>Ga0192277_1054_pt1 | contig 26986 bp, 25 predicted proteins | sample Koala_Koa24_J3_FD_131302 | JGI IMG/M metagenome (GOLD analysis project Ga0192277, IMG submission 131302) | Enriched cells from koala feces incubated with labeled cellulose particles, San Francisco Zoo, California, United States - Koala_Koa2-4_J3 ...
GGAGTGGGAAAATGTTCCCATGGCGGATCTGGATAAAACGCTGGAGCAGGAACCCGTAAAAGGGGAGAGACGAACCGAGGCGAAATCCAGGATGGAACGGGCGGTCACCAGGATCCTGAAGGAGACGGACGGGGATGTGGCGGTGGTTGCCCACGCAGGGATCAACTGCTGTTTTCTGGCCGGCATTACCGGGAGTCCGTTGGAGACATCGCGGGCCCTGTTCCAGCCATACGGAGGGATCAGCCGCATAGCGGTGCGGGAGCTTGAGAACGGCAGCTTTAATTACCAGCTACTGGAACTGGGAAGAATGCCAAGGCTGTATCCCACAGATGAGGAGTGTGCCGCAATGCTGGAACATTACAGGACCCCGGAGCCGGTCAGGAAACACTGCTGCAAAGTTGCATCCATAGCAGAAGTGCTGGGAAAGGTCCAGGAACAGATGGGAGTGTCCCTGGACCAGGGATTGATCCGCAGTGCATCCCTGCTTCACGATATCGCGCGGCACAGGGAGAACCATGCCCGGGAAGGAACCAGGATCCTGATGCGGGAAGGTTATCCCGCGGTTGCAGAGATCATCCGGCAGCACCATTGCCTGGAACAGGAGGAGATCAATGAGGCGGCTATCGTGTACCTGGCAGATAAGCTGGTAAAGGGAGACCGGACCGTGACCCTGGAAGAGCGGTTCCGGGACACGGAGCAAAAGTGCAGGGCCAGCCATGAAGCCTGGAATAACCATGAGATGCGAAGGGAGCAGGCCTTTCGGATCTTACGTATGATGGGAGCAGGCATGGACCGGTAAGACTGCTTTAGTTTTAATGAGGCTGCTGCCTTTGCGGTTGAAAAATCGTGAGGGCGGCGGCCTTTTCTTTACATGTTGTACAAAATCAGAGGAATAATATGATATAATATTACTGTCCGAGAGGTGAAAATGATGTTATGGTTTACGGACAAAAGGAGTGGATACAGTTGACGGAGAGCAGAACCTATATTGCCATTGATCTAAAAACCTTCTACGCTTCGGTAGAATGTATGGAGCGCGGCCTTGATCCCCTGACCACCAATCTGGTGGTGGCGGATACCAGCCGAACGGAGAAGACCATCTGCCTTGCGGTTTCTCCATCCCTAAAAGCTTATGGGATTCCCGGCCGGGCCAGATTATTTGAGGTGGTCCAAAAGGTAAGGGAAGTGAATGCCATACGGAGGCGACAGGCCCCGGACCATGTGTTTTCCGGAAGTTCTGCGGATGACAGGGAGCTGAAGGCGGATGCCGCATTATCACTGGATTATATTGCCGCCCCGCCCCGCATGAACCTGTATATGGATTACAGCACGAAGATCTACAACATTTACCTGAATTATATTGCCCCGGAGGACATCCACGTTTATTCCATTGATGAGGTTTTCATTGATGTGACAAGCTATCTGGGCACCTACCGCCTCACGGCACGTGAACTGGCCAGGAAAATGATCCTGGATGTGCTAAAGGCCACCGGGATCACGGCCACGGCCGGGGTTGGGACGAATCTGTACCTTTGTAAGATCGCCATGGATATTGTGGCAAAGCGGATTGAGCCGGATGAAAACGGAGTCAGGATCGCTGAACTGAATGAACTGTCCTACCGGCGTATCCTGTGGACCCACCGGCCCCTTACGGATTTCTGGCGTGTGGGAAAGGGATATGCGAAAAAGCTGGAGGAACACGGCCTTTATACCATGGGCGATATTGCAAGATGTTCCCTGGGCAGACAGGGGGATTATTATAATGAGGATCTGCTGTACAAGCTGTTTGGGATCAATGCAGAGCTTCTCATTGACCATGCATGGGGATGGGAACCGTGCACCATTGCGGACATCAAGGCATATAAACCCCAGGAGAGCAGCATGGGTTCCGGCCAGGTGCTGCTGTGCCCGTACGGATTTGAAAAGGCCAGGCTGATCGTCCAGGAAATGACGGATCTTCTGGCCCTGGACCTGGTGGATAAAGGGATGGTGACGGACCAGATCGTGCTTACGGTTGGCTATGATATAGAGAATCTAACCCGGCCGGAGATACGCAGCCGGTATAAGGGACCCATTGTGACGGACCGATATGGACGCCGGATCCCGGGACATGCCCATGGATCAGAGAATCTGGGATGCAAAACTTCATCCGCCAGGCTGATCATGGAAGCAGCCATGAGGCTGTACGATCGGATTGTGGACAGGGACCTGCTGGTCCGCCGGGTCAGCGTTGCCGCGGCCCATGTGGAGGAGGAGAGCGGTATCCGGGAACAGGAGACATTTGAACAGCTGGATCTGTTTACGGATTATGAGGCAATGGAAAAGCAGAGGGAACAGGAAAGACAGGATCAGGAGCGGGAGAAACGGATGCAGAAAGCAATGCTGGACATTAAGAAGAAATTTGGGAAAAATGCGATCCTTAAGGGCATGAACCTGGAGGAGGGCGCTACAACCATGGAGCGCAACAAGCAGATCGGAGGTCACAAGGCATGATACGCAAAGAAGAGGATGATCCCCAACGCTATGATGATATCATCAACCTGCCCCGTCATGTTTCCCTGTCAAGGCCTCAGATGGCGGTTTCGGACCGGGCGGCCCAGTTTTCCCCGTTTGCGGCCCTGACGGGATATGAATCCGCAGTAAAGGAGACGGCGCGGCTGACGGACAGAAGAATAGAGCTGAATGAGGATGAAAAGGAGACTTTGGACCAAAAGCTGCTGATCATAAAAGAATGTTTGAAAGGGCAGTTAAAAGAGAGTCCCTCTGTTTCAGTCACATATTTTGTTCCGGATGAGAAAAAAGGAAGGAGGGCACTATGCCACGGTCACAGGCAGCATCAAACAGTTATCCGAATATAAAAACCTCCTTGTCCTGTGGGATGGGACCGGGATCCCTCTGAGTGATATAGCGGATATTGACGGGGAGATATTTTGGCCCATGGAGCGGTAATCGGTCCATGGAGCTTTTTATTTTGTCACATGAATGTCAAATCCGGGTGTTATTATAAAAATAACCGTGCTGCACTGTGCAGCTGCCGGCATTCGTAAAATAACAGGATATAAAACCATGGTTTGGTAAAGAATAAAACCATGTTTTAGGTGAAAGGATATATCCGAAAATAACAGCTTTGCCAGGAGAAATAGATGAGTAAAGGCATAAATAAAAGTACGGATAAAGGTGCGGATAAAAGAAAAAGAATAGGAATCACTGCGGCAGGTGTGGGGATCGTTCTGGCGGCAGGAGCGCTTATCTATATAAAAGCAGCAGCCCCTCCGGGCGAGGCATGGATCTCTTATAACAATCAAAGGGTGCTGGATTCCATTGAAAAACAGCTCCACGGGATGAAGATGGAAGAGATCAGAAAAAAGGAACCATATATTCTTGAAAAAAGCATCCGGGAAATCCAGGACGAAGCAGCCAAAGGAACGATCAGCTATGAAGAAATGACCGCGATCTGCCTCTATCGGATCCAGACCCTTGACCAGAAGGAAAAAGGGTATAATTCCGTGGTTTCAGTGAATCCCCATGCCATTGAGGATGCCAGGGAAAGGGACCGGGAGCGAAAGGATAACCCAAAGGCAGGTCGTGGTATGTACGGAATACCGGTCATGCTGAAAGATAACATGAATGCCTCTGACATGGCAACCACCGTAGGTACGGCTGCTTTTTCGGATTATTATCCCTCAGAGGATGCAGAATTGGTAAAGACCCTAAAAGAAAACGGGGCGGTGATTCTGGGAAAAAACAATCTGTCAGAGTTTTCCGGTTATGTATCCAGCGTTATGCCGGCCGGATACAGCGGCAATAAAGGGCAGACGATCAACCCGTTCGGGCCGTTAAAGCTATCGGCTTCCGGTTCCAGCAGCGGCAGCGCCGTTGCGGTGACATGCAACCTGGCTCCGGTGTCCGTTGGAACGGAAACGGACGGCTCTGTTATAGCTCCGGCTGCCATGAACTCGGTTGTAGGGTTCAAGCCTTCCAGAGGAAGTATCTCGTCAGAAGGCATTTTCCCGCTTATTAAAAAAATCGATACCCCAGGGATCCTTGCCAAGTGTGTGGAGGATGCGGGGACCGCGTATAACGGCGCGGCCAACACCCCGGTTTCGCCGGATTATAGGCCGGATGCCTTAAAAGGAAAGACAATAGGCCTAATAAGATATGAATATAATGACAAAGAAAAACTGGATGAATTAAAGAAAACACTTCAGGATATGGGAGTTCATGTGGTGGAACCGGAGTTAAATGAGAACGGGATCATTGTCTTTCACCATATTGCGCTTTCTTTTAAAAATGATTTTGAAGATTATGCCCAGGCCTATCATTTTCCTATCCAAACATTGGAAGAACTGATCGTGTTTAACCGGAATAATCCCCAGAGGAATATCAAATACGGACAAGATCTGCTGGAGGAAGCGGTAACGATTGAAAACGCGGATATGGACCGGATCAACGGATCCATACGGAATGCAGATGATGCCTTGTCAGCGGTGTTTGACCGGGACCGCCTGGATGGGCTTGTCTTTTTAAACAGTTCAGGGACCACGGCTCCTGCAGCAGCAGGCTATCCTGAGCTGACAGTACCGTTCGGGACCGGAACGGGAAATGCTCCCCAGGGCGCCACATTTGTGGCGGAATATGGGGAGGATCAAACATTGTTGGAGATGGGGTATTCCTTTGAGTGCTTTGCAGCGGGTAGGGTGGATCCTCTTGATCATTAAATCAGGAGATGGTTTATCTTTATAAGCAAGCATTCTGTTTTTCATATGCATGATGTGTAACATCACTGTAATATATCCTCAGCGGCCAAGGGGCGTGCGTCCTTGTCCGCTGAGAGAAGGAAAAATAATTTTTAAAAAAATAAATCGTACGTTCATATTGACAATACATCAGGTACCTGCTATATTTATGACAGGTACCTGATGTATTTTGCGTTTTGTGGACGGATTCCGGAGCATGGATGAAAAAAGCTTCAGCAATCCGTGTTTGAGAGGAGTTGATCAATATGGAACAGACAATACCACAAACGGTTTCCAGGGAAAGCCTGGGCGCTAAAGTCGGTCTTTTTTCCACCATCGGGAATGTTGTACTGTTTGTATGTAAGTATCTGGCGGGAACGCTGTGCGGGAATGTGGCGGTCCTGGCGGAAAGTTTTGACAATCTGATGGATTCTCTGAATTCTCTGCTGGTGATACTGGGATTTCACATGTCGGGACGGAAGGAAGATTATCTTCATCCATACGGGCACGGCAGGTGTGAATATGTCCTGGGGCTTATCATTGCCATCACCATCATTCTTACAGGAGCAGCCATGCTTCGGGAGTCCATCCTGTGGATCCTGTATCCGCCGGACCGTTCATTTCCGGCCGTGGTCTACGGGGTGTCGGCACTTTCCATCCTTGTAAAGTACGCCATGTCGCTCTACACCAGCCATATGAATAAGCAGCTGGATTCATCTGCGCTGAAAGCCTGCGAGCAGAACGAGGCGGCGGATATCCGTATGACACTTCTCACAGTGGGATCGGCCTGTCTGTATTCCCTGTCCGGATTTTCAGTGGATGGGGTCGTGGGGATCGTGATCAGCGGGCTGATCTTAAAGGATGGGCTGAAGTCATTTGCAGAGCACTTTGTACTGCTCCTTGGAGAAGGGGTCTCAGGGCAGCAGATGGCACAGATCCAGGCAATATTTGATTGTAAAAAGGATATGGTGACCCTGAAAAAGGTGGATCTGCACGACTACGGACCTGAAAGCAGGATCATTTCCCTTCAGGTCACAGTGAATCCGGTCTGTTCGCCTGTGGAGGTGAACACGTGCATGGACAGCATTTCGGAGGATATTAAGGCATTGGGACTGTGCCCGGCATTTTCGCTCAGTATGGAACAGATCCTGGTATGAGGGGTCCCTGATATGAGCGGTCCCTGATATGACAGGCCCTTGGTATGACAGGCCTTAATATGGCAGGCCTTAATATGGCAGGCGGGAGAGGTAAGCTATGAATATCACTGCTTCAAAAGAAGACTATTTAAAGGCGATTCTGCATCTGAAAGAGAAAAACGGGTATGTGCGAGCCACGGATGTGGCAGAGGTCCTGTCGGTCAAAAAGCCCAGTGTATCCATTGCCTTTGGCAAACTGGCAGCGGATGATCTGATCACAGTCCACGAGAACCACCAGGTGGACCTGACAAAAGCCGGGTATGATATTGCGGCAAAGATCAACCACTCCTATGAGACTGTCAAACAGTTTCTGTGCAGCATCGGGGTTCCGGAGAAAGTGGCGGAACATGATGCGTGCAGGGTGGAACATTATCTTAGCCAGGAATCGGTGGTGAGTATCGGGGGACTGGTTGGAGAGAAGACAAAAAACAGGCAGGGAGAAGATACAGGACAAATAGATGCGGGGCAAAAAAGCGAAAAGCGAGGAGGAACGCAGTATGGAGAAAAACAATATGGAGGAAAATAATATGGAACAGAACAATGCGAATCAGAATAATACGGAACAGAATAATACGGAACAGAATGGTGGAAATCAGGATAATGCGAACCAGAACACCACCGCTCACAGCGGCATGGAACAGGAAAACAAGCACCTGTCAGAGCATTTCTTTCATATAGGTATGCTTTTACACCGTTACCAGACAGAAGCAGCACGGGAAAATGGCCCTATGGGAAGTCCGTATAAGGGACAGGGGAGGATACTGGCGATTTTAAAACTGAAACCGGAGATCAGCCACAGGGAGCTGTCCTATCTTTTGGGGATCAGCACCCAGTCCATGAGCGAACTGCTGCGGAAGCTGGAGAGCAAAGGGTATGTGAAACGGGTACCCTCGGAACAGGACAGGCGGAGCATGAATATTGTACTGACGGAAGAAGGAAAAAAGGCCGTGGACCAGGCCGGAGGGTTGGATGACCGCGACACGGAACGGCTCTTTGACTGCTTTAGCGAGGAAGAGAAGGAACAGTTTAAACAGTACCTGGAGCGCCTGGAACAGGCCATCATCGGGCAGCTGGATCCGGAGCACGCAAAGGAGTATACATTTGAAAGAATGAAGGAAATGCATGACTATATCCTTGCCCAAAATCCCAGGGAGCGCGTACGTTCCCATCATCATGCCCATGGCATGGGAATGGACGGATCCCCGAGGGGAGAACGGGCAACCCGGGGTGAGAGACAGGAAGGGCCGTTTCATGGAGAAGGACCCCAGGGACCCTTTTGCGGAGGCTTTGGGCGTGGTCCGGCGAATGATGAGGACGAGTTCAGGAGGAGATTTGGGAGACGGAGGTAGATGGGCCTCTGTCTGGAACAGACGGAACAAACGTATTATGTTGATCCGCAGTTAGGATATTTTTTATACGTCCGAAAGTACTGCCTGAGCGGTATTGGTTCCTCTGTGTCTTTCTGCCTCGCTCTCATCAGCCAGCCGCGTCAGCTTTTTAAGCACAACGCCCATGATCAGCACCGCTGCGCCAAATGCCGCCACATCCGCAATGGGCCCGGAGTAAAGCGCTCCCGTGACTCCCAACAGCTTTGGCAAAAGCAAGGTGAGGGGCACACTCAGGATAAAATCCCGGAGCAGGGACAGCACCATGGATAGGGCCGGTCTGCCGATGGACTGGAGGAAAATGCTGCATGCCTTCTGGAGGCAGCAGAGCACGATTCCGCTGAGGAAAATGCGGAAGGCCAGCACGGCGAACTCATTGTAAAGACCATCCTCGCTTCCGAACAGGCTGATGATCTGTATGGGAAATGCTTCAAAGCATACCACGGAGACAAGCCCTACACAGAATTCGGCTATCATCATGGTACGGAAAATGCATTTTACCCGGTGCCATAGGCCTGCACCGTAGTTATATCCCACAATGGGCTGTGCTCCGGCGGCGATCCCCACCACAATGGAGATGACGATCTGAAACACCTTCATTACAATTCCCACCACAGTCAGGGGAATGTCGGAGCCGTATTTTGACTGTGCTCCATAAAGCACCAGCACATTGTTCATCACCGCCATGATGACCACAATGGAGATCTGGGTGAGAAAGCTGCTGATCCCAAGAGGCAGGATATGTTTCAGGATCCCTGCACTTGGCAAAAAGCTTGTGGGTTTCAGCCGGAAGGATTTGGTCCCGGTAAGGTAGTAGACCGCCAGCAGGGCGGAGACGATCTGCCCGGCAATGGTAGCCAGCGCCGCCCCCTTCATGCCCCATCCCAGGATAAAGATGGCCACAGGGTCGAGGACCACGTTGATGATGCAGCCGACCAGGGTGGAACCCATGGCAAACTGCGGGCTGCCGTCCGCACGGATGATGGAATTCATGGAGTTGGCAAACATAAAAAAGGGAATACCCAGGATCAGACAGGAGAAATATTCCCTGGCATATTCTATATTGTTTACCGTTGCCCCGAATCCTGTGAGGATACTGTCACGAAACAGAGCGAACACCAGTGTCAGCAGGATTCCCGACACGGTGATCAGTCCGATGGCGTTGCCCACGCTCTTGTGGGCATTTTCCGCGTCCATGCGCCCCTGGCAGATGCTCAGGTAAGCCGCGCAGCCGTCACCCACCAGAAGGGAAATGGCAAGAGCGATAATGGTGATGGGGAATACCACATTGGTGGCGCCGTTTCCAAGGAATCCCACCCCGCGGCCGATGAAGATCTGATCCACAATGTTATACAGGGCGGATACCAGCAGCGACATGATACAGGGGATGGAGAAGCGGAGCATCAGTTTTCCGATGGATTCCTCCGCCATATATTGGTTTGCGTTTTGATTCATAATGACCTCCGTTTTAGTTGAATGCATAAATGATGGATAGATGAAAGCACAAAAAAGACTGCGGCTTCTGTGAATGACCTTCACGACAGAAGCTACAGCCATATTGCAGTATTTAATATACCAGATTTTTGCAGGGGATGTAATAGGTTAATGTATACAATCTTTTCTATCATTTATATTGTGAACTTTTCTTGTTGCATATTCCTCAGTATGGTAAAATAAGACAGAAAATGTATCTACGTGGAAGCAGGAAAGTGAATTTAAGAGGAAGCATGGTGAAAAATGAAGCGGCAGGAGCAATTTGCGTATCTGGAAGAACGTTTGTGTCATTTATGTAATTATATTCAATATTGTAATTTCAAAAATTATACAGATATAAACAGGATATCGGAGGGATTTATTCGTAACATAATTAATATTGTATATGGATATAGTTGTAAAGATTTAAATAGCGTACGGTTGAATTATCCAGGGATAGACTTGGGCGATGACGCTGCCGGAATAGGGATTCAGGTAACTTCTGCTTGCGGTTTTGATAAGGTAGTGGATGCTTATACTAAGATCTATCATCCGGATAATGCAATAGATGGAACATTGATCGCTGAATTATACGGTAAGCAGATAATATTTGTGTGCGTTTCAATTGATAAAAAAGTTAAATTTCAAAAGAAAAGCCAGGAGGAAATAAAAAGGATTTCACATGGTAGATTTCAGTCTTCTGATATTGTTGATATGAGGGATTTGATTTCGGAAATTGAAAGGTTATTTGATGATGACCATAAACGGTTTATGAAGGCATATAAATGTATATCTGAAAATATTGATACTCTGCCGGAACCGGTAACGGATCAACGGGTACTGGAGGAGCTGCTGCATTGCTTTAACAGGCCAGCCTTTACAACGGATTTTGAATATGAATGCAGTATGGAAAATTTTGAACGGGCTATTACTGAAACAATTGCTTTTATTAATGTGGGAAAAAGTGATCATAGAACAGGGCGATATAGTTTTACGGTTGAAGATTTCAGCTCACAGACCTTAAAGAATGGATTTAGAAAAATAGTTGACGGATTGAACATGATCCGAAAATTATACCTGTACATGCAGGATAAAGCGCATATGGTAAAGGTAAATGATAAAAAAGCAATCTATGTGGATTGCGAGATGATATTTTGCAGGGCGATGAATGATACACGTGCACTCCTTTTGTATGAACTTAGGAGAATTGCAGAAGGGGAAAAGATACCATTTGATATAAATCCGGGTTATTATGAGGATTCTCTTTATCATTCACCCAAAATAGCGGGAGATTTAGATGATTTTCTAGTAACATTGCAGAAGGTTTACAAAGCTTATATCGAACAATGCAAGGTAGATCGGGAAGAATGAACAAGTATATTACTTATGAAAACGCCTTATATCCAATAGGTATCCGACACAAATCATGGTATAATCTCCTTAAGCGTGATCAAATGGCGAATGGAACAAAATACATTGTAACAAATATGGGAGGTAAGGATGCAGGCAGGAGATAAGATATCCTTTGGAGATTATGAATGGCGCGTGCTTGACGTACAGGACAATACTGCATTGATCATAACTGAATATGTGATAGAGGAGCGGTCTTACCATGATGTCTACAAAGATATAACATGGGAGGAATGCTCCCTGCGAACATATCTTAACGGGGAATTTTATAATAAGTTCAGCGAAAGGGACCGGTCAAGGATCATTTCCGTGCTGAATCAAAATATGGACAACCAGTGGTATGGCACAAAAGGCGGAGCAGACACATGGGACAGAATCTTTTTGTTAAGCCTTGAGGAGGCTGCGTGCAACTATTTTGGCGACAGCAGTTCAAAGCTTTATCACCCCGGAAAAAATCAAAGATACTGGTTTGAAAGAAAAGATATGAATAACAGCAGGCGGATCGCGCACCATCTTGAAAATGGACGGGGCTGGTGGTGGCTCCGCTCACCTGGCCGTGTTGGCATAAAAGCGGCCTATATCTGGGGGACTGACGGCAATATAGGCATCCAGGGCAACAATATTTTAAAAGGCAATCTGGATGAGGGCAGGTGCAGAGGCGGTGTCCGTCCTGCTTTGCGGCTGATGCTGTAGGATGGAAGTAAATGTGTCGGCTGCGGCATGTGCGTTAAAGTGTGCGTTGCGCATAATTTGGTATTAAATAATAAAAAAGCGGAGACAGTATTGCAGGCAGGCTTACCCACACGGCAAAGAATATGCAGGATGTGTCCTATGTCGTGTTGGATCAGGAAAAGGACCGTATTGAGAAAATGGCGGTTAGCCTGTTTAAAAAGATAAAGCCCTTGGCGGATCTGTTAAACCCCATGGCAAGGAATCATGAGATAGATGACCACTTTTTCTTTTTTAACGCTCCCGCCGTGATCGTGATCCTGGCTAAGAATCAAACAAACGGTATACTTGCCGCGCAAAACATGGAATTTGTAGCGGAAGCACATGGACTTGGCGTACTGTACAGCGGATATTTTACAATGGCCGCCAATGCTTCACACAAAATCAAAAACGCAATGAGCGTACCCCGGGGGAAACGTGCAGCAATGACATTGGTCCTCGGTTATCCGGATGTGAGATTTTACCGTTCCGTACAGCGTGAGAAGTTAGATGTCACATATAAGTAGATGGTTTATGCGCTTGCGCGGTAATTTGCCGCGCAGGCGTATTTTCTTTTGTCATCTTCAATGGCTTTATACATTTTTCATAATCAATAATATTGACCACCAGGTCAATATATGCTATCCTATAAGAAATTGACCAATAGGTCAATAATTGAAAGGATGGGTTCCATGAAGCGGGAAGAAAAGAATCAGCAGACAAAGCGCCGGATTATGGACAGCGCATTGAAGGAATTTACGGAACAGGGATATGGGGGCAGTTCGGTGAACCATATCTGTGAGGGGGAAGGATTTTCAAAAGGAATTATTTTCCACTATTTCCAGACCAAGGATGAGCTGTATCTGGCCTGTGTGGAGGAATGTTTCCGAACGCTGACGGGATTTTTGCGGGAGGCGCTGATCCTCGACAATGAGCCGGTGCACCGGCAGCTCCAGGCATATTTTAATGCCAGGTTTGATTTCTTTCAGGCATTTCCCATGTACCAGAGGATATTTTGTGAGTCCGTCATCATGCCGCCCCGCCACCTGGAGGCAGCGGTACGGGAGCAAAAGGCTGAGTTTGACGCCCTGAATCTCTCCATATTGGAGCGGATCCTGGCACCTCTTAGGCTGCGCCCGGGGATCTCCCGGGAAAAGGTGGTGGACCTCTTTGTCCAGTTCCAGGATTATGTGAATGTACGATACCAGAATATGAGAGAACAGGACATTGAATTTAAGACACATGAGGAGGACTGCCGCAGGGCATTGGACGTATTGCTTTACGGTGTGGTGGAGCGAAAGGAAGTGGCGCAATGACCCGGGAAAACAAACCCCAGAAAAACAAACCCCAGGAATCCATATTGGGGGAGCTGAAACCCTCAAGGGCGATCACAAAGCTGGCGGTTCCTGCAACCCTGGCGCTGCTGGCCAAGGCGGTCTATAACATTGTGGACACAGCCTACATCGGTATGCTGGGATCGGATATCGCACTGGCTGCCGTGGGAGTGACCCTGCCGCTGCTGCTGATCATGGTATCGGTGGAGAATATCTTTGCAGCCGGAGCAGCGGTGCTGGCAGGACGCCAGCTGGGAGCGGGGGATAAGAATGGAGCCAACCGCACCGTTACATCCGTGGTGGGGATTTCAGTAATGATCGGTCTCTTTTTGTGTGTGGCGGGCATCATTTTCATGGAACCCCTGCTGCGATCCTTTGGGGCCTCCGAGGCCGTGCTGCCCCAGGCAAAGGACTATGCGTTCTGGATGTTTATCGCAGCCATTGCCAATCTTCCGGCCCAGAGCATGAACTGTGCGGCCAGGGCGGAATCCTCGGTCAAGATCTCATCCGTTGCAGTGATCACCGGGGCGGCCCTCAATGTTGTTCTGGACCCCATATTCATGTTTGAATGGGGCTTTGGGATGGGCGTGGGAGGCGCGTCCCTTGCCACCACGGTTTCCCAGTTTGTTACATTTTTCATTCTGGGATGGTTCTATATGAGCGGACGCTCTGTTATAAAGATCAAAAAGGAATTTTTCAGGCCCCATTGGAGGCTGATAGAAGCGGTTACTGTGATCGGGATTCCTACGGCTGTGATTCAGATCTGCCTTGCAGTCGCCACATCACTGACCAATATAGCCGCCAAGCCCATGGCGGATGCGGATCTGATCATTGCGGCGTACGGCGTGGTCCAGCGGCTGATCCTGATCGGCTGTTATGTGATCATGGGGTTTATGCAGGGATATCAGCCCGTGGCATCATTTTCCTTTGGCGCCAATAAGGAGGAACGGTTCCATGAGTGCGTCCGGTTTGCCCTGCGGGCTTCCCTGGTCCTTACGGTGTTGGTGGCCGGGGTCTACATACTTTTGGCTAGGCCGCTGATCATGCTGTTCAACCAAAATCCGGCGGTCATTGGTTACGGCGCAAAGCTGCTGATTTCCCAGGTGGCGCTCTATCCGACTTTTGGACTTTGCTACATGATGACCATCACATTTCAGACCATCGGTGCATCCAGGTACGGACTGTTCCTGTCCGTGATAAGGCAGGGATTGTTCTATGTTCCCTTTATCCTGATTCTGCCCCGGGCATTGGGCGTGACGGGCATCTATCTGGCCCAGCCGGCCGCTGACATACTGACTATTCTGGTCTGCCTGTTCTCTGTCAGGCCCATGAAGCGGACCGCATCGGAGAATATGGCGGCTGCGGTGAACGGAACATCACCGGGAGGAAATCCCCCGGGTGGAAACAACCCATACAGAGGAGAAAATACATGAGAAAAACGGTCATAACCATCAGCCGGCAATATGGAAGCGGAGGCGGGGAAATCGGGGAGCAGCTCTCCGGGAACCTGGGCATTCCGCTGTATGATAAACAGCTTTTTATGGAGGCGGCCTGTCAAAGCGGCATCCACCGGGACTTTTTTGAGAATGCCGAAAAGCGGGGGCAGGACCGCTTTTCCTATATGTATGGTTCCGTGACAGCCGGGCATACCACCTTAAGCGACCGGATTTTCCTGGAACAGTCCAAAACCATCCGCAGGCTGGCAGAGGAGTCGCCGTGTATTATCGTGGGGCGGGGAGGCAATAAGATCCTCTGGGATCTTCCAGGGGCGCTTCACGTATTCATCTACGCAAGAGAAGCGTACAGAAAACGCCGTATTGTTGAATTATACGGCGTGCCGGAACCGGACGCGGACCGGCTGATCAGGCAGCTGGACAAAAAGAGAAAGTCCTATCTCCTCAATTATACGGAGCAGGTTTGGGGAGATCCCCGCAATTATCATCTGTGTATTGACAGCGGCTATACGGGGATTGAGAACGGGGTGAAGATCATTCAGGCGTTATATTTGGCGGATGAGAGTACCAAAATGTAAAAATATAGATTGGCTGAAGTCAGGGCGGGAAATCAGAAAAGATGATCCTGCCCTGAAACTTTTTCGCTCAAATAAGAATCTATAGATCAGATAGCAAATTACAAAACGGAGAGGGAAATGACCCATGAGACAGGATTTATATGACAGGATCGTGGACTATATTGTGGAAAACCAGGATAAGTTTTACCGTCTGGCCTACAGTTACGTCCACAACAAGGAGGATGCCCTGGATATTGTCCAGAGCGCGGTCTTAAAAGCGCTGGACCATTATCAGGCGCTGCGGGATGAAAATGCCGTTAGAACATGGTTTTACCGCATTCTTGTCAATGAGAGCATAGGGCTTATCAAACAGCGAAAGCGGGAAACCCTGACAGAGGATGGTATGGATGAGGATGTGCCTTATTACGAAACCGGCTATGATTCGGAGGATGATCTTTATGACCAGCTAAACTGTCTGGAAACGGATGTGCAGACCATTATTAAGCTGCGGTATTTTGAGGAACTGTCCCTGAAGGAAATTGCCTATGTCACTAAATCCAATCTGAATACGGTAAAAACAAAGCTATACCGTGGATTAAAACAGTTAAAGCAGAGTATCCAGGAGGTGGAGGTATGAGCCGGTTAGAAGATGCAAAGAAAAAATATGATAAGACAGAGATTCCAAAGGAACTTTCTAAACGGGTGCAGGCAGCGGTGGAAGAGTCCGGGGCCAGAAAGAGGGAACGGGAAAAAGTGGTGAGGATCCGCAGAAGAAAGGTACTTGTGGGAAAATGCGCCGGAGTGGCTGCTGGGCTGGCAATCGTGTTTACCACAGCTTTGAACACCAATACCGCGTTTGCAGATATGGCGGCCCGGCTTCCGGTGGTTGGAGGCGTTGCGCGGCTTCTCACCTTCCGCTCCTATGAAAAGGATGAGGGGGACTGGAAGATATCGGTGAAGATCCCCAGCGTGGAAATGATCGCTGCCGACACCAACGGGCTGGACGATTCCCTGAATCAGGAGATACACGAACTGTGCATCCGCTATGGGGAGGAGGCGCAGCAGCGGGCAATGGAATACAAGAAAGCATTTATGGAGACAGGGGGAACCGAGGAAGAGTGGGCGGCCCACAACATTGAGATCAATGTGTGGTATGAGATCAAATCCCAGACCGAAGATTACCTTTCCTTTGCAGTCATGGGGACTGAGAGCTGGACTTCTGCTTACAGTGAGGCCAGATATTACTCCATTGATCTGAAGAACGGAAAGCTTGCCACCCTTCAGACGCTTCTGGGAGACGAGTATGTCCGGAAAGCGGATGAGAGCATTCAAACTGCCATGAGGGAACGGCAGGAAACGGAGGGGATCGAATTCTGGGCACAGGATGAGGGGGGATTTTCCGGTATTGATGAGAACACAAAATTTTATGTCAATGAGAAGGGAAATCCGGTCATTGTGTTTGACAAGTATGAGATCGCTCCCGGAGCTTATGGGGCAATGGAGTTTGAGGTGGAAAGGTGAGAATAAGATCATGGAGGTTATGAAATTTATGAAGATCATAAAAATCATGAAAAGGAATATGGTGTGCGGACTTTATATTACAATGGCAGGAATGACAATGACTGCCTGTGGACAGATGACAGGGGCTGAGGTATCGGCAGAGATCCATACCGGGGAACTGCCGCAGGCCGGGGCAGGGGAGGAACATGTGTCAGGCTCAGACATCCACTCCTACGAAGACAATTTCACTGTTCCAAAGTCCGATGTATCAGATTTTGCAAAAGAGATAAAAGCCGCAGTGGCATCAAAGGACCTGGACACATTAGCGTCCCTGGCCTCCTATCCCCTTTATATTGGATTCAAAGACGGCGGCATTTCCATTGATACCGCGCAGGAGCTGACCGCATTGGGGCGGGACCGTATTTTTACGCCGGAAATGCTGGAGTCAATAGAAGGTGCGGACGAGGAAGGAATGTCACCCAGTATGGCAGGCTTTTCCCTGACAAAAGAAGGGATCCCAAACATTATATTCGGAGTCAGCGAGGGGAGACTGGCTGTAAAGGGAATTAACTATTGAATGGCTGCTTTTGCTGCGTTTCCCAGCTGACCCATTTAACGTTAACGTTTTTATATGGTTGCTTGAATGCAATTGCGCCCTAAGTCACCCCACATGATAAAACAATCCATAGTATTTGTATCTCCCGTATCTTATAATAAGGATGAAAATGAAACTATGGTCTTGTCTATATCGTATGGAGGGGGAACTATGCCAGTACTTGTGAAACCATTTTCAATTAATACAATGGAGTCTCCTGCGCAGCTGCAGGAGGCCATGAGGGTAATGAATCTGGATATTCCTATGGGTGAGGACTACTCTGTGTTCAGGCGTCCGGTTACCGTGGGAGAAAATAGACTGCCCAATTCCCTGGCAGTCAATCCCATGGAAGGATCGGATGCCGGAATTAACGGCGCGCCCGGGGAACCCACATTCCGCAGGTATGAAACTTACGCGCGGAGCGGAGCGGGGACCATCTGGTTTGAGGCATGTGCATTTATGCCGGATGGAAGAGGAGGTCCCAATCAGCTCTATATCAATGGCGCATCAGTGAAGGAATTTGCCAGACTCACCGCCAGGGTGGATGAACTCTGCCGGCAGAAATTCGGCTACAAGCCGTATAAGATCCTGCAGCTGTCACATGCAGGGCGTGCGAGCCATGATCTGGAGGGGAGTGCAAAGCCGCTGACAGTTTGTGAAAATCCCTGGCTGGATCCCTATTATCCGGGAGTGGAGGTTGTAAGTGACGGTTACATTGAGCACGTGGAGGAAGAACTGGTAAAGGCGGCCTGTCTGGCAAAAGAGGCGGGTTTCGATGCCGTTGACCTGAAAATGTGCCATGATTTCCTGTTGAGAGAGTTTTTGTCCGCATTTACCCGCCAGGGTAAGTATGGGGGATCCTTTGAGAACCGCACGCGGTTTTATTTTTCCTGTATTGATAAGATCCGTGAACGTCTGAAGGGAACCCTGGATATCGCTGTGAGGATCAATGCCTATGACAGTATACCCTATCCCTACGGCTGGGGGATGTTACAGGAAAATGGCATCATGAGGGAAGATCTGGATGAACCCATCCGTCTGATCCGCCTGCTGGTAAAAAGGGGGATCCATATGTTCAGCATCAGCACCATGACGCCGCGGTTCGCCCCAAGAAACCATGGTTATGTGGCGAACTTTAAACCGGATGCCAAAGTGAATCCCTATGAGGGGGCGTCAGCCCTTCTGGAAGCGACCAGAAGGATCAAGCGCATGGTTCCCGAGGCAATCCTTATATCTGCAGGACTTTCCCTGTTTGAAAAATACGCAATGCAGGTGGGAGCCGGAGGCATTAAAGAGGGATGGTTTGACATTGCAGGCTACGGACGCCAGGTGTTGGCGGATCCACATTTTATCGAATGCGCCCTGAGCGGAATTCAAGCCAGGCCTGAGGCGGCCTGCCGTGTCTGCGACTCCTGTTTCCAGTGTTTGGGCCTTGGATGGCCGGCCGGATGCGCGGTCCATGATCCGCTGTACCGCGCGATCCTTAAGATTGCCAATACCATGGAAAAGACGGGCTGATGGGGAAACGGCGTTCTTTGCAGGGATTTTTGCAAAAAACGCCGTGTTTTGTATAGTGCAGGATGGGTCAGTGATTTTCCCGGTATTGGCCTGGTGAGACGCCCATCCGTTTTTTAAACATTTTCCAGAAAGAATTTCCCTTTGTGTAGCCGCACTTCAATGCGATCACCTCGATGGGATCCTGGGAAGTTAAAAGCAGGGAGCAGGCCAGGTCCAGGCGTTTTTGCAGCAGATACTCTGAAAAGGTGATGCCTTCCTGCTGTTTGAAAAGCCTGCTTAGATGGGGAGGGCTGATGAACAGTTCATCAGCAAGACGCTGCAGAGTGATCTCCTGGTTTAGGTGCTGCATCGTCCAGTCCTTGGCCCTGAGTATATAAGTGCAGGAATCTTTGTGGTTCCTGGCCTGGAAAAAAACGGAAAGGGAGAGCAGTGTCTGGAGCAAGGCATGTATCCGTGCCTCTAAGGGCATGTTGATGCGGAACTCACGTGTAAACTGTTCAAAGATGGACTGAATGGTTTCCGGGGAGGTACTCTGTTCCGACAGTTTTTCGGCGATCATGGCAACCAGGGTGAGCAGATATCCGTTGACAGAGGCGGGCTGTGACTGGGAGCAGCACTGGGAGCGCACTTTTTCCAGGAGCTGCTCTAAGGATGTGACATCGCCGCAGAGAACAGCACATGAGATATTCCCGATCAGGTCTGGGCCGACTGTACCTGCGGATGCGGCAGGGGCTGCTGCCTGAGCGGCCAGAAAACGTCCGATGCCCTTTTCCAGTTCCTTTTCCGAGACGGGTTTTAGGAGATAGTCAATAATCTGCATCTGCACGGCCTGTCTTGTATATAAAAAGTCATCATGAGCGGAGAGGATGATGAACTGGGCACCGGGATGCACGGTACGGATCCGGCGGATCACAGAAAACCCGTCCATGGCGGGCATTTCAATATCCATAAAGATCAGATCCGGTCGCGTCCTTTCTGCCAGTTCCACGCCCTCGGGACCATTGTATCCCTGTCCCAGATATGTAAAATCACAGTTAAGGCGCTTTAACAGCTTTTGCAGGATCGGCCCCTGCAGAGTGAAATCATCTACTACGATAAAAGACGGCATGGCTTACCTGCTCCTTTTCTGTATTGTGTACTCTCGGAAATTCCAAGAGTACACTATTATGTCCTAACTGCCCAATTTCCGGGAAGGCGTATCCTGGGAAGACATTTCCTGGGAAGCTGTGTCCTGATGAGGCGTATCCTGGGAAACTGTGTCCCGAAGAGATGTATCCTGGGAAGAATGGCGGATGGGAAGCCTCAATACAATGCTCGTCCCTCCGGACGGGAGCTGGCTGACTTGCCAGTAGGCTTCTGTTCCATAATAATAGCGGAGATTGGAGAGAAGGCTTTGAAGTCCGCTGTTGGGCGTATCCCGTGCAGGGTCAGGGGAAAGGTTATTGAGCTGCTGGGCAACCTCATCATCAATCCCTGAGCCGTTATCACTGGCTTCGATGTTGATAAAACCGGCATTCTGGAGGACCGTAAGGGTAAAGCGGCCGTTGGAGACCGTATTGGTAAAGCCGTGTAGACAGGCATTTTCCACCAGGATCTGGATGGTATAAAGAGGAACCAGGGCATCCAGGCAGTTTTTATCCACCTGAAATAAAAATTCCACCCGGTTCTTAAAAAAGAGCTTCTGTATGCTGGTATAGCTTTCCACACATTCCATCTCTTCCCTGAGGGGGATCAGTTTTTCCTGGCGTTTCAGGGAGAAACGCAGTGTCTCTGAAAGGGCGGCAATGGCCTGGGAGGTCTGGGGCGCATCCTCAAGCACAGCCAGCCCGTTGATTACATTCAATGTATTGAACAGATAATGGGGATGGATGCGCATTTTCAAATTCTTCAAACGCATGAACGCCAGATCCTTTTCCAGATTCGTTGCACGGTTTTGTTCCTCAAGATGCTGGATCCGCATATTGGTCAGCTGCGCCCGCATGGTATAATTCAGCGCGTTCTGGACAATGTAGTTGGCAACATGGGACATCAGGGCACCGAAGGCCTTCAGCTGAGGATAGGGGATAAAAGAGCTGTTGGCATAGGATTCATTATAAAATTCTTTTAATTCCGGGTACCCAAGCAGGTCCAGGTCGCTTTTAAAGACCTGAGGTAGGGTTTCCATGATCTCCGGGTCTGTTCGGACCTGTCCCATCAAAATAGCCCCCCAGATACATATTATTAACAATAATTGGGGCGGCAACCTCCACAAATCCCATATGGCAACGGTAGATAAATGGTTCCCCCCGCTGGGCGGCCTCCAGGCTTCCCAGGGCGTCTGAGCGCTTGCAGTATGCTTCCAGGGGACATCCGGTCAGGCGCATTTTCTTACAAAAAGGGGTGTAATAGGTAGTGTTTTTTTCGCTGGTAAGCATGTTGCCGCGAAAATCCGATGCAATGGTGATCATCTTGCTCGCTTTGCAGAATTGCTCAAGAATCCGTTCCAGTTCATGGATGTCTATAATGTCCTGCAATTGTTCCGATTGCTGAATCATAACAGTTCACCTCCTCTATGCTGTTCACCTTACGTTCAGTCGATTTCGTACAAATTTCCAGTCTAAGCTAATTATATAGCAAACAGTAAGAAATACCAATAAGAATTCCTTAGATATCAAAAAAGTCAATTAAAAGATTGATAAATCCATATGTAAGAAATGTCAAATAATTATTTATAAAATATGGATTCTTTAATCAATATGCACCATTGGCAAATCCATATACAGGGCGGGCCTTTTGTAATACCATCTATCTAAAGGCAGAACAGGCCTGGTTCTATTGACAGATGCACAGCATCAGCAACAACAAGAAGGAGGAATTGCCCATATGGAACTTAATGAAGCTCAGATTCGGGAATTAGTCGCTCAGGTTATGTCCAAACTGAATGACAGCGAAGTGAATATCGGCGCTGCCGCATCGGCGGCTCCCTGTGAAGGTCTGGGGACCGGCGGCGTGGAGCCCTATAACCATGTCTATAATACCGTAGACTATGGAGCCGGCTCCGACCGTTCGATCTATGCCAGGACCAACCGTCTTCTGAAGCGGGTACATAACACACCAAAGGGCGTGGACAGCGAACGTGCCGTACTTGCCACAGAGGCTTACAAGAAATTTGACGGACAGCCAACCATTATTAAATGTGCCAATACACTAAAGTACATTGTTGAAAACGCCACCATCCGCATCTATCCGGATGAACTGATCGTAGGTGAGATCGCCGCTCCCTCCAACTGCGCCCCGGTTTTCCCGGAGTATTCCTTTGGCTGGATCTGCAACGAGATTAAGAACGAACCATGGAGCCTGCGGGCCAGCGACAAGATGGCTGCCACACAGAAGACACTGGATGATCTTTTAAGTCTGGAGGAGTTCTGGAAGGGCAAGACCGTGGAGGAGTTTGCAGGCCAGGTCCTTACGGAAGAGGAGATCAAGGGATCCGCCTACGGCGGCCGCCCGGTATTCCACCCCAACCAGTACCTGTTCTTTGGCATGGGCCACATTGGACCGAGATTTGAAATGCTTTTTGAAAAAGGTTTTGGAGGAATCCGTAAAAATATTGAACAGTGTATGGAAAAGCTGGATAAGGGCGATCCGGACTTCGGACGCAAGATGGCATTCTTAAAGTCCCAGCTTATCTGTAATGATGCCGCCATGATCTATGTAAGGCGTTATGCTGAACTGGCCCGCGAGACTGCCCGCACAGAGACGGATACCAACAGAAAGAATGAACTGCTGCAAATCGCAGTGAACTGCGATTCCATCGCGGTTGAGCCGCCCAGAACTTTCTGGCAGGCGCTGCAGCTGATGCACATGGCCACCAATCTGGTGCTCATCGAGTCCAGCGGCCAGGGAATTGCTTACGGACGTCCGGACAAAACACTGTATCCATTCTATGAAGCTGATATGAAGGCTGGAAGGATCACCAAGAAGGAAGTGGGAGCGCTCATTGAAAACTGGTATGTAAAACTGTTTGAACTGCATAAGCTGCGTGACAATGTCACCGCCATCCTGAACAGTGAGATCGGCATGGGAGGCACCACCCTGATTATCGGTGGTGTTGATGATGAGGGCAGGGACAGCACCAATGACCTGTCCTACCTGTTCCTGGAAGCCCACGCCCATACACAGCTGCCGGATCCCTGGTTTGCGGTGAGATGGCATAAGCAGGCTCCCTATGAATATAAGGTGAAGGTCTGCAGCGTGATCCGCATGGGTACGGGCCAGCCAAAGATCTTTAATGATGATGAGATCATTCCCGCTATGCTGTCTGTGGGACGTCCCCTAAAATCCGCACGTGATTATTCCATTATCGGATGTGTTGAGAATAATACCTGCGGAGAGAGCTGGGATTGTACGGACACCAGCTACTTTAGCCTTGCAAAAGTACTGGAGCTTGCAATGAACGATGGACGCTGTACGGACTGCAAGTCCACCTGCCCGCGCTACGAGCGCTGCGGAAAGATCGGCGGCAGGCTGGGACCGGCAACCGGCGCCCTGGCTTCCTTTAAGAGCTTTGACGAGGTGAAGAGAGCGTTTGAGATACAGATGGCTTACTGGGTCGAAAAGCAGATTACCTTTGCCAATGTGATCGAGTACACCCATGCAACACATAAGCCTACTCCCTACATGTCCATGGTCTTTGAGGGAACGGCTGAGGCCGGGCTGGATCTGACCTGGGGCGGCGCAAAATACAATGCCAGCGGTATTCAGGGCGTGGGCGTGGCATCCGCGGCCGATGGGCTGGCTGCCATCAAACAGCTGATGTTTGAAGAGAAGAAATGCACACCGGAAGAGATGCTTGACGCTTTGAAGCGGAACTGGGAGGGACATGAGGATCTGTATGCCCTTGTAAACAGCGACAAGGTCCATCACTACGGCAATGATGACGATTATGCGGATGATCTGGCGCTCTTTGTATCCGATGTGTACTGCCGGGAGGTTTCCAGATACCGTTTGCAGCGTGGAAATGGCGTCTACCGCCCGGGTATCTTCTCCGTGTCCGCTAATGTAGGGATCGGGCTTGTCCAGGGCGCGTCTCCTGACGGACGTAAAGACGCGGAGCCGGTGTCCAACTGTATCGGACCGGTGAACTCCGCTGTGGGATGTCACGATATCATGGGACCCACCGCAATGGCCAAATCAGCAGGCAAGCTTAACCAGCTGGCTGCCACCAACGGCACACTGATGAATGTGAAGTTCACACCAACCTGTGTGGCGGGCGAGACCGGACTTTCCAACTTTATCAGCTATGTCGATACATATTTCCAGAACGGAGGTATGCATGTACAGTTCAATATCGTCAACAACGCGACCTTAAAGGATGCGCAGATCCATCCGGAACTGTATCCCAATCTGCTGGTCCGTGTGGCGGGCTACAGCGCATACTTTGTGCGCATGAGCAAGGAACTGCAGGATGACCTGATCAGGAGAAATGAGTATAGCGCATTTGATTAATGTGAAAAAAGGTGATGATCATGGCAAAATATAACCAGAACCATGAACTGCTTGGTAATGTTTTCAACATCCAGCGCTATACCATTCATGATGGTCCCGGTATCCGAACGGAGATATTTTTTAAAGGCTGCCCCATGGAATGCAAGTGGTGCAGCAATCCGGAGAGTATAAAACCATATTCTGAGATCGGCGTTTATACAGAGCACTGCATCGGCATTGACAAATGCGGGCATTGTCTGAAGATGTGTCCGGTTGAGGGCGCATCCCCGCTGCTGGTCGAGGATAATAAGGTGGCGGCCATTGACAGGGAACGCTGTATCAACTGTGTGGCCTGCGGCCGGGCCTGTCCCAACGACACACTGAAGATCTTCGGACAGTGGATGACCGTGGAAGAGGTGATGAAGCCGGTCCTGTCCGACCGTGATTTCTATGTCCGCACCGGCGGAGGCGTTACTGTTTCCGGCGGAGATGCGCTGATGCAGTGGGAGTTCTGCCGCGAACTGTTAAGCCGGTGCCGGTTTATGGGGATTCAGACCCTGGTGGAAACGGAATTGCAGACCATATGGAGCGTGGTGGAGGAAATCCTCCCCTTTGCAGACCTTTGGATCGTGGATATCAAGGTGATGGACAGCCGGGAGCACAGGAAATATACGGGAAGCGGAAATGAGCGCATACTTGAAAATTTAAAAAAGCTTGTTGAGACAGGCGCCAGAGTTATTTTAAGGACCCCTGTGATCAAGGGGATCAATGATACGGACGAAAATCTGAAATCCATGGGCGAGTACATCCGGGACCAGCTGGGTAACCGCGTGCTCCAGCATCAGCTGCTGCCTTACCGGCTGCTGGGGGAGGACAAATATGCCGCACTGGGAAAGACATTTTACCGTATGACAGAAGAACCGCCCCAGCGGGAGGAATACGAGCCGCGCATCCGGGCAATTGCCGAAAGGCTGCAGCGCGATTACGGGATTCCAGCCGTTGCAGGAGCAACAACAAAAATAAATCTATAAAAACAGGAGGATCATAATATGTCCAGAGAAGCATTGGGAATGATTGAAACAAGAGGTCTTGTTCCGGCAGTAGAGGCAGCAGATGCAATGGCAAAGTCTGCAAACGTTGAATTGGTTGGATATGAAAAAATAGGTTCCGGACTTGTTACCGTTATGGTACGCGGTGATGTGGGCGCTGTCAAGGCGGCATGCGATGCAGGGGCCGCAGCAGGAAAGAATGTGGGCGAGGTGGTAAGCGTGCACGTGATCCCACGTCCCCATAGTGACACAGAGAAAATACTTCCCCAGGGAATCAGCTGATTGGGCCAAACAGTGCAATATGAAAATAGGAGGTAGATATTGTGGATAAAGAAGCAATCGTAGCACAGGTTATGGAACAGCTTCGCCAAAGCGCGCCGAAAGCGGAGCCGGAAAAGGCACCGGCCAGCGTGATCGATACCAGCAACTGCGCCATGACAGAGTTTGTGGGTTCACTGAAGCTGGGGGATGTGATCGGCCTTGTGATCGCCAATATTGACGATGGCCTGCATGAGCAGCTGGGTTATGATAAAAAATACCGTTCCGTGGGAGTACTGGGATGCCGCAGCGGCGGCGGACCGGAACTGATGGCAGCGGATGAGGCGGTAAAGGCAACTAATACGGAACTGATCGCATTTGAACTTCCCCGGGATACAAAAGGCGGAGGCGGACATGGTTCCTTCCTGGTATTCGGAGCAGAGGATGTATCCGATGCGCGCAGGGCGATTGAGATCTGCCTGAATGCCCTGGAAAATACATATTACAGTGACTGTTATTTCTGCGATCCGGGCCATATGGAGTTACAGTATACCGCCAGGGCAAGTCATGCCCTTTGCCGTTATATGAACGCGGTGGAGGGAAAGGCATTCGGTCTTGCGGTAGGGTGCCCGGCACCCATCGGCATGCTGATGGCGGATGCTGCCTTAAAGGCCGCGGATGTAACCATTGTGGGACAGTCATCACCCGGAAGGGGAACCAGCTTTACCAATGAGTTCGGTGTCTATTTCTCCGGTGACTCAGGCGCTGTGAAGCAGGCGGTGCTGGCCGCCCGGGAGACCGGTATGAAACTGCTGCGCGCCATGGGAGGGGAGCCTGTGGGCAACGGAAGATCATACATTGGATAGTCTGCCCGGGAAGGAGTGCGTTATGGATCAACAGGAATTGGTGGAGTCCATCGTAAAGTCAATTTACAGCGCGATTTACAGCGTTGCACGTCCGGCTGTTATGATCCCGGCAGGTGTTTCCAACCGCCATGTTCATTTGTGCCAAACGGATGTGGAGGTGCTCTTTGGAAAGGGAGCACAATTACATCCCCTTCGGGAACTGAGCCAGGAAGGTTTCTATGCAGCAAAGGAGACGGTTCTGGTCGCCGGGCCAAAAGGCGCCATTGCCAATGTGCGTGTCCTGGGTCCTGCAAGAAGCCACTCCCAGGTGGAGCTTATGCGCTCCGATACAAGAAAACTGGGGATCCAGGTTCCGCTGCGGCTTTCCGGCCAAAGGGCAGAATCACAGCCTATCACCATTGTGGGCCCATGCGGTACCATTGTTGAGAATATGGGTGTGATCGTTGCATGGAGGCATATTCACATGAATACGGCGGACGCCGAAAGACTGGGGTTAAAAGATGGGGATGTGGTCAGGATACGCACCGGAGGTGACCGGGCTCTGATCCTGGACCAGGTGATCATGCGCGTTGCGGATGGATTTAAGCCTGAACTGCATATTGATATAGACGAGGCCAATGCAGCCGACCTTTCAAACGGTGATCAGATCGAGCTTCTTCTCTAACTTCAGATTCTACAGGCAGCAGTCCGTTGGGATTTCCCATAATGGGCGGCCGCCTGTAGAATTTTATAAAAATGAGGTGTAATCATGAATTATGACGAGAAATCAATTGATTTTGTAACAAAGGCTGTCCTGTCGGCTCTTGAAAAAGGAAGCGGGATCCGGACTTTTAGTGAGAAAGGCCCCATATTTGATTCGGTGGATGAAGCGGTGGAGGCTGCTTATGAGGCTCAGAAAGTTCTGGCAACCATGAGTCTGGCGCAGAAGAGGGGGATGATCGACAGCATCCGAAGGAAATTCCGGGGATATGTCCAGGACCTGGCCCGACTTGAACTGGAAGAGACGGGGATGGGCAGATACGAGGACAAGGTTTTAAAATATCATCTGACTCTGGATAAGACACCGGGTGTTGAAGATATCAAGCCGGAAGCATTTTCCGGGGATGACGGGCTGACCATTGTGGAGAGACGGCCCTTTGGGGTAGCGGGCTGTATTCTGCCCTCCACCGCACCGGTGTGTACGGCGGTCCACAACAGTATCTGTATGATCGCTGCCGGCAACAGCGCGGTGCTCTCGCCCCATCCCGGGGCGGTCCAGGTTACGCTCCGGGCCATGGAACTGATCCGTGAGGCGGTGGTGGAGGCCGGAGGCCCGGAAAATGTGATCGTATGCACCAGGAAATCCACATTTGAGAAAACGCAGGAGCTGATCTCCCACCCTCAGATCCGCCTGCTGGTAGCCACGGGCGGTCCGGCCATTGTGAAAATGGTGCTGTCTTCGGGAAAGAAGGCAATCGGTGCCGGTCCCGGCAATCCGCCGG
>Ga0192277_1057_pt1 | contig 26074 bp, 16 predicted proteins | sample Koala_Koa24_J3_FD_131302 | JGI IMG/M metagenome (GOLD analysis project Ga0192277, IMG submission 131302) | Enriched cells from koala feces incubated with labeled cellulose particles, San Francisco Zoo, California, United States - Koala_Koa2-4_J3 ...
GGCAGGTTATGAGGAGGCGCGGAACAATCTGCTCTGGAGCAATCGGATGCTGGAGCAGCGGCAGGCAGCGGGGGAACAGATTTATCAGACAGCAGAGCTTTTGCGGCATACAGCGCAAAGCTTCGCTGACGCGTCTGGGATGGAACAGCGGGTTGCGAAAAAACTCCGCAGAGAATTGCAGTATCTGAATGTGGAATTGGATGATATCCGTGCGTTTGCGCGGGAGCCAGATAAAACAGAGTATTATCTGACTGTGCATGCGGCAAATCGGAGCGCTTTGCCCGGCGGGGCGATCTGGAAAGAGTATCTGGCGCCGCGCCTGGGAAAACGGGCATCGGTGGTGTCAGCCCGCTCGGTCGCGGAGGCTTTGTCCGATTCCTGCGGAGAAAAAATGTGTCCGGCTCCTGACTGCCGTGCGGGAGTGACGGATGCGCCGATGATTTTTCATTTTGTGCCAGATGCGCATTATCAGCTTTTTTGCGGCGTCGCGCGTGTTACAAAAACCGGAGAGATGGTATCCGGAGATAATTATACCCTTTTGCAGAAGGACAATGGGAAAGTTATCATGAGCCTTGCGGATGGGATGGGTTCCGGCGTGGAAGCAAACCAGGAGAGTGAAAAAGTAATCGAACTGCTGGAGCAGTTTCTTATGGCGGGATTTCCCCAGGAGACAGCGGTGCGGCTGATTAATTCGTGTATGCTGCTGCAGAATGGCAGACAGATATTTTCAACGATTGACTTATGCATGATTGACTTATATAATGCAAAATGTGATATGATAAAATTTGGCGCTGCGGCCTCTTTTCTGATTGATGAAAAAGAGATAGAAGTGATTCGCTCTGGGGCACTTCCGCCCGGAGTAATGCAGCAATCGAATTATGAGAGCCTGCACCGGACGCTGCGGCCGGGTGCGAGTATTGTGATGATGACAGATGGGGTGACGGACGCGCTGGGCGGGGAAAATCGTGAACAGGCTATGGCAGAGCTGATTATCCGGACAAAGACGCGCAATGCGCAGGAATATGCGCGGAGGCTGATGGAACGCGTTTATCTGGCGCAGAAACGCCAGGCGCGGGACGATATGAGCATTTTGATCGGGACAATCTTTGAAAGAAAATAGGCAGCTATTAAGCAGCTATTCAGAACAGGAGCCGGAACGAATGGTAGAGCACATGATCGATGTGATAAGGGAATATCAGATGATTGAGCCTGGAATGCGCGTGATTGCGGGGGTTTCCGGCGGTGCAGATTCGGTCTGTCTGTTGTATGTTCTTGCGCATTGCCGCCGCGAATTACCGTTTGATTTGCTGGTGGTGCATGTGGAGCATGGATTGCGTGGGAAGGAAAGCCTGGAAGATGCGCAGTTTGTAGAGGAATTGTGTGAGAAGCTGGCGGTTCCCTGCCGGATTGTCCATGCGCAGGTGCGTCAGCGCGCGCAGAAAGAGAAGCTTTCCTGTGAAGAGGCCGGTCGGGCGGAACGCTATCGGATTTTTCATGAAGTGGCCAGAGAATGGGGCGCGGAACGGATTGCCGTCGCACACAATCAGAATGATCAGGCGGAGACGGTGCTCTGGAATCTGGCTCGTGGCAGCGGACTGCAGGGGCTGGGAGGAATACGGCCGGTGCAGGGCAGTATCATCCGTCCGCTTCTTTTTACGGCCCGCAAAGATATTGAGACATGGCTGCGCAGCGAGGGGATTACCTGGCGGACAGACCGCACAAATCTGGAGACGGATTACACCAGGAACCGGATTCGCCTGCACCTGCTTCCGCAAATAGAGGAAGAACTGAATGGACAGGCTGGACGCCATATCGCAGAGGCTGCCGGCCGGCTGCGTGAGATACAGGACTATATAGACAAAAAAACAGAGGAAGCGGCGGCGAGATGTCTGAGAGAGAGTTTGACATCGGTCTGGATTCTTCTGGACTATTATAATAAGGAAGAAACTCTGATTCGCGAAGAACTTTTAAAGAGGGCGCTGCGAAGCTGCGGAGGCATGAAGGATGTAGGTGCAGTACACCTCAGAATGCTGGGGCAGCTGGCGGAGATGGACTGCGGAAAAAGCTGTGACCTGCCCGGCGGAATCCGCGCCGTTCGCGAGGATGGAATTCTCCGATTCGTAAAGCGGGGAAAGCAAAACATGACGGATGGTATTCGTGAAACGGAAGCCCTTTTCGAGAGAAGTGCTATCTGCAAAGATGGAATTTCGCTCCAGGTGCCCGGCTGCGTTTCGTACGACAGATTTTGCGTGACTGCGGAGCTGCTGGAGAATACCACCGACCTAAAAAAATATATTTTAGAAGAAAAAAAGTATACGAAATGGCTTTCCTATGATACAATAACAGATAGTTTGCTGTTGCGGACGAGAAAAACGGGGGATTATCTGGCTATAAATGCGCAGGGCGGCACCAGAAAGCTGAAAGACTATTTTATCGACCAGAAAATTCCGCGGGACAGGCGTGATCAGATCCTTTTGCTGGCGGATGGTTCTCATATTCTGTGGGTGGTCGGCTGGCGAATCAGTGAGGCTGCCAAAGTCACGGACGCGACAAAATGCGTGATCAAAATTCAGATAGCCATGAGCGAATACCCGGATCCAGGCATGTGATTATATTGCGACAGGGAAATGGCCGATGGCTCCAGATAACCAAAGGAGAAGCAAAATGAAAGAAAAAGTCAGGATTCTGCTTTCTGAACAGGAAGTAGACCAGCGGATCGAGGAGATTGCGAAGCAGATCAGTGAGGACTATGCGGGCAAAAGTGTGCACCTGATCTGTGTACTCAAGGGAGCGGTATTTTTCATGTGTGAGCTGGCAAAGCGGATTACTGTTCCGGTTACGATGGATTTTATGAGCGTGAGCAGTTATGGAAACGATACAAAGTCAAGCGGTGTGGTTCGGATCGCAAAAGACCTGGACGAGCCGCTGGAAGGAAAAAATGTGCTGATTGTAGAGGATATCATCGATTCCGGGCGCACCCTGAGTTATCTGCTCCATATCTTAGAAGAACGGAACCCTGCTTCCCTGCGTCTTTGCACACTCCTCGACAAACCAGAACGCCGGGTTTCACAGGTGGTAGTAGATTATACCTGCTTCAATATCCCGGATGAGTTTGTGGTCGGATATGGTTTGGATTACGCGCAGAAATACCGGAACCTCCCCTTCATCGGAGTTGTGGAGTTTTCGGATTAACAATCTCAAACAGCAGCGAAATGCAATATACCTCCGTGACGGCTTGCCGGCAAAGGAGGAAGATTGCATTTCGGGAGCTGGGCGAGACGCCCAGCGAGCCACAGACATATGACGAGAAGCGGCATATAGCTGCGCAGCAGCGGTCTGCGGCCTGCGGTTTGGGACGACGCAGCAGCGGTCTGCAGTTTAGAACAGTGAAATAATACAAAATAATGACAGGAGATGTACGAAGGTGACCAAAAACGCAAAGGGTCTGGGCCTTTACCTCGCGGGAGTACTGATTATACTGATTCTTCTGGTTGCATTCCGCGGCGGAATGGAGGAGACGCAGACTTGGAATTACAGTGAGCTTGAGGAAGCCCTGGAACAGGAAGAGGTAGTAAAAATCAGTATTACGCCCAATCAGGAGACGCCGACCGGTTCTCTGAAAATTGTGCTGACATCCGGCGATATTCGCTATGTGAATGTGCTGAATGTTGAGACGGCGGAAGAAGACCTTGAAGCATACGATGATATTACAGTCGAGGTGCTGGAGGTGGAGGGCGACAGCGCACTTCTGACCTGGATTTTGCCGACCGTTATCATTGTAGCAGTGATGATGATGATGTTTACGATGATGAACCGCCAGGCCGGCGGGGGCAATTCCCGCATGATGAATTTTGGGAAGAGCCGGGCAAAAATGATTTCTCCGGACGCGAAAAGGGTGACGTTTGAGAACGTGGCTGGATTGAAAGAGGAAAAAGAGGATCTGGAAGAGATTATTTCCTTTTTGAAAGAGCCTTCCAAATTTATCCAGATCGGTGCGCGCATCCCCAAAGGAGTGATTCTGGTGGGGCCTCCGGGCACAGGCAAGACGCTGCTGGCAAAAGCGGTAGCGGGTGAAGCGGGGGTGCCGTTTTTCTCTATCTCAGGCTCCGACTTTGTAGAGATGTTTGTCGGCGTCGGTGCGTCGAGGGTACGAGACCTTTTTGAGGAGGCCAAAAAGCATCAGCCGTGTATTGTGTTTATTGATGAGATTGACGCAGTCGCGAGACGCCGCGGTACCGGTATGGGCGGCGGTCATGATGAGCGGGAGCAGACGCTGAACCAGCTTCTGGTCGAGATGGATGGCTTTGGCGTGAATGATGGAATCATTGTCATGGCGGCGACGAACCGTGTCGATATTCTGGATCCGGCGATTCTCCGGCCGGGACGATTTGACCGGCAGGTCGCAGTGGGACGGCCGGATATCAAGGGCAGAGAAGAGATTCTGCAGGTACACACAAAGGGAAAACCGCTTGCGGATGACGTCAGCCTGTCGGAGGTGGCCCGGACAACGGCGGGCTTTACCGGCGCGGATCTGGAAAATCTGATGAATGAAGCTGCCATTATGGCGGCGAAGGAGGATCGTGCGTATATCTGTCAGGCGGATATCAATCGTGCCTTTATAAAAGTCGGCATTGGCGCAGAGAAAAAGAGCCGTGTGATCTCTGAAAAAGAGAAACGCATCACAGCCTATCATGAATCCGGGCATGCGATTCTGTTTCACCTGCTGCCGGACGTCGGCCCGGTTTACACGGTTTCCATCATTCCGACGGGGCGCGGCGCGGCAGGCTATACGATGCCGCTGCCGGAAAAGGATGAGATGTTCCAGACAAAGGGTCAGATGGAACAGAATATTATTGTGAGCCTTGGCGGCCGCGTTGCGGAGGAGCTGATCATTGGAGATGTGACGACAGGAGCTTCCCAGGACATCAAGCAGGCGACCGCGATTGCCCGCGCGATGGTGACGAAGTATGGTATGTCGGATCGAGTCGGTCTGATTAACTATGATAATGACGATGATCAGGTCTTCATCGGCAGAGATCTTGCGCATACACGTGCTTATGGCGAAGAGATTGCGTCCCTGATTGATGAAGAGGTAAAGCGTATCGTTGATGAATCTCATGAAAAAGCGCGTGAGATGATTACAGCGCACATGGATGTCCTTCACGCCAGCGCAAAGCTTCTGGTCGAAAAAGAAAAGATCGGACGTGAGGAGTTTGAGGCGCTCTTCTCCTGAGCCGACCAAATTTGGATGAAGGCGTGACCATTGCCTGCGTGATCGGAATCAGAAAGTCCGTGCGGGTAAGAAGATATGGAGCGGAAAAAATGCACAAAAAGAAACTGACATTTTTGTGAAATTTGTGCACACTTATTTGGGAACAGATGCTATAATGATCATCGTAAAAACCCCCAATACATTACATAGTTTTTGCTACACCCCATTTGAGAGATACCTTCTCCGGAAAAGGCAGCCGTAAGGCTGCTTTTTTCTGTCCAAAATTGGTTGCACAGGGAGAGAATCTTGATTATAATGGTAGCTGCTGTAGCTGAATTGTTACATGAAAAATGAAATAAGGATGACTGGTATGGATCAGAAAAAAAAGAAATTGATGAAAAGGCTGGATTATTTTATCCATATGCGGCCGATTTTTGATATTCAATCTCTGTTCAGTGATGGAACGGAGAATTATGTGACACCGATGGAGCCGAATCCGGGGGATACGGTGCGTATCCGCTTTCGCACGAAGCGGGATAATGTGGATTTTGTGTTTTTCATCAGCGGTTCGATGAAAAAGGCGATGGAGGTCGAGGCAAGCGATTCGCGGTTTGACTATTACGTGACGGAAATTCAGGTGGAGGAAGCGCCGCTTTACTATTATTTTGAAGTGCAGGCGGGGAAAGCGCGTTGTTTTTACACGAGACTCGGCGTATCGAGGGATCTGAACCAAAGCCGTCTGTTTTGTCTCGTTCCGGGCTTTTCAACGCCGGATTGGGCGAAGGGCGCGGTTATGTATCAGATTTTCACGGAACGGTTTTGCAACGGTGATGCCTCTAATGACGTGCTGGACAATGAGTATCTGTACCTGGGAAAGCCGGTGAACCGGATCGCAGATTGGGATCAGCTTCCGGCGGCGGACGATACGCGGGAGTTCTATGGCGGTGATCTGCAGGGGATTTGGGATAAGCTGGACTATCTGCAGGAGCTGGGTGTGGAGGTTCTGTACCTGAATCCGGTCTTTGTCTCGCCGTCAAATCATAAATATGATACACAGGACTACGACTACATTGACCCGCATATTGGAGTGATTGTGAAGGATCAGGGAGTGCTGCTGCCGGGTATGGATTCTATGGCGATGTCCGATGGATCCGGTGATGCGCCGGGAAATTCTTCTGAGTGGAATCCTCTGCGGGATATAAAACTGAACAACCGCGATGCGACACGTTATATCAGCCGCGTGACAGATCCGCGCAACCTGGAGGCGAGCAACGCATTTTTTGCAAAATTTGTGGAAGAGGTTCACCGGCGGGGGATGCGTATCATTCTGGACGGAGTGTTTAATCACTGCGGTTCCTTTAATAAATGGATGGACCGGGAGCGCATTTACGAAAAACAGCCCGGATATGAGAAAGGCGCTTACGTCTCAGCGGACAGTCCGTATCGCTCCTTTTTTAAATTCAATAACGAGCATGAGTGGCCCTACAATCCGTATTATGAGGGCTGGTGGGACTATGAGACACTTCCGAAGCTGAACTATGAGGCTTCACAGGAGCTGGAAGACTATATCCTGCGAATTGCGGCAAAATGGGTATCTCCGCCCTACAATGTGGATGGCTGGCGGCTGGATGTAGCAGCAGATCTCGGTTTTTCCGCAGAATACAATCATCAGTTCTGGAAAAAGTTTCGCAGCACAGTAAAGGCAGCGAACCCGAACGCAATTATTCTGGCAGAGCATTATGAAGATGCGTCGCCATGGCTTGGCGGGGACGAATGGGATACGGTGATGAATTACCGTGCGTTTATGGAGCCGCTGACCTGGTTTTTTACCGGGATGGAAAAGCACAGCGATGAATACAAAGAGGAATTGCATGGGGACACGCAGAGCTTTGTGCGGTCAATGACGCTGAACATGACAGAATTTCTCACACCGTCTCTGCAGGTGGCGATGAATGAGCTTTCGAATCACGATCATTCCCGCTTTCTGACGCGCACCAGCAGCCGGCCAGGGCGGGTGGAAAAGCTGGGGAGCGCGGCCGCATCCGAAGGGATTCGCCCGGAGATCATGCGAGAGGCTGTGGTCATGCAGATGACCTGGCCCGGAGCGCCAACGCTTTATTATGGCGATGAGGCGGGCGTCTGCGGGTTTACGGACCCGGATAATCGGCGTACCTATCCATGGGGGCGCGAGGATAAACAGATGCTGGAATTTCACCGACGCGTGATTGCGATGCATCGGCGCTATCCGGTCTTTGCGCATGGTTCACTGCGCTTTCTGGGAGGCGGAAATGCTGTGTCATTTTCCGAAACGACGGTTCCCAGTGTGAATTCGGATTCGAATGGTACAGAACAGCGCTGGCTGGCTTACGGAAGATTCAGCCGGGAAAGCCAGATGGTGGTGATATTTAACAACAGTGAAGAACGGCTGGAATTGACTCTTCCGGTGTGGCCGGCGGGTATTACCAATGACTGCGTACTGGAGCGGGTGTTTGAGACTACGAAAGAAGGCTTTACGGAGGAATGTGCGGCCTATCCGCTGATCGGAGGCGAACTGACAATTGTGCTTTCAGGTACTTCGGCTGTCGTGCTGGAAGCAAGGCCGCGGCTGGTGCCGGTGATTATTTAAGAAAAAAACAATTTACTTTTAACGGAGCGTTCCTTTTATTATTTTGAACTGTGTTATATGATAGTGAGCAAAAAGAGCAGTGAATGAAATAGAATATCACGGTTTATATAGAAAAGAGGGAATCATATGAGGAAACGGACGACCGTTTTGCTGGCAATTGTTCTGTTTTTGCTGGTGTGTGTGCTTGGAACCTATGGTGCGATTGGAATATCTTACACCACGCATTTTCTGAAAAACACTTCGATTAACGGGATCGATGTCTCAGGTCTGACCGCGGCGGAGGCGGAAGCTTTGATTGCGGCAGACGCGGAAGAATATCGTCTTGTGATTACAGGCCGGGACGAGGAGCAGGAGACAATTCAGGGTACAGATTTTGACTATTGCTTTGTGTCAAACGGAGAGACAGAGGAGCTCCTCGGGGAACAGAATGGATTTAGCTGGATTTTCGCGTATTTTTCGGATGGCCAGTCTTACTCGATGGATACGTCGGTGACGTATGATGCAGAAAAGCTGAGCGCGGCGGTGCTGGCATTTTCTATGATGCAGACGGATCAGATGGTGGCTCCGGAAAATGCTTATGTGGCGCTGCTGGAGGATGGTTCCTACGGAATTGTCGCGGAGACGGAAGGAACAGAGCTTGATATGGAAAAGGTGCTCGCTGCTGTGGAAAGCGCAGTGGCGTCTGGCAAAAAGAGCCTGAATCTGGAGATGGCGGAATGCTATGTGACAGCAGAGGTTACTTCTGAAGATGAAAGCCTGATTGAGTCGGTCAGCCTTTACAACCAGTATGCTTCTATGTATGTTAATTATTACATGAGCGGAGATGTAGTGGTGACACTGGATTCTTCTGTTTTTATGGAATGGTTTTCTCTGGATGAAGAGAACAATCCGTCCTTTGACTATGATTCTGTGGCCACATGGGTTGAGACGCTTGCCGATACTTATGATACGATCGGAACCTACGAGCCGTTTGTCACTTCGAATGGAGAGACTGTTTACGTGGAATCGGTTACTTACGGCTGGAAGATGGATCGGGAGTCTGAGACAGAGGCGCTGTATAACCTGCTTCTGGCCGGGCAGACAGAGGGCCGTTCCCCTGTGTGGACGAACAGCGCGCTGACGCGAGGAACGAATGACATCGGTGATACATATGTAGAAATAGATTACACAAACCAGAGAATGTGGTATTATAAAGACGGTGAGCTGCTTGTAGAGACGCCGGTCGTGACAGGAAATGTCAGCGCCGGGAACGCTTCTCCGGAAGGAATGTTTTACATTGTTTATAAAAAACAGGACGCGGTTCTGACCGGTGAAACGTATGAGACGCCAGTGAGTTACTGGATGCCGTTTTACGGAAATGTAGGAATTCATGACGCGGATTCCTGGAGAAGCAGCTACGGCGGCACGATTTACATGACCAATGGCTCGCATGGCTGTATCAATACGCCAACTGCGCAGGCGCAGACAATTTTTGAAAATATCGAAGCTGGTATACCCGTTATCTGCTACAGCAGCAGTACGAATTATGGCTACAGTACCGCAAGCAGCGGCACCTCTTATGTGGCAAACAGTTCGTCTGGCAGCAGCTCTTCCGGCACGGACAGTGACGATAATATCGTAATTATTGACGGCAGCAGCTCGGATTCGTCCGCGGCATCCTCTTCAAGTACCGATACCAGCGGGGGCGGATCGACGGAAACGAACCGGATCGATGACGATGACGACAGTACTTCATCCGGCAGTACGAGCAGCGGCGAAGCGGAGTTTGAAATCACGATCTCGGATGAGACCGTCTGGACAGATGGCTCGTCGTCGGGAAGCTCATCGGACAGTGCGTCAGGCAGCGACGACGGGGTGATTATCATTGAATAAAGTAAGGAGCTGTTTCAAAATGAAAAATATGACCTTAGCCCGCATGGCGGAGGCCTGCGGCGGCATATATTATGGAAGGGATGAGGATCGGGAGCGGGAAATCTGCGCTGTGACAACCGATAGCCGAAAAGCAGAGCCCGGCTGCCTGTTCGCGGCCATCAAAGGCGAGCGCGTGGACGGCCATGATTTTATCGCATCTGTCTTTGAGAAAGGTGCACTCTGCGCATTGATCGAAACACTCCCTGAGAAGCAAACGGGAAATTACATAAAAGTGGATTCGACCATTCAGGCGCTGGGCGCGCTTGCGGCGTACTATCTGGAGCAGTTGGCGATTCCTGTGGTAGGCGTGACAGGCAGCGTCGGCAAGACCAGTACGAAAGAGATGGTTGCGGCTGTTCTCTCCCAGAAATACCGCACACTGAAAACGGCGGGAAATTTTAATAACGAACTGGGGCTTCCGCTGACGATCTTTCGATTGCGTGATGAAGATGAGATTGCGGTGCTTGAGATGGGCATCAACCATTTTGGAGAAATGCACAGGCTCGCGCGGATTGCGAAGCCGGATACCTGCGTGATTACGAATATCGGGCAGTGTCATCTGGAATTTCTGGGAGACCGTGACGGCGTGCTGCGGGCGAAGACAGAGATATTTGATTTTTTGCGCCCGGATGGGCATATTATATTAAATGGAGATGACGATAAGCTGGCGACCGTGCGGGAAGTGAAGGTGGATATTCCGCCCGAAGTGCCAGGATGTCCGTGCCCTGATAAGGAAAAAAATGTCTCGCATGCGGTTCTTTCCCCGACGTTCTTTGGGCTGGGGACTGAGAATGATATTTACGCAGATCAGATTGAGAAAAAAGGCCTGGACGGGGTCGAATGCCGGATACACATTGCTCCGGATCACAGCTTTACCGTCCGGATTCCGATACCAGGCGTTCATATGGTGCGGAACGCGCTTGCGGCTACGGCTGTTGGTCTGCAGTATGGTCTGACCGTGGATGAGATTCGGGCGGGGATCGAGAGTCTGCAGCCGGTCAGCGGAAGGTTCCATATCATCCACACGGAGAATTTTACGATCATCGACGACTGTTATAACGCGAATCCGATGTCGATGAAAGCCTCTTTGGAAGTCCTGAAGGATGGATCAGGGAGAAAAGTGGCGATCCTCGGCGATATGGGTGAGCTTGGCGGCGACGAAGGACAGATGCATCGCGAAGTGGGCGAGTTTGCGGGAAAACTGGATATTGATCTGTGCGTTTGTGTGGGAAGCCTGAGTGTGCAGATCGCAGAGGGGATAACTGCTGTCAATCCGGAAAAAAGGACAATTGTTTTGCCGGATCTTCCGGCGTTGCTTGCGCAGCTGCCATCCCTGGTAAAAACGGGAGACACGATTCTGGTAAAAGCATCGCATTTCATGCAGTTTGAGAAGGTCGTTGCGGCGCTGGAGGCGATGTACTAGTATTTGATAACAGGGAAAAGAGAATGCTATGCCTTTTGGATGGATGAAAAATATACTTGGAAGGAAAAAGGAAGAGGAAACAGTTATGTACATTATTGCGGGTCTGGGCAATCCCGGACGGAAATACGCGCAAACACGGCACAATGCCGGTTACGAGGCGATTGACCGCCTTGCGGATAAATATGGAATTCGGATTGAAACGGAAAAGTTCCGGGCACTTACCGGAACCGGAGTGATTCAGGGTCAGAAGGTTCTTCTTATGAAGCCGCTGACCTATATGAACGCAAGCGGTGAAAGCATTCGCGCTGCCTGTGATTTTTATAAGATCAATCCGGAAGAGGCATTTACAGTTTTGTATGACGACATCAGCCTTCCCCCGGGCCAGCTGCGCGTGCGGGCGAAAGGCAGCGCAGGCGGGCATAACGGAATCAAAAATATTATTCAGCACCTCGGTACGCAGGTGTTTACGCGGGTCAAGATCGGTGTTGGTGAAAAGCCGCAGGAGTATGACCTGGTCGATTATGTACTGGGGCATTTTCCGGAGGAAGAATGGCCGGCCATGACGGAGGCTTTTTCACGCGCCGCGGACGCTGCAGCGATGTTGTTGACAGAAGATGTGCAGACAGTGATGAATGAATATAATACGCATTTGTCGAAATGATTGATATTGTAGTTTGTAGCGATTCAGAAACGGCAGGCCGCCGGTCTAAGCGTCGCTTCTGAACGGTTCGTATTTTTTCATGTAAATCAGACAGGAGACAAGTATCATATGAAAGCGTTTCTGGCTCCCATGCGTCAGCTTGGGGAATTTGAGGAAATCAGCCAAAAGGCCGTGGGAAACCGCGGCCTGCTTCAGGTAACGGGATGTATTGATTCTCAGAAATCTCATTTTGTGCATTGTATGGCGGAGGAATTTCATGAGAAGAAAGCCAGGGTCGGCGGAAAGCCGGTCACTCTCATCATCACCTACAACGATCTTCGCGCCAAAGAGATGTACGAAAATTATCGTTTCTTTGATCGGGACGTCCTGTATTTTCCGGCAAAGGATCTGATCTTTTTTCAGGCGGATATTCACAGCAATCTGCTCGAACAGCAAAGGATCCAGGTGCTGAAAGCATTGACAGAGGGAACTTCTGCCAGATTTTCTGACACAGAGAAGAACTTCGAAGGAGCCTCGGCGAAACAAAACGAAAAATCTCTTACTATTATCACGACGATTGCTGCCTGCATGAACCGTATGGTTCCATTTGAGGAATGGCAGGAGCACATTCTCACAATTGACGGTGAAGCGGAAATTGATACGGAAAAACTAAAAAAAGAGTTGATTCGGATTGGCTATGAGCGCACTGGCCAGGTGGAAGGACCGGGACAGTTTGCGGTTCGCGGCGGGATTATTGATATTTTCCCACTGACGGAGGAAAACCCCGTCCGCATTGAACTTTGGGGAGAAGAAGTGGACTCTATCCGCAGTTTCGATGTGGAGAGTCAGCGGTCGATCGAAAATCTGGATCGTGTGCGGATTTTTCCTGCCGCAGAGCTGATACCGGACCGGACTGCGAGAAAGCGGGCGCTTGCGCGGATTGAGAAAGAGGCGAAAGCGGCCGAAGCTAAATTTCAAAAGCAAAGAAGCGATGCTTCGGCGAACCGGCAGCAGGACGGACAGACGGACAGTGCGGCACCGCTTTTATCCGGCGCGCAGGAAGCGCTTAGCAGAATCCATCAGCTTTTGCAGGACTGCCGCGATGAGCTGGAGGAGACGCAGGAGCCGCTTTCTATGGAAGGCTTTATCGATTATTTCATCGACGAAAAGATCAGCTTCCTGGATTATTTTGACCCGGAGCAGACGCTTTTGTTTCTCGATGAGCCGAACCGGATGCTGGAAGCAGGCGATGCGGTGGAACTGGAATTTTCTGAGAGCATGAAGAACCGCCTGGAAAAAGGCTACGTATTGCCCGGACAGACAGAGCTTCTGTTTTCGACGCAGGCAACCGCGGCCATGATCTGCCGCCGGAATGCCGTGGGGCTTTGCACACTGGAAAACGCAAAGGCGCCGTGGGCGGTTTCCGCGAAATACAGTCTGACCGTCCGCTCGGTTAATCCATATAATAACAGCTTTGATTATCTGGTAAAAGACCTCAAAAACTGGAAGCGGGATGGGTACCGCGTGATTTTGCTCGCGGCGTCCCGGACACGGGGAAACCGCCTGGCACAGGATCTGACCGAAGAAGGGCTGACAGCCTTTTACACGGAGGATGAAATGCGCGAGGTGCAGCCTGGTGAGATTCTGATTACCTACGGTAACGCGAAGCGCGGCTACGAGTATCCTCTGATCCGGTTTGTCGTTATTACCGAGAGCGATATTTTTGGACAGGAGAAAAAGAAACGAAAAAGGCAGAAGCGCTACGAGGGGCAGCAAATCAGCAGTTTTTCCGAACTGTCGATCGGCGATTTTGTCGTGCATGAAAATCACGGACTCGGCGTGTATAAAGGAATCGAAAAGGTTGAGGTCGACCATATTACAAAAGATTATATGAAAATCGAGTACGCCGGGGGCAGCAATCTTTACGTCCCGGCGACGCAGCTGGATGTGATTCAGAAATACGCTGACAGTGACTCGAAACCGCCAAAGCTGAACAAGCTTGGCACGCAGGAATGGAACCGCACCAAGTCAAAGGTGCGCACTGCCGTCCGCGCAATCGCGCAGGATCTGGTGAAGCTTTACGCAGAGCGGCAGCGAAAAGACGGATTTACCTATAGCGAAGACACCGTCTGGCAGCGGGAATTTGAGGAAATGTTTCCGTTTGAGGAGACGGAGGACCAGCTTACGGCGATCGAAGATGTGAAACATGATATGCAAAGTACGAAAATCATGGATCGCCTGATTTGCGGGGATGTGGGCTATGGCAAAACCGAGATTGCGATCCGCGCCGCCTTCAAGGCCGTACAGGACGGAAAACAGGTTGCCTATCTGGTGCCTACGACCATCCTTGCACAGCAACATTACAATACATTTTTGCAGCGCATGAAAGACTTTCCGGTGCGCGTCGACCTGCTGTGCCGCTTCCGTACGCCGACAGAGCAGAAAAAAACACTGACCGATTTAAAAAGCGGTCTTGTCGACATTGTGATCGGCACCCATCGGCTGCTCTCCAAAGACGTCCAGTACAAGGACCTTGGCCTGCTTGTTATCGACGAAGAGCAGCGTTTTGGCGTGACGCACAAGGAAAAAATCAAACAGCTGAAGACAGATATCGATGTGATGACTCTGACCGCGACTCCGATCCCGCGTACCCTGCACATGAGCCTGATTGGTATCCGCGACATGAGCATTCTTGAGGAAGCACCTCAGGAGCGTCAGCCGATCCAGACCTATGTCATGGAATACAACGAAGAAATGGTGCGCGAAGCCATCAGCCGCGAGCTTGCCCGCGGCGGGCAGGTGTATTACGTCTACAATCGAGTCAATACCATTGTTGATATCACCAACAGAATTGCGGCTTTAGTCCCGCAGGCGCAGGTAGGCTTTGCGCACGGACAGATGAAGGAGCATGAGCTGGAGAAAATCATGTTTGACTTCATCAATGGGGATATTGATGTCCTGGTGACTACGACAATTATCGAGACCGGGCTGGATATTTCCAATGTCAATACCATGATTATTCACGACGCGGACACGATGGGACTTTCACAGCTGTATCAGCTCCGCGGCCGAGTCGGGCGTTCCAACCGCACAGCCTATGCTTTTCTGATGTATCGCCGCAACAAAATGCTCAAAGAGGTAGCGGAAAAGCGCCTTTCTGCGATTCGAGAATTTACGGAGCTGGGCAGCGGTTTCCGCATCGCCATGCGCGATCTGGAGATCCGCGGCGCCGGAAACCTGCTCGGCAGTGAACAGCACGGCCATATGGAAGCGGTTGGCTATGACCTTTACTGCAAGCTTCTCAACGAATCCGTAAAAGAAGCACAGGGCATACAACCGCCCCAGGATAGCTTCGAGACTACGATTGACCTTGATATTGACGCCTTCATTCCCGATCGTTACATCCGCAGTGAAACACAGAAGCTCGACATCTACAAGCGCATCGCCGCCATCCGCACCGAGGAAGAACACGACGATATGCTCGAAGAACTGCTTGACCGCTTCGGTGAACCGCCGCGCTCCGTGCAAAACCTCCTTGCGATCGCCCGCCTGCGCTCTCAGGCTCACAACGCCTGGATCGAAGAGCTTTCCCAGAAAGGAAACGAGCTTCGCCTTAAGATGTACGAGCACGCCCAGATCGACACGACCCGCATCGATTCGCTCCTGAAAGATTATCGAGGCCGCCTGAAATTCGTCATGGAAGGTAAGCCCAGCTTTATTTACACCCGTGCCCGTATCAATGGAAAAGAAGCCGAAGAAACGCTGCCGCTGGCGCAGGAACTGGTGGGGGCGCTGGAGAGGATTGCGAAATCAAAATAGGATAAGAACTGGTTAGGGCAAGGGCTGTATTCCCTTGCCGAAAACACTGGAAAAGCAGAGTGCAGCCAGATAGGGATATCCAAGTACAGCTTGGATGACAAACGCCCAATTCTTTGATATACTGTTTGCAGCTGAGGGAAATTCACGATGAAATCTCTTCGGCGATAAGAGATTTCGTGGCGAAGGCGGCAAGGTTTAAAAATAGCAGGAATTCGCAAATTGTTGCAAAAGAATGAGGGTGAAAGAAACATGTTGAAAGGATTTCAGGAAATGCTTGCACAGGAAAGAGCAGAAGGATATGCAGAGGGTTTTGCAGAGGTTAGGAAGCAAATAGAGGGAGAAATAGAGTGTGATCCAGAAATAGCAGAGATTCGGAGAAAAACGGAACGTGAACGAAAAAGAGCGGAGAAAGCAGAGAAAGAACTGGCGGAATTAAAAGCAAGATATGAGCGAAAGATGGCATCAATCATTTAACATATTTGCACCATACTACTTTATCAATTTGAAATCACTAAAACAAAATAAAGAATATAATTGACAATATAAATTGCATATGATACAATAAAGACGCTCGACTGGACTTATAATCTGGGGAAGATTCATAAGAAAAGCTGTATGAAGAAAAACGTCAGGAAACATATCACAAAAGAGAAGAATTCACTTTTCAATAACACTGGAGCGAATGGCAAAATCAGTGGCCGAGGAAATCGAAAGGACACTGCGCTTGCAGTGTTTTTCCAGAATAATATACATTTTGCGGAAGTATTTAATCACACGATTTTGCGAAAAGACCCGATTCGACCGGAAGAATTATTTCCGGAAGATATCAGAGAATCTGCCATATTGCAGGTGACGGAGCGAGGACGAATTACGCTCACGCAATACAGAGATGCAGTGAAATGTGTAAAAGGTGCTGCGTTTCCTGTAATTCTTGGTATTGAAAATCAGAGTTCTGTGAACTACCAGATGCCATTTCGGGTGATGGCACGGGATTTCATAAATTATGCGAGACAGATACGGGTCATATCCGACCAGCATACAAAAGAAATCAAAGAAAATAAGCGTGAATCCAATGCGAGAAGCGGCAGCTTGAAAACAGCGGAAAGGATAATATCTGCTCCTGACATATTAGAGCGAGATAGGGAGAGCAGCCAGACAGGGATGCTGGACAAAGATATATCAGAAGAACTAATACTTGAGCCAGATACTGATTTAGGATCGGAGGAGGCGTTAAGGCCGGAAAAAGATTTGGAACTGGAAGAGGCAGATGCAAAGATTGCCTCAGAACCAGATGGTGCAGAATATATCAGCCAGTTTTACCGGACAGACTGTCTTTTTCCCTGCATTACTCTCGTAATCTATTGGGGTGATGAGCCCTGGGAAGGTCCAAGGTGCCTGGCGGATATGTTTGGTGAGAGCAGATGGGCTTCTTACGCGCAAGATTATGGAATGTATGTGTTGGAAGTGCAGAAAATGACTGAAGAAGAAATTCTGTCATACAATGACGATCTTAAATTGGCTTTCGGCTGTGTCAGGTATTCTCATCAGAAAGAAGAACTGGAACGGTTCCTGACAGAGCAGGAAAAAGTGCTTGTCAATGCTTCTTCGCTGGCGAAAGATGTAGTAGCAGAAGTGACAGGGCTTAAGAAAATAACAGAAAAATTCCAGAAATTGCCAAATGATGGAGGTGAAGGAACAATGTTAAGAGGATTTCAGGAGATGTTTGCTCAGGAAAGAGCGGAAGGAAGAGCAGAGGGAAGAGCGGAAGGAAGAGTAGAAGGAAGAGCAGAAGGAAGAGCAGAAGAAAAGAAGAATACGGAGCGTGAGCGACTAAGGGCAGAAAAGGCAGAGAAAGAACTGGCGGCATTGAAAATAAGATATGAACTTGTCTAATCGAAAACTTTGAATCGGAGGTGTATGTTCAGCAACAATCAAATGATGGAAGTGAAAGAACAATGTTAAGAGGATTTCAGGAGATGTTTGCTCAGGAAAGAGCGGAAGGAAGAGCGGAAGAGCAGAAGAATACGGAGCGTGAACGATTAAGGGCGGAGAAGGCAGAAAAGGAGCTGGCGGAATGGAAAGCAAGATATGAACTTGTTTTAAGAGAGGCAGGTATGAGATAAAAAGAGCCATGCCCACAAATGCTTCCATTATCTTCCAATTATAATAAGAAGAAAGCTTTCATTTGTCTTTGTTTGCGTTATTCTGGGGCAAAACCGAGAACAAAAAGATGTGAACAATAACTCCTTAAAACTTTCGTAAAAAAAAGTTAACTATTTCACGGAAAAACTTCAAAATAGGCGTTGACAAAAAGAGGATTTTCAACTATACTGCTAAATGTAAATGTGAATGTTGAATGAACAAAATCTTAGTTTTCGAGTGATAAAAAAGGAAATAAGATCTTGTTCTACTTGTCTCTCATGTAAATGCAGGAGTGCGGCATCTCCCAGTGTGAGCGGAAAGGGGCAGAGAATCAACATGGCAGGACTTAAAACTATATTAATAAGGGACCTGCTACAACAGGGAAAAGGAGAGAGGTAATATGAAGTTAAAAAGAACTAAGCTTGCAGCCTTAGCGTTGACCGCATTGATGGCTGTAGGCGCAACGTCTCTGGTCGCATATGCGAGCGAGACAGAGGATGTGGCTAGTGCCATTGACACCTCAACAAAGACCGAGACTGGTGTTGTTATTGATTTTTATCTTAGTGAGGATGACCTCACAAATACTGGGGTCAAGCTTACAATATCTTATTCAGATGGCACAACATCGACGGAGATTCTTGAAGATGCAGCTACATTAACAACGACTGCTGCGAAGTGTCTGGAATCTGGTTCGGTTGTTGCGAAGTATAGCTATACATTGAATGGTACGGGTACAACTGTTTCAAATTCAAAGACAGTAACTATTCCGGCTACTGGTCATACAGCAAACGATAGTACTATTTATAAAGTAAAGACAGCACCAACCTGCACAACCTCAGGTATATATGTATATACATATACTTGTACGGTTTGCAAATCTGTTTATGACAAAGAAGTAGAAGTTGCTGCTACGGGTCATGATTATGATTTTAGCGGATCCTATACCTATTATGCATTGTCTAGTGACAATGTAACGGTGGATACCTCTTCTACAGCTATCTCGGCTAACGTTTACGCGGATGGAGTTGACACTCTCGTTGACGTTTCAGGTCTGCAGGTGGCAAAGACAAACTCCAACGGTTCACCGGTGATCACAGATACATCCAAGGCTGCTACTTATTATATGGTATATACCTGCGCTAATGGTTGCGGAGTGAAAGCGGCTGTAAAAATTACGATCCCGGCTTCAACGGTAAGCTACATTTTGATCGTTGGACAGAGCGGATTAAACGATCAGGACATCACAGATGCAATTGCTAACAAGACCAAGTATTATTCTGAATCACAGCTTCCGAGCAATGATTCTATTGAATTAGCAAACTGCACGGTAGACGGCAGTATTACAATTGCTTATTATGATTCAAACGATGTTCCGCTTGAAGGAACAAAGAAAATCACAATTACCGCGCATCATATGACAAAGACGGTTGCTGTATTCTCCAGTGAGTCTGATATGACCATGTGTACCGTTTCAACCGATACATCAGGTAATATGGTTGTGAAAAACAATTCCTGCTATCTGACTGTAACATATGTAGAGCAGGTAGAATGTACCGCAGCTAATTGCCCGCTGACAACCGTATGCAGTGCAAAATATGAAAAGAATACATCGAACGCAATAACAGTTGACTTTGTTGAGGGTATTGATACTTGCAGTAATAAGGTAGTTTCTACTGATAACAAGACAGCAAGCCCCGCAGGTGCACATACTGTTCTTGGCGCAGCAAAAGATGATATCGCTGAATTGGTGAAAGACAAGAGTACAAAGCTTACATATGAGGATCTGGAGGATTTGATTTCAACTGGTTCTTATACAACTAGCAGTGGTGTAACTTATGCTTACAAAGATTATGTAAAACTTTCTGATGATACATCAACCTGTACAGCAAATGGAACTGTTACAGTAACATATATTTGTACAGTTGACAAGGTGAACACAGCGGCTACAGAGACTATCACTGTTTACGCAAAGGGTCATGACATGAAGCACATCGTAACAAATACAGTTGCTGCTACATGCGAGGCTGACGGCGGATATGATGTTGTCTATGGTTGTGTAAGAGATAACTGTGGATATGTAGATACAAGTGTAGAAACACAGCACTATACGCTTGCCAGACTGAGACACACAAATGAATTGTCAACAGATGGAGTTCATCCGAAGAATGGCTCTGATGGAGATTCCAATGATTACACAGATACTCTAAATCAAAAGATTTATCTGGAAATTACAGGTTCTAAGGTAGTAGATATCAATGGATATCTGACCAAGGATGGCACCATCACAGTAGCTGATGTAAGTTCTGATGGTTCAACACCTGTAACTGGAAACGATGGCTGGGTTCGCATTGGTGTTTCCTCTGATGATACACTTGCTGTTTATGCAAGAGCATACACGCTTTGCACAACCTGCACAGGTACACCACATAGAGTATATATTACACCGGCAAGCGCAGGTTATAAATCTGGAACAAATTCCAGCACGACAGGTACTATCAAAGTAACTGTTGACGCAATCAACAAGCAGGACAGCGATGGCGCAGGCGGATATGTAACTCTGACAGCTACTTATGTAGTTAACTCTGGTATTACAAAGACTGTAGTTCCGGCAACAAGCACATTTGCTTATTATACTTCTGAATCTGCTTATACCGCAAGACTCCAGAGCAACACAACTGGAACTGATCCGGATGCAGATGTAAAGAATGGTTTGACTCTGGATTCTGATGGTGTATACCGTTATTATCTAAGTGATGTATTTGCAAGCAGCTATACTGGTGTTACGTCTTATGACGGTGGATTGTTCTTCATCAGCAATGGTCTGGTTGATACATCCGCAAACGAGCTTTGCCTGTATGGTGGTGTTTGGTACTATGTATCAAATGGTCAGGTACAGCTGAGCTACACAGGTCTGGCACAGCATGATGGCGCATGGTTCTATGTGACAAGTGGTGTTCTGGATACAACCAAGAATGGCTTAGTTACCTATGATGGAGCACAGTTCCTGGTAGCAGCTGGTCAGGTTCTGACAAGCTACAACGGCCTGTGGCAGTATTCTTCCGCAATCGGTGGCGATGACAACTGGTACTTCATCGCAGCTGGTCAGGTTGTTGATTACTCAGGAGTTGTAATGTATGACAACGCGTTCTTCGTAGTAGTAGATGGTGTTCTTGACACTTCCTACAACGGGACAGTTGAGTACGATGGCGCTACATTCAATGTAGTAGCTGGTCAGCTTTATGATCAGGTTGCGTAAATCATAGCTGATTCGTAATAAAAAGAAATAATAATACAGGAGCCGCTGTCAATTAAGGCAGCGGCTCCCGATTTTTTATTCTAAACAACATAGAAAGGGTTCTGTAATGCACAACGTAGAAGCCCCTTATTTAGCAAACAAAAATCTCCAAAATCACACATCCCACAATAACAATTTTACCATTATCCGCATGATCGCCACTGCCTTTGTCTTCATCGGCCACATGGGAATGATTCAAAGCGGAACGCCTTTGCTTTTTGGAAGCTATAGTCTTCACGAGCTTGGTGTTGGAATTCTCTTCCTGATCAGCGGCTATCTGATTACAAAAAGCTGGCTTTCCGATCCGCATCCCCTGCGCTATGCGATTCGCCGTTTTTTCCGGCTGTGGCCACCCTTCGCGGTAATGATTCTGGTTATGGTCTTTCTTACGGGGCCTCTGCTTTCCGACCTTGGAATACAGGGTTATTTTGCGAGCACTTACACAACTTACCTTCGTAACCTGCGTTTCTTTATTGTCTACGCACAGCCAGGCGTTTTTTCGAATAATCTGCTGGCAAACACCACAAACGGCTCCCTTTGGACGATGCCGGTAGAAGCTGCGGCTTATATTCTCACGCCGATTCTTGTAATGGTATTGCGTATACAACATAGTACGAACCGTTCACGTACAAACTACTCTTTTTATGCTGCCACGTTCCTTACCGCCGTCGTTGTTTCGTTTGACCTGTATCTGCGAGTATTTCAGGCCGATGACCTCGTAGTATTTTACGGGACGGATCTTATTGCGGCCTGGCATTTGATTACGCTGTACATCATTGGTACCTTTTTCACATATGAGCAGGCTCGAAAGTATCTGAATCTCCAGGTTGCCTGTGTCGCTGTGTGTGCCTTACTGATTTTTCAGTCAAGCGGTGTATTTTTGCAATATTTGTCGCTGTACCTGATTCTGCCGTATTTTGTTTTTTCCTTTGCATTTGCGCCAAAGGCAAAGTTCAGTAAGATCGGGCGAAAACTGGAACCGTCCTACGGTATCTACCTGTATGGATTTTTCTTCGAACAGCTTGTCGTGTCTCTACAGCAAACATATAGCCTTAACCTGACTTATTTGCAGTCGTTGATTCTCAGTGCAGTTCCGACACTGATTGCAGCAATTTTGTCCTATTATCTGGTGGAAAAACCAGCGCAGCAGCTCAGCAGATTTTTGCTTGCGAAGTGCAGGCGTTCGTGATAATCTAAGTGTACCAGAAAGGATGCAGTCTATTCCAGAAGAGACTGCCGGATCGGAGGTGCAGCATGGAAAAAAAAATCATGCCGGTTGGCATAGACAATTTTGCTGAGTTTCACCAGATGGATTATTATTATGTGGACAAAACGGGGATGATTCAGGAATTACTGGAAAGTCCAGGGAAAGTCAACCTTTTTACACGCCCGCGGCGTTTTGGCAAAAGCCTGAACATGAGCATGCTCAAATGCTTCTTCGAAATCGGCACAGACAGGAGCCTGTTCGACGGCTTGGCGATTTCCAGGGAAACAGAATTGTGTGAAAAATATATGGGGCAGTTCCCTGTGATCTATATCACGCTTAAACAGGTAACCGGGAATACGTTTTCATCGGCCAAAAACCAATTGTGGGAACTGATCGCCGAAATTGCGGATAGTTACAGTTATCTCCAGGGCAGTGAAAAACTGAGCCGCCGGGATAAAACCATCCTGCAAAAGCTCAGTGACGGCGAAGGGAACCTTGACGCAAGCCTGAAACAGCTTTCCGGCATTCTTTACCGGCACTATGGTAAAAAAGTAATCATCCTGATCGACGAATACGATGCCCCATTGCAGAGGGCATATGCGAAAGGCTATTATGACGCCATGGTGGATTTAATCCGCCAGATTTTCGGTTATGCGTTAAAGTCAAACGATTCGCTGTTTTTCAGCGTCCTGACGGGGATTCTGCGGATTTCAAAAGAAAGCATCTTTTCGGACCTGAATAACCCCAAACTCTATACCATACTGGATGACCGGTGTGATGAGTGGTTCGGGTTTACAGATGATGAAGTCAGAAAGCTTCTGGATGATAACGGCTTAAATGAATATTATGAAACCATCAGGAACTGGTATGATGGCTACCGGATTGGGCAGAACAGCATTTACTGTCCCTGGGATGTCATCAATTACTGCGACCAGCTTTTAAATAATTTGGACAAAGAACCCCGAAATTACTGGGCAAATGTGAGTGAAAACGGTATCATCCGCACATTCGCGGAGAAGGCAGACAGCATCACGCGCGATGAGATCGGAAGCCTGATGGAAGGCAAAACAGTGAACAAAAAGCTTGTGCAGGAACTGACTTACCGGGATATGACCAACAACATTGACAACATCTGGAGTATCCTGTTTACGACCGGCTACCTGACACAGCGGGGGCGCAATGCGGATGGCACCTATGAATTATGTATCCCCAACTGCGAAGTACAGGATATCTTCAAATCCCAGATCGAGGAATGGTTCCGGGAGAAAGTGCTTGATGATACGGACGGCATGAAAACCCTTTACGCCGCCCTGGATTCCGGCAACGCGGAGGCTCTTGAAGACAGCCTGAACTATTATCTGGGCGCTTCGGTCAGCTACATGGACGGCGGCACGTTGGATGATAAAGAAAAATTTTACCACGGGCTTCTGCTTGGCATGCTGCTGCCAAGGAAAGACTGGGAGCTTAAGTCTAATCGGGAGGCAGGAAAAGGCAGGTCAGATATCGCTGCTTTTCAACTCCGCACGAAAGACGCTTTTATTATTGAAATTAAATATTCCAAAACAGAAACGGATCTGCCTACGGACGCACAGGAAGCGATAGACCAGATCAACCGGATGCAGTACGACCAGTATTTCCTTATGAGGAACCCGCGGTCGCTCCGGCATTTTGGCATAGCTTTTTGCAAAAAGCTTTGTAAGGTAGTAGTGGAGTAATTCATCATATTCTTTGTTATGAGCAAAGTTTAAAAACGGCTGGCATTGTCCCCGGAACGTAGTTTTATATATAAAATGAGGCGGAAATGCCAGCCGATTTCAATGCCTTGCTTAAGACCTTGTTTCTGCGCATAGCTGATTGCTGCGTTGTAGTCCCGGATCGCTTTTTCGCGCGCTTCGTACTCCAGGCGCTTCTGTTCATCCGCACTCAGGTTTACGAGTGTGTTGTAAGCTTCATCAATATACTCATTTTTATTTGCCATGGTCTGAAAGTCCTCCACTCTCTTCCCACTGATGGAAACGCTCTACGCTCCGCTTCGGTCGGCGCTAAACGGACATCCACTGGATGTCCAGCGCCCTCGCAATGCTCGGCGGCAGGTCGTGCCGCCTATGCAAAAACGCTCCGCGTTTAGGCGGCACTTCGCATCCAGCTGATGACATTGTCGTCTTCCGGCACTTCTTTCGGAAGTTTTTTCAACTCCAGGATCTGGATTTCCAGCAAATCGCTGTAAAGGTCGCTTGTCTTATTATCCCGCAGGGTGATAGTGCGGTAGCACTCCTTGTCATCCGGAAAATGTTTAAAATTCAGGATGCTGACATGAATACATTTTTTGAGGTTGTCGTAGCTTTTGCCTTTCTTTACCTGATCCGTATACATCTTACAGAGATAAAAGATAATACGGTTTTTCCGGGCGTCAAACTGCGCTACCTGCATCTCCATGCCGATCTGAGTGCCGTCCGTCAGCTTTACCCGCACATCGAGGATTCCAAGTTTATCGCCTTTACTGTCTCGTGACAGTATAGTCGGCATGAGAGTAGTCTCCGCTACCATCTTGGGATCTACCTTCAGAAGTGCCGAAACAAAACCCTGCCGGACCTTTGGATTCTGCATCAGTTCCTTGAACGGGAAACGCACCCTCGCCTTGCTCGGCGGCAGGTCGTGTCGGCCATGCAAAAACGCTTCGCGTTTGGCCGACACTCAGAAATCATTCGTGGGAAGCATAATAAAATCATTGTTTGTCTGTGTCATAAGGAATCTCCTTTCTGATATGCCGTAATGGATGAATAACTGATTTGATTATAACATGAAAGGAGAATTATGCAACATAAACATTATTAATATTTTACAAACATTCTTTGTCTAAGAACTGTATGCGTATCTTTGCATATGAGTCATAAACAAACATCATTTGTTGAACGATGAATTAGCATACAGAAAGTTTTATTTGTAGACATTCTTATTCCATTACGAACCTTCAAATGCAATATAAATAATTGCAAACCACCATCAAGAATGCCTGAGCTTCGCAAGCAAAAATCTACTAAACCGCTGTGTGGGTACTTCTACCAGATAATAGGATAAAATCGCCGCAATCAATGTCGGAATTCCACTAAGAATCAGTGCTTGCAGATAGGTAAAATTTAGTTCATATGTCTGTTGCAGTGATACAATAAGTTGTTCGAAGAAAAATCCGTATAGGTAGATTCCATAAGACGGCTCCAGTTTTCTTCCAATCTTGCTGAACATAGCGTTTGGCGCAAATGCAAAGGAAAAAATAAAATAAGGCAAAATGAGGTACAGAGACAGATACTGCCCCAAAATATTGCTCGTTTGAAAAATCAGCAGTGCGCACATGACAACGCAGGCGACCTGTAGATTCAGATACTTCCGAGTTTGCTCATACGTGAAAAATGTGCCGATGATATACATTGTAATCAAATGCCAGGCCGCGATAAGGTCGGTTCCATAAAAAACCACAAGGGCGTCAGCCTGAAATACACGCAGATACAAGTCAAACGCTACGGCGACGGCGGTAAGGAACGCGGCAGCATAGAAAGAGTAGTTTGTACGTGACCGGTTCGTACCATGTTGTACACGCAACACCGTTACAAGAATCGGCGTGAGAACATAAGCCGCAGCTTCTACTGGCATCGTCCAAAGAGAACCGTTGGTGGTATTTGCCAGCAGGTTATTCGAAAAAACGCCTGGCTGTGCGTAGACAATGAAGAAACGCAGGTTGCGAAGGTAAGTTGTGTATGTGCTCGAAAAATAACCCTGTATTCCAAGAGCGGAAAGCAGAGGT
>Ga0192277_1058_pt1 | contig 25924 bp, 29 predicted proteins | sample Koala_Koa24_J3_FD_131302 | JGI IMG/M metagenome (GOLD analysis project Ga0192277, IMG submission 131302) | Enriched cells from koala feces incubated with labeled cellulose particles, San Francisco Zoo, California, United States - Koala_Koa2-4_J3 ...
ATGTACCAGTGTTTCAAAATAGGCCGCATCTAATTCAACCTTAAAGCTGCTCTTCCACCTGCATATCCCATCCTGTATAACTACATATTCCTCCTCCGGAAGGCCGGAGGCCGCCAGCTGTCCCTTGAGCCGGTAGCACAGATTGTTCAGGTTTTTATCGCGGTTGCCCGCGTCAGTCCCCTCGCTCCACCCATAGAGGAAATCCATGATCTCACTTTTTGCAATCCCCTGCTCTCCTGATAGCAGCAGCATCTGGAAAAGACGCACGGATTTAGCGTTGCCTGTTTTATGGAACAGTATGTGGTCCTCCCCATAACGCATTGTAAATTTACCCAGCATCTGTACACGCAGAATCTTACCGCCCATACGGTCCGCCTCCTTTATCATCATGTGCCGGAGCCATTGCCCTGAAAAGCTCCCTGCTCCTGGTTTACAGCTGTATCATGCTGATCATGCGCATCAGTTCCAGGGCGCTTCTGAAATTTACCACCTTGCCCTTGGTGATCTTTCCTCTGATGCTTCCCTGCAAACTGGAGAACTGTCTGTATTTCACATAGACGATCAGCACTTCCCTGGCCTTTAACGCCTGCTTAAAGGGAATCTGGTCCATGGTGTACGTCAGGTTGCTCCTGTCCGCCTGTGGATGATGGGAACCGGCTTCCCTGTAACGCCTTTCCGTCTCCATATTCAGGAAGCGCGGATCCGTTGTTGCATGAGGCATACCAACCCAGTTGCACATCTCATCCAGTTTCAGCACCATGTCTCCCACTCCGCTGAACCATATGGGTTCCTTAAGGTAGCAGCTGTAAATTTCCCCGCACACTTCCCCCTCCTCGGTTCCCTGAATACAGACCAGCATGGTGCTGGACCGGTCCGATACCACCAGCTCCTCAATGCGTTTCATGGCATCTTCGTCCTGTATGATCTCACTGCCCATCTCTTCGTCCCCTTTACTTAAAGTACCTTGGCTTCTATTTACAACAGAATTCCTCTTTTGTTGTAAATTTCTCCTTTGTAACTGTCTCCTCATCCATTCAATTCCCCGGATCATCTGAGGGAACAATAAAATAAGCACAATAAACAGGCTGGAAAAAATTTGATTTAGACCAGCTTATTTATTGTGCCGATAATTCAAAAAAATGTATGAGGCAATCACATTTCTATGGCAAACATAAAAAATATGTAGTATAATAACTCCAAACGATATCCTTTTGTTTACAACAAAAGAGGAATTCTGTTGTAATGTTCTATGAGCAGCCCCATTCGTTCCAACTGTCTGACATGTTTTTCCCCGCTTTCCATTGTATAGATACGTGTCGTGTTGACACTGCTGTGCCCCAGTATGTCTGACAGCCGCAGCAGATCCTTTTCCTGGCTGTAGTACACCCTTGCAAAGAGGTGGCGCAGATTATGGGGAAATATCTTTTTCGGATCGATCCCTGCCTTTATTCCGATTTTTTTCATCTCACGCCATATATTGCTGCGGTCCATGGGCTTTCCGCTTCGTGTCACAAAAATGGCGCCGGACTGTATCTTCCTTTTCCCCGCATACTCCTTAAGAAGCCTGCACAGCTGCTGTGTGAGAAAGATGGTCCTGACCTTTCCTTTGCAGTCCACCTGTGCAATCTGATTTTCCACCGCATCCACCGTAATATAGGAAAGTTCCGATATTCGTATGCCTGTGGAGCACAGGGTCTGAAGCAAAAGGCATAGCCGCTCATTTCCATTTACACGCGCAGCCTCCACCAGCCGCAGGTATTCCTCACGTTTCAGTTCCTTTTGTCCGGAACAGAAGACCTGCTGCTTCACTTTTATAAACTTAACCAGACAGTCATTCCATTCCAAGTACCGGAAAAATCCATTGACAGCAGCCAGGGCGCCGTTGACGGTCACCGGCGACAGATTTCCCCTAAGTGTTTCCTTCCAGGCCATAACCCTTTCTTTGGTAACTGCTGACCCATCCATAAACTGTTCAAACTGGTTCAGATAATATCTGTATTTATAAATGGTTCCCTGGCTCATCTCATTATGCTGCAGCCAGAGACAGTATTCTTCGATCGTTCCGCCTGCAATTGTTCGTTTCAACATGTCCGTTCCTCCTACTAGATTGTTTAGTGTACTCTCGGAGTCTCCCCGGCACCCATCTTTGCGGCTGAGATTCCGAGAGTACACTTTATGTTTCTTATTTTGCCGGGTAAATATAGAAAAGGAAGCCCGTATAAGGCCTCCTTTTAGCTTGGTTTTTTATTTCGCAAATCATACTCCCATTTCTGTTTTTCCCGTACAAAAATAAATATAACATTTTATTGTTAAAAAAATCAAGCAGCGGATCCCCTTTGCAAAGGAAATGCAGCAGAAGGAACATGCCGGACAGATGTCCGGCACAATTGATACCCTCAGTGGACAAGGGTATGATTCCATATTATAATGCTTTATCCTTACAGGCTGGTATACCCGTAGGAATTCACCAGCGCCTCCAGCTTCCTGCCCTGTTTGCAGAACGGGCAGTCCCTGTAATCATAGAACGCATATTCCGGAACATCTCTTTTATTAAATATAGAAGTGATCTTATGCCCGTTTATCTCATCCAGAGCACTGAATATGGCCGTGATCCCTCTCAGAACCCCTCCATAATACAGGACAGACTCGATCCCCTTATTCAGGGCAAGCCCGGTTGTGACCGATGCGGTCAGCAGGATCACATTCTTGCCCCGTATCATGGGCAGGATATTTTCCTTAAATACCATCTGGCTGTTGCTGTTGTACTCCGGCGTCACAATGTAGATGGTTTTGTGGGCATTCATGGAGAGAACTCCGGCTCCGGTCAGCTCCTGAGCCAGAAAACTTCCGATCACCTGGGTTCCCTCCAGGCACACAATGGTGTCCACAACCGTGTCATAGAGGAACATTCCCATCAGGCTTTTGGCAATCTCCTGCGCCTCACTGAGCCTTGTCTTCAGAGTAGTCATATCAATGTAATAATTGATATGGGCATGATTGGTGGCAAAGTGTCCGGGTGTAACCTTAAGCGGTGCCTCACAGCCGGTTGTATGTATCTTCACATACTTGTTATCCATAAAAACGCCCCCTTTTCAGTGGTTCACAACATCGGTATCTATCTATTATTATACTAAAGAATCACGTCTGATACAAGGGTTGAGTGAATCCAGGGCATGAATCCAGAACATGCAGCCAGGTCATTGGCAACAGTGCCTAATGGAAAATCCCCTCCATGAAAGTGAGCTGGAACTAAAGATCATTGAACTGTACAGCGTTTCCGGAAACCTGATCGGCCACGTCCCTGAAACAGGCGCCTTCCAGCACGCATCTCCCGGTTCGGCCGGGCCCTCGGCCAGGCCTTCAAATTCGCCTTGATGAGCCTGATTCTGGCAGCGGTCGGATCAAAAGCCGATATGATCCGGATCCGGCCCCGTCCTTCCATCCTCACCCAATCCGGTGATGCGGACACACTCCTGGGCTGTAAGACAGAAGTCAAATATATCTGCATTTTGAGCCATCCGCCCCGGGTTCATGGACTTGGTGATCGGAATAATATCCTGCTGCAGTTCCCACCGCAGGGCAATCTGGGCAGATGATTTATGGTACTTGCTGCCAATCTCACAGAGCACCTGGTTGTCTAACACGGTGCCATGGCCAAGGGGACTCCAGGCCTGTACCTGGATTCCCTTTTTCCTGCAGTAAGCAGCTGTATCCTTCTGGGTAAAAAACGGATGTATCTCCAGCTGGTCCGCCATTGGCTGTATATTGGCCTCCGCCTCAATATTTTCAATATGATGAGGCAGGAAGTTGCTCAGTCCAATGGCACGGACCAGTTTTTCATCATATAAGCGTTCAAAGGCTTTCCAGGTATTCCTGCTGACCTGCTTCCAATTGTCCCGGTACAGTGCAGGAATGGGCCAATGGATCAAATACAGGTCCAGGTATTCCAGTCCCAGAAGCCGAAGGCTTTCCTCACATGCGGCCAGAGTCTTGTCATATCCCTGTTCCGTATTCTTAAGTTTGGTTGTTACAAACAATTCTTCTCTTGGAATCCCCGATTCCCGGATTCCCGTTCCCACACTCTTTTCATTTCCATAGAGCTGGGCTGTGTCTATATGTCTGTACCCGGCGGCAATGGCATCTTTTACTGCCTGCACCGCCTCATTCCCCTCCGGTGTCCTCCATGTGCCATATCCCAGACAGGGGATCTTTACCCCATTCTTTAAAACAAAGCAGTCGCTTAAATGATTCATCTGAATGATCCTTTCATCCTATTCTTCAGTTAATAAAGCAATCGCGGCAGGAATAAAACCGCATCCGGGAAAAACGCCAGGAGTCCAATGGCCAGAAGGATCGCGGCTAAAAATGGGATCATGGACTTTGTGTATTCCTGCAGCGAACAGTCCAGTATGGTATTGACCGTGTACATACTCATTCCAACCGGCGGCGTATTAACGCCCATGGTAACTATCACACACATGAGAAGCCCCAGATGGACCGGGTCAATCCCCACGGACTGGCACATGGGGAGGAGGATGGGGGTCAGAAGCAAAATTACAACCGAGCCCTCCATGAACATTCCCACAAATACAAGAAGTATTATGATGAGTACAAGCACCAGCGCCGGATTGGTTGTGATCCCTGTAATAAATGCAGTCATCTTCTGAGGTATCTTGTCAATGGGAATCCCATAACCAAACAGCGCAGTCAGGGATACGATCATCATAATGGAGCCGATATCCCCAATGCTGTCCTTCAATGCCTTGAGGAAGGACTGAACGGTCAGTTCCTTATAGATAAATGCGCCCACAAACACAGAATAAAAGCAGGCAAATGCTCCCACCTCGGAAGGTGAGAAAAATCCCATCCTGATGCCCACCAGCAGAATCACAGGAAACATAACCGCCCATATGGTCTCCTTCAGGTTAATGCCGATCTCCCTTAAAGTGGCTCGTTCCCGGCGTATGGGCTTGTATCCCCTCATTCTGGCAATAACTGCCACAGACACCATCAGGACGATCATCATATAAAGCCCCACAAAGATACCGGCTGAGAACAGCTTGCCAATGGAAACGCTTCCTGTTGTACCGTAGATGATCAGCCCTACTCCCGGAGGGATCGTGGCTGTGATCAATGAAGTGAAGGTCAGCACATTGGCGGAAAATCCTTTGGAATAACCGCTCTTGATCATATCCGGGCCCAAAAGACGCGCCTCCATGGCTGCATCCGCGGTAGCTGAGCCGGACACGCCTCCCATCAGGGTGCTGAGCACCACGCTGGTCTGGGCAAGGCCGCCTCTCATATGTCCGGTGAGCAGTGTTGCAAGACTTACAAGGCGTTTTGTGACCCCTCCGTTATTCATCAGGTTTCCGGCCAGGATAAACAGAGGAATGGCAAGCATGGATATGCTCTGGACCTGGGTAAGGGGAAGCTGTGCAACATGGGTAAGAGGAAAATGAGTATTCTGCAAAAAGAACACCATTCCCGATGCACCGATTGCAAATGCAACCGGCACACCTATGATCAAAAGGATCAAAAATACGATAAAGACAGTAATCATAATGTTTTTCTCCTTACATCTTTGATATGACTGTGCTGTCTGTTGTTTTCATAAGGTCATACAGACGCTTAACAGCTGTTATGAACATCAGGGAAAAACCAACCGGTATGGAGGCGGCAACCCATACATAGCTTAGAAAGGGAATCCCCTCCAGGGTCCGTTTGCCCACATTGGCGCATAGCTGAAGTCCCTGCCTTACCATCACAAACATCATGACCAGCAAAACGGCGTATACGATCAGAGCCACTGCTTTTTGAAGTGTAACCGGAAGCTTACCTATTAATATATCCACATTCACCATTCTTCCTGCCCTGAACGCCACATCCCCGCCCAGGAATGTAGTCCAGGCCAGCATCAAAAGGGCCACATCGTTACACCAGTTTAAGGGATGGCCTGTCAGGCGCACTGCGGCCCCCAGCATTAATACGGATGTAAAACCCACTACACAGGTCATTGTAATTGCAAGCTCTGCCTTGTTCAGAATCTCAAAAAACTTTTTCATCCTCAGTTTTACCTCTCTTTATACCGGAATCACTCATCCCTATCTTCCAAGTGCTTCCATCACCTGGTTATATGTATCTGTAAGCCCAAGCTGCTCATAGGATGTCTTTGCAGCTTCCCGGAACGCATCAACATCTATCTCTGAATGGTCGATCACAGTCATACCCTCGTCAATACACTTCTGTTTTGCTTCTTCCGTAAACTCACCAAGCATCTTTTCAGAGCAGGCGCTGCTTGCCTCATCGCAGGTTTCCATCAGAATGGTCTGGTACTCCTCGGGAAGGCTGTTGAACCATCCGGCGTCAACTACCACGGGATTTAACAGCAGAATATTATGTGTCTCGGAAATCGTATTCACGTTCTTGATCTCATAATAGCTTTCGGAAACAATACAGGGATACACATCTTCGTAACCATCGATCACCTTGTTTACAAGATTATTATAAATGTCCCCGCGTCCCATTCCCTGAACGCTGCATCCAAGTGAACTCACAGCCGCTCTCCAGATCTCCGTATTGGGGCAGCGGAGGGTAAGTCCCTTCAGGTCCTCGGGTTTGGTCACCGCCTTGCCTGCCACCACGTTCCTGTAACCCTGCACAAGATTCAGGGACACTACCTTAATATCGTTCTCAGCCTCCAGTTCCTGGATCCACTCTTTTACCATATCCAGCTCTTTGACCGCATTGATATCATCCATGGTTTCCACAAAATATGGAAGATTGAACATTGCCAGCTCCGGTACATAGGTTCCCAGACGGGCAAAATCCGTGTTGTAGCCCCAGTTTGTGTCTGAATCCTTAAATGAATTAATGATATCCTCCTCTGAGCCAAGTGTGTTGCTGGGGTACAGGTCAATGACAAGTCCGCCATTCGTCTTTTTTGCAACCGCATCCGCCCATTCCTGGAAACATGCCTGGTATGGATGGGTCTCGGTCTGGGCATGTCCGAACATCAATGTGTAGCTCTCACCGGCCGCCTCTGTTCCTTTTTTCTTCTTTCTCCTCTTTGGACTGGGCAGCGTCTGTGCCTTCCTTTTGAGTGGATGCAGGAGCTGCACTTCCTGAATTGGAAGAGCAGGCGGTTGCCGTCATTGCGATTGCCATTCCCATTGTCACTGCTGCCATACGTTTCATCATCTTTCTCATTTGAAGAACCTCCCTGATTATACGTTTTGTTAGTTTTTAGAGCCATCTCTATGGTGGTATTGTAATAAATGACCATATTTTTCGCAATGGTAATTGTGCACAAATTTTGAATCCATTTTTCGTATACAATTTTTGTATACAAATTTTGTATTCTGTTTTAAACTATATTCAAGCTGAACGTAAACTACAATTAAATTTATATGGAGGATACAACCGGGTATGAAACAAGTATCGTTTCCCTTTAAGACCAGTTTTCAATGTGTCTTGGAGACAAAAGAACAGTTTCCTGAAATCAGGATGCTGTTCCGGCTTTTGCGCAGAGAAGGATTTTATGGTGTGGAATTAAATTTGCCTGATTTAGGATTGATCAAACCGGAGGAACTGCATGGTTTATTAAAAGAGTACGGCCTTAAGATGGATATGCTTGCAACCGGCGCCTATGCCAAAACACATCATCTCTCCCTCAGCAGCGCCATTCCCAGTGAACGGCAAAAGGCCGTTGAAGGGTGCCGTCAGAATATTGATTACGCTGCCGCTATGGGGTGCGGGATCATATTGGGATTTTTTAAAGGAGGCCCTGAGAGCGGCAGCAGGGACGGGGAACAGCATTTCTTTACATCCATGATGGAGCTGAAGCCGTATATAGAAGAAAAGCAGGTCCTGGTCCTCCTGGAGGCCACCAACCACAAGGAATCATCCATTATCAGAACCCTGAAGGACGGGGCCAGGATCATTGACTGTCTGGACAGCCCCCTGATACGCCTTCTGGCTGATACATATCATATGAACATAGAGGAAACCTCTGTGCTGGATTCCCTGAAAGCGTATCAGTCCTACTATCCTCACCTTCATATTTCCGATAACAACCGTGCATTCCCCGGGCTGGGAAGCATGGACTTTACCGCTATCTATGAAAAGCTGATAGAAATCGATTACAAGGGCACACTGGCAGTGGAAGGAAACATCCAGAACAGTCTTCTGTTTGACATAGAAGCCTCTGCCGCTTACCTTCATAACACATGCCGCAATTTATCCTTGCCCTCCCCTAATCACTTTGACATTTCACTGAAAATGGATTAAAATGGTTCTATCATTTGGAAGCTGTTACAGGAGGATATGATGGAAAAAGAAAGCAGTCTGGCTGTAAAGGCCTATGAGACAATACGGCAGCAGATTTTTGATTTTGATCTGTTCCCCGGTCAAATCGTATCCGATTATCTTCTCAGCAAGGAACTGAACATGAGCCGTACTCCCATCAGGCAGGCATTAATGCGGCTGGAGAATGAGGGGCTGCTGGAAGAACAGAGCGGCAAGAAGAATTACCGCATTTCAACCATAACAACAGAGGATATACAGGATCTCTTTGATTTTCGAGAGGGGATCGAAACCACGGCATTCATGCTTGCATGGAGGAGAGGGATCACACCTGACCAGCTGAAAGCCCTTCAGGATATCACCAATAATATGAAATCCACCAATGAAGCAGGCCAGGCCAAGGAGCACTTTTTCTATGATCAGCAGTTTCATAACGAGCTGGTTGCCCTTTCCAATAACAAGCGGTTGGTCAAAGCCCATGACGAGATCCTGCTTCAGCTGACCAGAATGCGTTTTCTCTCCTTTCTTGAAAATTCCCTGCAGAGCAAAGCCTGTGTCAAGCACCAGGCCATACTGGATGCCATCCGGGACCAGGACTATGAGAAAGGACGCCAGGCCGTCATTGACCATGTGCGCTCATCCAAGGAGGATTATATCAACCTATTCGGCAACGGGCTTTCCTCCAATTCCCTATGTCTGCTCCGGTATTTTACACGTACCCCCAAGGAGGAGCCGGAGGAAGGGACGTCCAATGGGACCGAGGGCGGAACCGGGCCCTGATCAAACCTGATCCATAATCTCTTGCAGCCAATGCAAAAAAACTCCTTCCTGTTTCCATCCCAGGAAGGAGTTTTTCAGTGATTCATATTTCTCCATGACAATACCGCTTTACCGCCTTCAATGGTTCCAAATAAGGTTTTCCATACATCCCGGATGCCGGTCCCAGCATCCCTATCAGTGAAATGGCTTCCCATGTTTTACAAAGCCTCTCCGTTTGTCTTTATGACCTTTTTGTACCAGTAAAAAGAATCCTTACGCCTGCGGGAAAGATCCCCGGTTCCATCATCAAATTTATCGACATATACAAAACCGTACCGTTTTGCCATTTCCCCGGTAGACGCTGAAACCAGATCAATACAGCCCCACGGGGTATATCCGATTAAGTCAACCCCATCTTCCTCAACGGCCAGCTTCATCTGCTCAATGTGCTGCCGCAGATAGTCTATCCTGTAATCATCACGGATTCTTCCGTCTGCCTCCACCTTATCATGGGCTCCCAAACCATTTTCCACTACCATCATAGGCAGATGGTAACGGTCGTAAATTTCATTCAAACTGTAACGCAGGCCGCTGGCGTCAATTCCCCAGCCCCAGTCTGAAACCTGAATATAAGGATTTCTAAGCCCTCCTACAATATTACCGGCTCCCTGCTCCGCCGTTTCCCCGGCTCCCACACAGTTGGAGGAATAATAGGAAAATGTATAAAAGTCAACGGTTCCTTTTTTCAGAGTTTCCAGATCACCCGGCTCCATATGCAGACTCACTCCGTTTTCTTTCCAGATACGTTTCGCATAAAACGGATATTCCCCTTTACACTGGACATCGGAGCAGTACCAGTTCATGTACTGCATCTGATGCTGTGCCTCCAAAATGTCCTCAGGCTTACAGGTATAAGGATAGGATACGATGCAGCAGACCATATTTCCCATCTTAAAATCCGGATAGTGTTCATGGGCATATAAAACCACTTTAGCCGATGCGACAAACTGATGGTGCATTGCCTGAAAACGTGTCTGCGGATCATCCGGAAAGTCAAACACGGTTCCGGAATATCCCTTTACCGTACTGGTGGAAAGGATATTTCCCATCTGCTGCATACCGGAATTGATTTCGTTAAAGGTCAGCCAGTATTTCGCTTTATCCTGATACCGTTCAAATATCACCTCGCAGTAATGTTCAAAATATCCGATGCACTCTCTCGATGCCCAGCCATTGTATTTCTCAACCAGTGCATAAGGCATTTCGTAATGGGAAATCGTAACCAGAGGTTCCATGTCATATCTCCTGCAGCAGTCAAATACCTTGTCATAAAATGCAAGTCCCTTCTCATTCGGCTCTCTCTCCATACCGGTAGGAAAGATACGCGTCCAGTTAATGGACAGGCGGAAACACTTATATCCCATCTCAGCCATCAGGGCAATATCTTCCTCATAATGGTGGTAAAAATCAACCGCTTCGTGGGATGGATACAGAGTACCTGTTTCTATCTCAGAAGTAATCCTCTTTGGTGAGGTAAGAGAACCGTTGGTACACAGATCGGAAACAGAGATTCCTTTTCCATCCACATTCCATGCTCCCTCAAATTGGTTGGCAGCCGTAGCGCCGCCCCATAAAAAACCATCTCTAAATGCCATAAATAACACCCCTTTCAACAGATTTATAATGTGATTATCTTATCTCCATGAACGGCAGTCCCAAGAATCACCTGCAGTTCCGGGTATTGGGCCGCATTGGAAACAACTACCGGAGTTACTATCGGAAGTCCTTTTGATTGTATGAAATCCATGTCAAACTCCAGCATAAGCTGACCTGCGGTTATATGGTCGCCGGTCTTAATGTGTGCCTGAAACCCTTCCCCATTCAGCGTTACGGTGTCCATGCCTACATGTATCAAAACCTCCGCTCCATTTTCTGCTGTGATACCAATGGCATGAAGCGTATCAAACAAGCAGGTGACTACGCCATTGCAAGGCGCATACACTTTACCTTCCGCCGGCTCAATTATTACACCCTTACCCAGAACACCGGCTGAAAACACCCCATCCGGGCATTCCTTTAAATCCTTTATCTCTCCTGAAACAGGGGCAGTAATCACATTCTGTGCAGAAAGCGCCTCTGCTTGTGTTTTTATATCCGAGGCCGGTACCCCAGTCTCTGCTGAGTCTTTAAAGAAAATCAATGTAAACACAAAAGTAAGAACAAAACCGGCAGCTACGGCAATTATCATAAAAACCAGATTAGAGATGCCCTTCTCCCCAATAAAGGTTGCCAGGCCCAAAAAACCATAACTTCCCGCAAAGGCATAACAGACACTCTTTGTTAATCCGGCAATCACACCGCCCAGAAAGTTGCCTGCCATAACTCCAATCAGTGCCGTACGGTATTTCAACACAATACCAAACAATCCCGGTTCCGTAACACCACAGACACAGGCGGTGATGCCGCAGGAGGCCGCCTCGGTCTTTGTGTCCGTAACTTTGGATTTCATACCGATTGCCAGACAAGCGGCGCCGATATTGATGTTGTCGATAAAGGTTGCCGGAGACGCCAGCGCTTCAAAACCGGAAGATGCAAAGCTGCTGAACAGATAGGGCCCCATGGCATGGTGCATACCGATCATAACCATAAGAGGATGGATTGCCGCCAACAACGCAACCCCCACAAAACCGGTCGTTTCATACAGCCAGATGATTGCATTGGCAATGCATGTGCCAAGGACAGAGCCAATGGGAGACAGCAGGCACAATGATAACGGTGTCATAACCAGAATCGTGCCAAAGGGAACCAGCATGGTTCTCAAAAAATCCGGGGAGTGTTTTTTCATAAACCGTTCCACATAGCCGGCGGCCCAGACACTTAAAATAACCGGGAATATGGAACTGGTATAAGTACCCGCATAAACAGGAATTCCAAATACGGAGCCCGCCGCACCCTCTGCGCACATGCCCACAAAGGACGGATGCACCAATACGGCCCCGAGAAACATTCCAACAAACATGTTCATCTCAAATTTTCTGGCCGCTGCCGCCCCCGTATAAACAGGCAGGAAATAAAAGGCTGCATCCGCGACAAAATTCAAAGTGGCATAGGTGGCCCCCTCCCCATGAATCAGGCCGGTCATCTCAAGCACCAGCATGACTACTTTCAGCATACCCGCGCCAATCAGAACCGGCAGAACCGGCGCCATGCAGCCAGATATCACATCTACAAGAGACATCGGTGAAAATTTCTTCTTTCTGGGCGCCGTACCTCCTTCGGGTGCTGAAACCTGCGAACCCAGCCCCGTTTTCCGGCAAATCGCCGCATATGCTTCATCAACCGTCTGCCCAATGATAACCTGCAGCTGGTCACCGCTCCACTGCACTCCCTTTACGCCTGGAAGCTTCCTGACTTTTTCGGCGTCCACATTGGTTATTTCCTTTAGCGTAAAACGCAGGCGGGTCATACAATGGGTAAAATAGGATACATTATTTATGCCGCCAATAAGCTCCGGGATCTGGTTTGCCAGTTCCTCATACCTGCTGTTGTTTTTATTATTCATGAATTTCCACCCCTCGAAATTGTGTTTTTGGTACAAAAAGCCTTCAGCACATAGACTGAATCCGTATCGTCCATAGGCTGAAGGCAATGTCATCATTATTATGTAATAGCTCTATGCCGCCCCTATCTGCTGCTATCTTCCAAATACCGCCAAATCCATGGTGTCCAACAGCGTATGTATTTCTTTGGTTTCATGATCCTTCAGCATAATTTCTGCCGCTTTTGCATTTTCAATAATCCGTTCGGTTTTGGTCGAACCGGGTATCGGTACAATCCACGGTTTCTGGACCAGCACCCATGCAAGAGAAATCTGGGCAGGGGTTGCGTTCTTTTCCACTGCCAGACGATTCAGCAGTTCCATCAGCTTACGGCTTTTTTCCATTTCTGATTTCTCAAACTGGGGCATTCCGGAACGGAAATCAACTCCCTTTTCATATGCTTCTGCTTTCTGCACTTTGCCGGAAAGAAATCCGTTTGCCATTGGAGAGTAGGCCGCAAAACCAATCCCTAACTCCTCCAGCATGGCAAACTTTTCTTCATTCCAGCGGGCCATCATGGAGTAACGCTCCTGAACCGCCGTTACCTTACACACTGCATCTGCCCTGCGGATGTAATCATCGGACGCATTGGAAATTCCCCAGTAACGGATTTTTCCCTCGTCCATCAGTTTCCTCATCTCCTCCGCAACCACTTCCGGTTCTATACTTTGATCCTGTGTATGCTGATAGTACAAGTCGATATATTCTGTCTGCAGGCGCTTCAGGCTTGCCTCAATGGATTTCCGGATAGAAGCCGGACTCCCATCCTGGTAAAGCTGATGATTTTCGTCCCAGAAGTTTCCAAACTTTGTAGCGAGGATTACTTTTTCACGGATTGGTTTCAGGGCCTCCCCAACCACCTCCTCATTGGGAGCAGGTGTTCCGTCCGAAAACTGTCCCACATAAAGCTCCGCTGTATCAAAAAATGTATATCCCTGTTCATACGCTTCGTGGATGCGCTTCACAGCCACACTTTTTTCCAAAGCTGTTCCATAGGCATGGGAAAGACCCATACAGCCAAACCCAAGAGCAGATACCTCTAACGTTCCTAATTTCCTTTTTTCCACAGTCGTTCTCCCTTTTTTACGCGGATTCGCACCATCCTGATAACGTTCGATTCTTACTCTGAGAGCCAGGCCGCCAGCTCATGGAGCTGTGTCAGATATTCTTCATGGTCTCTTATCTCGCCCCTGCCCGGGATTCCTCCAAATATAAGAGATTTGAATTTTTCTGCTCCCATCTGGGATAAAGTTTCCACTGACCATGCGGCATAGGTTTCGTAAATATCTGCCGGGCCGCCCCAAAAGGAAAGGATAAGCGCTGCCTTTTTTCCACGCTTGGAGGTATTGGACATATTTTCCTTCTCCACATGAAAGAACGGGTAGAGACGCTCGATAAACAGTCTGGCCATGGAACTCATCTGGTGATTATAAACCGGTGAAGCAAGCACAATTCCATCGCAGGTATCAATCAGCGGAAGCAGGTCTGTGATGTCATCGTTCTGGATGCACTTCTGTGTCTCCTTTCCCTGACAGGCGCCGCAGGCAATACAATGATTGCACTTATGCTCACGCATCTTAAACACCGTCACTTCGCAATTTTTCAATTCCTCTGCCATTCGGTCCACGATGGTTTCCGAGTTTCCATCCCTTCTGAGGCTTGTATCAACAAGCAATAATTTTCTCATAAAAAACCGACTCCTTTTATATTTTATCCATAACGCTTGGGCTACCCTTGTTATGATTTAAGGTAACAGTTCAGGACGGCGGGAAAATGTGTGCAAAAGCGGGCGTTAAGCTTGCTTATAAGACCGTTTTTGCACACATTTTCCCATCGGATGGACATCCGATGCTTCTTGACCCGCTTTTCCGGTCAAGAAGATGAGCCGTCCTGAATAGTTACGATTTAAGTATAAATAGGAATCGGTGAAATGTAAAATGCCTAGTTTCTTGGCTGATCCATGCAATTTTTGTATGTTTCAACATGACGGATAAAGGCTGTGGTTGCTTTAGAGAAGACCTGACTGTCCTTCCAAACGATATACGCCCCCAATTCAAGCCTTGGTTCAAAAGGGATAAAAACCAGTTCATCATAGACATATCCCGGCTTAGCGCATACTGCGGCGTTTTCGTCCTTTCTCACCATTGCCGCTGCATTGGAAAGCAGATTGTAATGAACCATGGGAACCATCATCTGAGCATATTCCCTGCACCAGCTTGCCAGTTCATTGTGCATGGTTTCATTGGCAGTCGTTATCAGAGGGATTCCGATTAAATCTGTATTTCTTATCATACGGTTCCCGGCAAGACGGCTGTCTTTATGTACCAGCACACCCCAGACGTCTTTTCTCTCCATGCGCAGATAACGGTATTTTTCCACATTGGCAGGTTCCAGAAGCAATCCTAAGTCTACAAGCCCGCGCTCCAGCCAGTCGTCAATTTCAATATTATTTGCGCTTCTGATTTCAAAACCGACCAGCGGGTGTGTTTTCCGAAAATCAGAAATCCAGTCTGACAACTCCTGTATGCTCTGAGTCTCACTGCAGCCTATGGAAATCTCACCTGTCAATTCTTCATCCGTCTGGCGTACTTCATTCTTCACTTTTTTCGAGAGATTGACAAGCTCCTGTGCCCTGCGCCGGAAAACCACCCCGGCATCTGTCAGGATAATATTATTCTTGCCACGCTCAAAAAGTGTTATCCCCAATTCCTCCTCAAGCTGCATCAACTGACGGGAAAGGGTGGGCTGAGTGATATGGATGCGGTTTGCTGCTTTTGTTATGTTGCCCTCATTGGCAACAATTAAAAAATAATGAACGGTTCTCAATTCCATGGCAGATTCCTCATTGTCTTAATTAATTTACACTAACTGCTACCCAAAATATTTATGGCAATTATAACAAGCCAGACAAATAAATCAACAGTAAACGTTTAAATCCGGCGGTACAACTGCTCCCGGCTCAACACCTATCTGGCATGACTGGCAAGGCAGAATAACAGGTAAGACGACTTTGGGTCCAATGAAGTGGTTCCCCTTTTTTAGCTGCCATAATTTTAAGATTGTGCCGTATCAGGATCAAACATATACCCGCCGCAATATGGGATATGATCAATCACCTCCATATCCTCCGCACTCAATTCAAAATCGAATATCTCCGTATTGGAAATCATTCGTTCGACATGAACGCTTTTGGGCAGCGGAACAATCTGTTTTTGCAGAAGCCAGCGTAAGGCGGCCTGTGCAGGCTGTTTTCCGTATTTCACCGCAATACGGTTTAATTCTTCATTTTTCAGCACGGCAGCTCCGCCTCCGCCAAAGGGACTCCACGCCTCTACAATGATTCCGTTTGCCTGACAATACTCGGCGCTTTCTTTCTGTCCAAACCCCGGATGGTATTCAATCTGGTTTACCATGGGCTTTATTTCGCTGTCTTCTATCAAAGCCTTAACATGATGTGCCAAAAAATTGCTGACACCAATGGCTCTGATCCGTCCCGCCTTATAAAGTTCCTCCAGCGCCTTCCATGTGGAGGCATTCAATTCACGCCAATCCCTGTGCCATTTTGCATTTGCCGGCCAGTGAATCAGATAGAGGTCCAAATACTCCAGCCCCAGTTTATCCATGGATTCTTCAAACGCCTGCAGTGTTCTTTCATATCCCCGATGGTCATGCCAGGCTTTGGTACTGATAAACAAATCTTCCCGCTTTACGCCAAATTCCTCGGCGGCCTGTCGGATCGCTTCTCCCACACTTGTCTCGTTCTGGTATGCGGCAGCGGTATCGATGTTCCGATACCCTGTTTTGATTGCATTCTTTACGCCTTCCAGTGTGTCCCTGCCGTCAGGAACCGCACAGGTTCCATAGCCAATACAGGGGATTTTTATTCCATTATGTAACTCATAAGTATCCGTAATGCTGTTCATTAAAACCGTCCCTCCTTGTATTTATCTTTCCCTATGGCACGCTTACCGGCTTTTGCATGGAAAGCGGTGCCGCCAGCCGGACACAAGCATTTTTAAGACACGCTCTAAAGTTCAATTTGCGCCATCACGAAATTATCGGTACGGAACGCCTCAACTGCTTTGTCTGCGACTTCACAATGTGCCGGGCTTGCAAGCAACGCGTCAAATCCCGCCTTATCCTTTACATCAACAATCATGGTGACTACATTTGCAGGACCAGCCCAGCCCAGATTCCTTGCCACAGTGATTGCCTGGATTGCAGGAACGCTGTCTTTCATTGCACGCATTTCATCCATTTTCCGATTGATTACTTCATCGGGAGTTCCTTCTTTTGCGGTAGCCATAAAAATATGCCGTATCATTGGTGATTCCTCCTTAAAATTTTTCAGCCCAGGCTTTCAGCTCTGTGGCTTTTACATTTGTATTGAACCGCCTGCCATCGCAGAGTACGGCTCCTTTACAGGATGCCGTAAGTTCGGCATTGGTATTTCCCATACCGCTGCTCCCGGAGGTGGCAAACGGAATGACCTTCTTGCCGGTTAAGTCGTACTGCTCCAAAAAGGTATTGATGATCGTAGGGGCCACATACCACCATATGGGGAATCCTACAAACACCCGATTGTACTGTTCCATGTTCTCCACTTTGTTTGCAACAGCGGGGCGGAAGGATTTATCGTTCATCTCCACACTGCTGCGGCTCTTTTTATTCATCCAGTCTAAATCCGCGCTTGAATAAGGTTTTTCAGGCCGGATTTCATGCAGATCCGCACCAATCGTATCCGCTAACAATTTTGCCAGCTTTGCGGTTACCCCGCTGGCAGAGAAATATGCTACCAATGTTTTACTCATGATCATTTCCTCCATTTTTATTGTTTACATATAGCTGACAGTTTCAGAAATCTCTTTACGCTGACTGTGCGCTGCAAGGGGTTTTGTCCCCTCTGCCGCATATCCCAAATCCAGCAGCATCAGCACTTCTTCGTTTTCGGGAAGTCCCAGTTCCTTTGCCATTTCCTCCGGATCAAAGAAGTTGATCCAGCAGCTGTCCACACCCTGAGCCTTGGCCGCAAGCATCATATGCGTTGCCACGATACTGGCGTCCTCAACTCCGGAATCCCGTTTTTCACCCGGATAAGTAAAGACATTGTTTTTATCAAACGCTACAACAGCAACCGTTGCCGCGCCATAGCGGCAGGGAGTTACATTGTCGAGTTTGGCAAGCGCTTCTTCAGACTGCACCACATAGATGCGCTGCTCCTGAAGATTTTTTGCGGTGGGGGCCAGCCGTCCTGCCTCCAGAATGGCATGAAGCTGTGATGTTTCCACCGGGCGGCCGTCAAACTTTTTGCAGGCATAGCGTTCTTTCATTACTTTCTGAAATTCCATATTGTTTTCCTCCTGTTTTGTAAAGATTTTCCAAGCTCATAGGCTTTTTCATGTGGCTGGTTTTGCGGGTCATATCAGGGCTGCCGCATCCGGTTCCCAATATCATACCCATATCCTGAAAGTGCATATAGCCGCACAAACCGGTGTAGTAATCGCGAAGACAGCTCATCGTTTTAGGGTCGTGGGCACCTTCATCAGACAAATCCGTTTCTGCCTCCGTCCTTTACTTCACGCCAAACCGGGCAAAGAAATCTTCAATCTGGGCCGCATCTTCATGGTTCATAAATAGATTCACGCCCTGGTCCAGAGCCTCAATCTGCCCCATTTCTTCAGCATTCAACTGGAAATCAAAGATATCTAAGTTTTCAGCCATACGCTCCTTATGAGCGGACTTTGGAATCACAGGAATACCGCTCTGTACAAGAAACCGAAGCGCAACCTGCCCGGTTGTCTTGCCATACTTCTGGCCAATGGATGTCAGGACCGGGTTTATAAAGATACCTTTTTCTCCGCGGGCGAAAGGAGCCCATGCCTCCACCTTTGCTCCATATTTTTCTATGAATCTGCGGTCATTCTTATGCTGCTGGAACACATGGGTTTCCAGTTGGTTGACCATCGGTCTGACTTCGCTGAACAGCGCTAAATCCATGAAGCGGTCGGGATAAAAGTTGCTGACACCGATGGCTTTCACCTTGCCGTCCCTGTATGCTTCCTCCATAGCCCGCCATGTACCATAATAATCATTGAACGCCTGATGGACAAGCAAAAGGTCAATATAACCGGCCTGCAGCTTGCGCAGGGACTCGTCAATCGAAGCCTTTGCCTTTTCGTATCCGGCGTTCATAATCCAGACCTTAGTGGTGATGAACAGTTCTTCCCGTTTCACCTTGCCTGCGGCAACCGACTTGCTGACAGCGTTACCTACTCCTTCTTCGTTGTAGTAAGCCTGTGCCGTATCAATCGCCCGGTACCCGACCTCGATGGCATCTGTGACGCAACGCTCACACTCCTCCGGGCTGATCAGGAAACAGCCGTACCCCAGCATCGGCATTGCTGCTCCGTTACTTAATGTGACATACTCCATTTGATGTTCCTCCTGACTGTTATTTTTTGTTTCTGATGTCGTTTCGCATGGTGTCCATGCTCATGATAGCGCTCTCTAATCTGTGGATTTCATCCAAGGCTGTCTTACGTTTCGCGCCAAGAATCCGCAGCCTTTCGGAATTAGAACATTCTCCGGCAGAAAGCAGTTTCAGATAATATGCAGCTTCTGCTTTAGAAAATCCCATCTCCCGAAGCTGCCCTGCCATTTTTTCCGTTTCGTCCATAGCACCTCTCCCTATAAAAAACTGTAGATGCACCGTTTTTCTTGGTACACCTACAGTATAGAATGATGATTTCAAAATGTAAAATGCCTATATTGAGTGCGTGGAAATTCATTTTTTGTATTGCGGATTTTACTCCTACCCCTTACCTTCTAGCCATAATCATAACCTATAACCGAATAAAGGCTGGAGTTACTTTGGAGAAGATCTGACTGTCCTTCCATACGATATAAGAACCCAATTCAAGCCTTAACTCGAAGGGGATAACCACCAGCTATCATAGACATATCCCGGCCGGGCGCATACTGCGGCGTTTTCATCTTTCCGCACCATTGCCGCTGCGTTGGAAAGAAGTATCTTCTATTGCCTTTCCCATCTGCGTTTGATAAAATATTATTATTAAATATAAGATGAAGGGTATGATTATGAAGAAGAATGTTTTCATTTTGAGTGCTGCTTTACTTGCATCCGCATGGCTGACTGCATGCAATTCCGGGAATAAACAATTTCCGGAGCCACCTGCAACAACTGAGACCAAGGAAACGGAGACAACAGCCGAAGTTAAAAAAGCAGTCGAATTTTCAACAGGCTCCTGGAATGGCCATACATTTACCAGCCCCTGGCTGAACCTTGCTATTACTTTTCCAGAGGACTGCACGATTTCCACAGAAGAGGATATTAAGAAAATGCTGGGAACCGGCCAGGAAATCCTGGTCAACAATGGGGTTTCCAATGAAGCACAGTATAAAGCTGCGGAGTTTACAACCACCTATGATTTTATGGTGATCCTGCCGGACCAGTCCTCAATCGTTCAGATGCTGCATGAAAATGTTTCTGTTGCAGCCCTTGGAAAAAGCATGTCGGCTGAACAGTATTTGGATTCTGTGAAGGCGCAGTTAGGGGCTTTGGAGGATTATGGCTATGAGTTTAACGATTATGAGGATGTTAATATAGGGGGACAGACCTTTACGAAATTTTCGGTTTCTGCGCTTGGAGGAGCTATGCTTCAGGATTATTATTGTATTTCCAAAGGAAAATATATTTCTTCCATAATTGCCAGCTATATCCCTGATTCAACCGAAACAATTGAAGCTGTTATGGCAGGGGTTACGACTTCAAAATAGGAAGAAGTGCAGGTTTAAACAGGGGCAGGGGCTATCATCACAATGCTGATAGCTCTGGCTCTCTCCATCATACCAGACCTGCTCCATCTCCTGCATATTTCTTGACCGGGCGGGTGGCTGGCTGGACGTCAATCCTTTGTATTTCAAGCGGATAAGGCAAACTCAAAGAATTAATATGGAGGTATCCACCTGTGAATATACAAAAAGTCACAGACAATAAAAAGGCATATATCGACTTGCTCTTGTTAGCAGACGAGCAGGAAGACATGATAGACAAGTACCTTGAACGTGGCGAAATGTTTGTTTTACACAACGATGGGGTAAAGGCCGAATGCGTAATTACAAAAGAGTCGGAAGGTATTTATGAACTAAAAAACATTGCGGTTATGCCTAACTGTCAACGAAAGGGCTATGGCAAGAGAATGATTGATTTTCTGCTTTCCCATTATACTGACTGCAAAACTTTACTTGTTGGAACTGGGGACGTTCCTTCTGCACTTCGTTTTTATCACAAGTGCGGCTTCATAGAATCACACCGCATAAAAAACTTTTTCACGGATAACTATGACCATCCGATGTTTGAAGATGGCAAACAGCTTGTTGACATGGTCTACTTGAAACGGGAGCGGTAGCAATTTTTCTTGGTACACCTACATACGCACCCATTCCTTTCCCCTTTACCGCCTTCCACTTTACTCCGCTTCTTCCTCCTGCTGCTGTAAAAATTGGAGGAAGGCTTTCGCCGCTCCGGAAACAATCCGCCCCTCCTTCCATGCAAGAGCAGAACCAACGGAAAGCTCCGGTTCCAGCGGCAAAAACTTCATATCGTCATAGTGGCAGTCCTGCTCCAGACAAATGACAGCGCCTTTTCGTTCACGGGCAACAATGACCGCATTGTGCAGCACATTATAGTTGGCGGAGAAATCCATATCCTTTGCAAAATCTCCCGACCACTGGCGCAGTTCCATATGTGCGGGAGTATTGACATGTATCGTCATGACAAGCGTTCCAACCAGGTCCCCAGGATGGATCGTATCCTGTGCGGCAAGGGCGGCTTCCCGATGAATGAGCGCGCCCCAACGCTCTTTCATCTGCATGGAAAGGGTTGCATATTTCGTAAGGTTAAACGGTTCCAGAAATAAGCCAATGTCCAAAGACCCCTGTTCAATGCGCTCCTGTATTTCTTCATTGGATCCGCTGTACAGTTCAAATTTCACCCTGGGGTAACGGCTTTGAAACGCCGTCATTGCCTGTGCTAATTCCTGAACGCTGCGAAGTTCGTTACACCCGATAGAAATAATACCAGAAAGTGTTTCTTCGTTCTGCGTCACCTCGCTCTTTGCTTTTTCAGCCATGGCAACAATGTCCTGTGCTCTGCGCCGGAATAAAAATCCTTCATCAGTCAGCAGAACGCTGTGATTAGTTCTCTCAAACAGCTTTACACCCAATTCATCCTCCAACTGCATTAGCTGGCGGGAGAGGGTAGGCTGCGTCACATGGAGAAGCTGCGCTGCCTTTGTAATATTTTCTTCTCTGGCTGCCATGAGAAAGTATTCTAAAACGCGGATATCCATTAGATTACCTCCTTTTGAGAACACTATATCATGCTTGAAATTCAAAATCAACATACGGGACTTTAAAACAATATCGACTAACATCAAATCAATCTATAACCTTACTTTTCTTTGATTTGCATTCAGAGGCAACAATATCTGATTTAAAAGAACATTTAAAGATTAGTCACCAAGCTGCACAAAAAATTGTTGACCGTGCGAAAATTAATCACTGCCTTCCTCTACAAACCTTGACGCCTCCAGCGCATTATCAAAGGCATTTCCCAGCAGTACACACAGATCCGTGTCTTTTATAGACAGTTCCGGCAGCGGCGCTATATCCGCATGGAATATAATACCGTTTTCCACCGCGGTTTTCCATGCGTGATTTACCATGGAGTCCACCACCATCTTGCCGGTCCTTGATTCCAGTCTCCCCTGCTTTTTTGTTTCCCCTATCAGTTCAATTAATACGTACTAGAGTGTGTTTGAAAATTGCTTTCTGACAGCTGTACGTTACACTTTGTGGGAGATTTGGCCCCGATGAAGGAAGCGTAGTGGGCTACGCTGACTGAATTGGGGCCAAATATGCCGCGAAGTGGGGCGTGCTTTGTCCTAAGGGGTACCGGGCAGAGCCTGGGGGATTCCTTAGGGCAGATGGCGGGAATGAATTTTCAAACACGCTCTGGGCCTCCTCCAAAGTTCCTGATAATATTCTGCCGCCTGCGGTGTCTATTTCCGGGTGTTTTTCTGTAAGCATTTCAATTAAATGTTTGCCTCTCTTTTGCGAGGCCCTGGTAACAATACAAGTATTGTGGTTAGAAAAAATTGCAACATGCAGGCAGTAGCCTGTTCTATTTTTTGTGTTGAATATATCAATTAGATTAATAAAATAAGCACCGATTAAACCAATAAGCACCCCCATTGCAGCCATTGCTACCCCAGATACGATCAGAGCATTTCCACCTGATTTTCCAATCTTTCCCAGGCATTCAAGGTAACCATTTGCGTAACGCTTTTAAATGCTCTTTTCCCGCATGGATAACTTCTTTTTGAAACCTTCTTTTTTCTATAATATATCATATAAAGCGATATACGCTTCCAGCATGTAATTAATGATGGAATATATGTAATTTCTGCGAGTACCCTCAGTGGACAAGGGGATGGTAAAAGACGGAACAAAAAAAGAATACGTGATGAAATAATCCAGCTGATCTATTGGTGGTTTCGGGCGGATTTGGAACTTGCACCCTTAAGAAACGCGCGCTGCCAGGCGCAATACAGCAAAAAACTCCTTCCTGTTTCCATCCCAGGAAGGAGTTTTTCAGTGATTTATTTCATTCTTTCGCCATGGTAATACCGCTTTACTGCCGGATAAATATCCAGGTAACGTTGATACAGCACGTCATAGAAAGCTGCCCGTTCCGGATCCGGCTTATAGGCAACCGAGTGTTCCCTGCTCTGGAGGGAATCTGTAAACTCCGAATACCCCTGTATCCTGCCTTCTGCCAGCAGCACCGCCGCCCCCAGGGCCAGGGCCGGGAGCATTTCCCCATCTTTGTATACATACACGGTCTGGTTCAGGATATCGGCCAGTATCTGATTCCAGACGCCGACACGCCCTCCGCCGCCTATGACGGATATGTTTTTGGGCGGAACCCCAATGCATTCTATCCCCTGCCTGATGGAAAAGGCCACTCCTTCCAGACAGCTCCTTATCATATCTCCCTGCCCCGTGGCAGCCGTGATTCCCAGAAAGCTTCCCTTTACCAGGGAATCCATCACCGGAAACCTTTCCCCGTTGAGATAGGGGAGGAATACCACGCCTCCGCTTCCCGGTCTGCTCTCCCTCAGCCGTTCCTCCACATATGGGTAATCGATGTTCTCCCGGGAATCCCGTGCTGTAAACAGGCTGCTGATCCATTTGTGCACATTCCCTGCATTGAGAAAGGGAACCACGTTGATATAGGCCCCCTGCTCCATTGCCGCCAGATTGAATATGCCCTCCGACCCCCTGGAAACCTCCCTGGATATGGTGGAAACCCAGCCTGAAGTCCCCAGGTTTATGTTATATTCCCCAGGACGCCGGATCCCGCTGGCAAGGGTGGCTGCACCAGCATCCCCCACGCCTGCGTATATCCTGACCCCTTCGGCAAATCCCGTGGCTTCTGCCCCTTTTTTGCTCAGGGTCCCCACTGCCTGATGGGGATAATACAGTTCAGGCATGAGACTGGGATCGATTCCGGCAGCTGACAGGATCCTGCTATCCCAGGCGCCCAAAGCCATATTCATGGCTCCAGCCGTGGAGCAGGCCGTCATATCACCCACAGCCCTGCCAGTAAGCCGGAGAATAATATAATCTTTTGCGCTTATAAGGACCTTATGGATCTTCCCGTACAGATCAGGCTGGTTTTCCTTGATCCACATCAACTTGGGCAATGGGAGGGAACCGTCATAATGGTTTCCTGTGACAGACTCCAGATAGTCCGTTCCCATGCGCTCAATGAGTTCCCGGGCCTGATCAGCAGCCCGGCCGTCTGAATACAAGACAGCATTTCCCACCGGACATCCTTCACGGTCCACAGGAATCACATCCTGCATCTGACCGCTCATGATGACTGCCTCCACAGGCGTCCCCTTGTCCATTGCCGCGAATCCCTTCGAGATCCCGCAAAAGGCATCAAACCAATCCTGTGGCCTCTGCTCCTTTTTTTCATTATCAAAGATCGTACTGATTGTTTTTGACACGGAGGAAAGCACCTCCCCCTTTTCATTGATCAGCACGCCTTTGACTGCCGTTGTGCCTATGTCATATGTGGCAATTGTCATTTGACGGATCCCTCCTTGCTGCAAGCACTTAGCGTGCCTGCTCCATAATACCGGCCAGCTCATCTATAAAATCGTAAAGTTCTTCCTGGGATTTGTTCAGTTTTCTCATAATCTCGGTTCCAATAATGGCCCCATAGAATCCGTTTTGTATCAGTTCCCTGACCCGTTCGCCTGAGCTGATCCCAAAACCCGCAAAGATTGTATTGCTATGGAACATTTTACCGTAATCCAGCAGTTTTTCATAGTCGTTTCCACTGGTTTGCATGCCTGTAGGACCGCTGTATAAACGCTGATAGATCATTGGAAATTCCTGGATTGTCTTTGTTATCTCATTAAAGCTGTCGTCACTGGAGATAAAACCAACCACGTCCAGACCATATCCGCTGATCTCAGCCTTTAACCGGATCCTGTCCTCAACCCCCATATTGGGGATCACCAGGGCATCAAATAATCCTTCCTCCGCCAGATTCCTGTAAATTTCCGTATGGATCAGGTCCTCCCTGTATCCCATAAGCCATATGGGAACTGAAACCTCAGCCCTAAGACGCCTCCAAAAATCCATGGCATGGCAAAGCCCTGTCCCCACGGTTTCATGGGCTTTTTTAATTACCTCCCCATCCTCGTAGGGATCCTTGGAAGGAAATCCTATTTCCAGTACCGGCAGCCCCCTGCGGCAGCACTCATGGATAATATGAAAAAAATGCTCCTCATCCGGATATCCGGCGGTTATGTACCCCACAAACAGATTCCTGTTGTCGTCTATACTTTTTTGCATACGCCTGCTGTGAACTTTTATCTGATCCATTACTTAGCGTCACCTCGTCCCAACTTCTGGGCAATTACAGCAACCACTATAATAATACCCGTAATAATATTCTGCATATAAGAGGGCATCTGCAGGATCGTCAGCCCGTTTGCCAGGATTGACAAGATGGCAGCACTCACAAATGTCCCCGCCACATTGGGGATTCCCTGCCTGGATACCGTGCAGCCGATATAGGCAGCGGCATAGGACTGGAGGAAATATCCGGCTCCCGCCGAGGTGTTGGCCGAGCCCACCCTTGACGCAACGGCGATTCCCGTTCC
>Ga0192277_1061_pt1 | contig 24855 bp, 20 predicted proteins | sample Koala_Koa24_J3_FD_131302 | JGI IMG/M metagenome (GOLD analysis project Ga0192277, IMG submission 131302) | Enriched cells from koala feces incubated with labeled cellulose particles, San Francisco Zoo, California, United States - Koala_Koa2-4_J3 ...
TGCGAAAAAGAACAACGATTTTAAAAGTAAAGGAATGATGTGAAGTGGGGCTGAATCAGTAAGAGTAGTACTGTTCATCGTCCGCCGTTACGGTGTAATTGAGCGACTGCCCGGTACGGGCTGAGGAAGAATACCGTAGGATTGGCATGCTGCAATTAAACTGATGAACAGAATGGAGGAAATGTTATGTTAAATTATAAGAGATATAAGAGAGTCCCTGTTGTAGAGTTTCCGGAGCGCACCTGGCCGGGCAAGGAGATTATGAAGGCGCCGGTATGGTGCAGTGTTGACCTGAGGGACGGAAACCAGGCCCTGGTAGAGCCCATGGTGGTGGAAGAGAAGGTGGAGATGTTTAATCTTCTTGTGAAACTGGGCTTTAAGGAGATCGAAGTGGGCTTTCCCGCTGCTTCGCAGATAGAATATGACTTTTTACGCACACTGGTTGAGCGCAAGCTGATCCCGGATGATGTGCAGATACAGGTTCTTGTACAGTGCCGTGAACACCTGATCAAGAGGACGTTTGAGGCATTGGATGGAATTAAGAAGGCGATCGTACATATTTATAATTCCACCTCCACCTTACAGAGGGATGTGGTATTCCACAAGGACAGGGAAGACATAAAGGATATTGCTGTGATCGGCACCAAGATGGTCCAGCGGTATGCGGCTGAGTGCGACACCCAGATCCGCCTGGAGTATTCTCCTGAGAGCTTTACTGGCACGGAACTGGAATTTGCCCTTGATATCTGTACGGCTGTTCAGGAAACCTGGGGCGCCACCAAGGAGAATCCCATTATCATCAATCTTCCGTCCACGGTTGAGATGACAACTCCCAATGTGTATGCGGACCAGATCGAATGGATGAATACACATTTTAAGAACAGGGAAAGCATTATCTTAAGCGTACATCCCCATAATGACCGCGGAGAGGGTGTTGCGTCCACGGAACTTGCCCTTTTGGCAGGAGCGGACCGTGTGGAAGGAACTCTGTTCGGTAACGGAGAGCGCACCGGTAATGTAGATATCCTGACTGTTGCCTATAATATGTTTTCACAGGGCATTAACCCTGAACTTAATATTGAGAATATCCGTGAGATCGCAGAGATCTATGAGCGCTGTACCAAGATGGATATTCCGCCCAGACATCCCTATGCGGGCAAGCTGGTGTTTACTGCATTTTCCGGTTCCCATCAGGATGCCATCAACAAGGGCATGCAGGCTCTTCACGAGAGGAACGGGGAGTACTGGGAGGTGCCTTACCTTCCCATCGATCCCAGCGATATCGGCAGGGAGTACGAGCCCATTGTACGAATCAACAGCCAGTCCGGCAAGGGCGGCGTAGCTTTTGTAATGGATACCTTCTATGGCTTCAAGCTTCCAAAGGGAATGCACAAGGAGTTTGCGGATGTGATCCAGAAGATTTCCGAGCAGCAGGGTGAGGTTGCGCCTGAGCAGATTATGGAGGAATTCAAGAAAAGTTATCTGGATCGCAAGGAACCAATGCATTTCAGGAAATGCCGTATTACAGATACAGAGACAGGGGATGGCGAGTTTGCAACACTGGCTAAGGTCACCTATATGGATCATGGTATTGAGAAGACCTTTGAGGGCGTTGGAAACGGACCCATCGATGCGGTTCAAAGAGGTATGGAGGATGCCCTTGGCATCCAGATCAAGGTTTTGGACTACAGCGAGCATGCACTGGCATCCGGTTCCGGGGCAGAGGCTGCTTCCTATATCCATCTGGTAGACCAGACCACTGGCAAGGCCACTTATGGCGTTGGCATCAGTTCCAATATCACAAGGGCCTCCATCCGCGGCATATTCAGCGCCGTGAACAGATTATTCTATTAAATACAGGACCAGCTACAGGATCAGACATAGGAATTGAGGTCAGGGGACCGGTATCTCCCAGGGGAGGCCGGCCCTCTTTTTTGTAATTTTCCTTTTCATACAGGGTAATTGCTGGTACAATAATAAAATCAGCTAAATTTGGAATACGAACATAGAATAGGAGACTCACAGCAGATGAACGGAATCAAACTAGTAAAACACGGGGCATTGTCAGTCCGGGAGATGGCATTTTGCGGTTTATTTACAGCGCTGATCGCAACCGGGGCATTTATACAGATCAACATACCGGTGCAGCCCTTTCCCATGCATTTCACCCTGCAGTTTTTCTTTGTGCTGCTGGCGGGATTCCTTTTAGGTCCGCGGCTGGGTACCCTCAGTGTCTGTATCTATCTGGCAGTGGGTCTGGTGGGGGTTCCCATTTTTGCCGCAGGAGGAGGCCCGGCCTATCTGGTCCGGCCCACATTCGGATTCCTCCTGGGATTTGCCTTTGCCTGTTATGTGACGGGCAGTATTGCCAGGCTTTCCCAGCGGACAACCGTAAGATGGTATCTGTTTTCCGCTTTCTGGGGCATGATCGTCATGTATTTGTCCGGAATGTTTTATTTTTATTTTATCAGCAATTTTGTCATCCATATGCCTGTAACCTGGAAGCTGGTGTTTATCAACTGTTTCCTGCTGACCGTGGGCGGTGATTTCATATTATGCGTCATGGCAGCAGTGCTGGCAAGGCGGCTTAAGCCCATTGTCCGGATGTTTGACTGACCGGCGAAAGATGGGACAAAAAGGGGGAAACATTAAAATGCTGCCACAGGCGGGATATAAACCGCTTATGGCAGCATTTTTGCGTGGTATTTTTGCATGGTACACCAGACGGTGTACGTTCCGGTTGTTATAAGGCTCCAATCCTGGCGGGATTAAGGCCCGCCGGACTGCCTCCCGGGTCAGGAGGCAGGTTTGGCACTGGGTGAGGAGGCAGGCTTGGCGCCGGATTGTTTGAATTCCAGGTTGTCAAAGGAGAAGGCAGCGCACACGCCGGAGCTGTCCTCCATATAATCCATGGACACCCTGTCCCCTGGCTGGGTCAATGCCAGTTCATTGCTGAGTTCATAGGATACGGTGAAAATGTGGTCCTTTTGCTCTTCCAGGATCACCTTGTAGGTGATGGTGTCGTCAATGGTCTCGCTGGCGATCCGCAGCACGGTTCCCTTGATGGCGGATGTGGCCTGACCTGTGGAAATGTTGCTGTTGGCAGTGCCCTGGACCTGACGGAAATTGCGCAGAGCGCTGTCAATGGTCTCTCCGGTACCCACATTGGTGTAGTTGGAAACAGACACAAATGCATACTGCTTGATCAGGCCCGCATTGTCCTTAAGGGTCATAAAATAGGTGGGCTGTCCGTCCATATTGATGATCATGGGGAAGGAGGCTCTGTATCCGTACTGCTGAACCTTGCCCTCGGCTGAACTCTGGGCAGCCATCTCCGTGGCGCCGCTCATCTGGTAAATATTAGATTCCTTTGTGACCATATCCACCAGGATAAAACCGATGGCGGACTCATCGGAGCCCACACTGGTAAGACCCGTAAACAGGTAACAGCGGGAGCCGTTGTAAATGATGATATCACCCTGGCTGGGGCGGAATTTATCCTGGTTGGAGAAGTTGAAGATGCCATGGACATACATACCCTGGTTCTGTATCTGCTCCATCACAAAGCGTTCAGGCTGCACGCGGTCTACCCATTCCGGCAGACTGTCAATGGTGTAATGGGTTGTCTCACCTGTGGTGGCATTGACTGTCAGCACTCCGGTGGCCTCGGGCAGATTAAAGAGCCAGCGGTTTTTATAAGTGGAAATGACCCAGTAGGGCACGCCGTTATCGTCCAGCTCAAAGGAGTAGTCCGTCAGCCCTTTAAAAAGTCCGCCTCCAAATAAGCGCACATGACGATTCAAGTCATCCAGGATATAGGCGTTTGCCTGGTACTTGATCTTGTGGTCCGTTACCAGGGTGACATCGCTGACATCACTGGCCGATACCACAATGTATCCCGCAGAGCCGTCCATGTTCTTAAGCCATTTAAAGAAGCCGGAGTGCTCCAGGGGAACCACCCATACCAGCTTGTCATTCACCTTCTGGATCACAGGGGTGCCCAGTACCACCTGGCTGCCCAGTCCCGGGTTCTCACCCACCTTTTTGTCAGCCAGTTCCTTGGCCAGACTCTTGTCCACAATGGGGAGCTGGTTTAAGGCCAGGGGCTGGACCGTGTCCGTAAATTCCGACACCACCGGTGTTCCCAGCTGGTCGCGGTATGCCTTGTAGTTGAACAGGGGCATGGATAGCACGGTCGCTGCAAAATACAGGACCCACAAAATGGCCAGCAGGACAAAACCTGTCTTGTAGCCTTTTACGCTTTTGTCAAGGGTTATCTGGGGACGGTAAAATTCATTGCTGGTAATGCGCAGGCTTCCAAGGGCCACGAAGAAATTCAGCACCACATAACAGCTGATGATAAAGCACCAGGAAAATGCACCGTCAGGGTACAGGGGGTTTAAGTTTGGACCCTGGAAGATGATCAGCGCCGCAAAGACGAGGGTCAGAACCAGGTTCAGTAAAAACTGAGTCTTTTTTTTCATGTGTTTCCTCCATAATTTTAACGACTTTTTAACAAAGGTCTTACTATTGATTATATAACATGCTGGAATAATTACAAGGGGGAATGGATGGTATGTAGTGCAAAGCCATACCGGATGACCATAAAAAATGCTTTGCAAACCTGCCGGTCAGTGATAAGATGTTATAAAAAGTAAGCAGCAGGAGGCCCGTAAGGCTTGAGAAGGACAATAGAGACACCACATAAATATAAGATGATATTCAGTGATATTGACGGCACATTATTAGACAGCAGCCATCAGGTGCCGGAGGAGACCCGGCAGGAGATCCTTAAACTGGAGCGGGAGGGAGTCCCGTTTATCCTTGTTTCAGCCAGGATGCCGGATGCCATGACCACCATACAGGACCAGATTGGAAACAGTGCTCCCATGGTGTGCTACAGCGGAGCGCTGATCCGGGATGAAAGGGGTGAAAACCTGTACAGCTGTCAGATGGACCTGGGTGTGGCTATGGAAATCAAGGAACTGTTGGACAGGGAGTATCCACGGATCTGCTGCAATACCTACGGGGGCAGCAGATGGGTGGTGGATGATGATAAAAATCCCTGGGTGATGAAGGAGGAAGCCATCACCGGCCGCAAAGCGGAGCGCGGCGATATGAAGGTTGTATTTACAGCAGACCAGGGGATCCATAAGTTCCTGCTCATGGGAGACCATGAGGAGATAGAACGGCTGGAGGGATGCCTTAAGAGAAAATATCCCCGGCTTTCCATTGCCACCTCCTCACCTGTGTATATGGAAGTGATGGACGGAAAGGTAAAAAAATCAGAGGGGGTGCGATTTCTGTGCAGCTATTTCGGGGTAGGGATGGATGAGGTGATTGCCCTGGGGGACGGATGCAATGACATGGACATGCTTCAGGCTGTGCACAACAGCTATGCCATGGCCAATGCGTGTGAAGAGGTGAAGCGAAGCGCCGCCCATGTAACCCTGGACAATGACCGCCAGGGGCTGCTGGCGGTTCTAAAGGAGAATTTCAGATGAAATTAAGTTCCAATGCCCTCAAATGGATCGCCATGGCTGCAATGCTGACCGACCACATAGGCCTAGTGCTGTTTGAGTATCTGTACGTATATAAAGGCCCCCTTCTGGGGTACTGCCCCCTGCTGCAGACGCCCTGGGAGAATGTGGTGGGTATTGTTGGATATACCATGCGGGTGGTGGGAAGAATCTCATTTCCGCTGTACTGCTTTTTGCTCACAGAGGGATTCCTCCACACCCGCAGCTGGAGAAAATACTGGCTGAGGCTGATGGCCTTTGCCCTGATTTCAGAGATTCCCTTTTCACTGGCTGTATTTGACATGTGGGTCGGTTCCGTAAGGAATGTGTTCTTTGAGCTGGCCACCGGTATCCTGATGCTCCAGGGCTTTAGAATGGCACAGCGGTATTATGACCTGAGAAGGAATGTCTGGATGCTGCTTGTATTTTGCGCAGCCAGCGCAGCAGCCTGGCTGGGACAAATGGATTACGGGGTGGAAGGGATGGTCCTGATCGCAGTTTTCTATTTCCTGAGAGAACACAGGACAGCCCGGGCGGGTGCGGGCGGACTGGTCGCATTCACAGGCAGCTGGGAAAGCTGCTTTGGGTCAGGAGCCCTGTCAGCGGTTTTTCTGCTGCTTTATAGCGGGGAAAAGGGCGGACAGGGAAATAAATATCTGTTTTATTGTTTTTATCCCCTGCACCTGCTGGTGCTGTTCCTGATCCGCAGGTACGCACTGGGGATCATGTGAAACACCCCGCGCAGGAGTGTTTCAAAGTAAGAAACCCTAATATGGGACAGAGAGGTTATCATGGCTAAAACAAAATATGACCATATTTATACACAGCTGAGAAACAGGATCGAAAGCGGAACCTATCCTTATCAGGACCTGCTTGCATCGGAGCACACCCTTATAAAGGAGTTTGACTGTTCCAGGAACACGGTGCGCCGGGCCATAGGCCGGCTGGCGGATGAGGGATATGTGCAGAGCATCCACGGAAAAGGGGTGCAGGTGATCTATCAGCCCCAGGAGCAGTCTGAATTCTTCCTGAGCAATATTGAGAGCATGAAGGAGGCTGTGGCCAGGAACAAAAAGTCCTATACCACCCAGGTGGTATGCTTTGCAGAACTGACTGTGGATGAGAAGATACAGGTGCGGACCACATTTCCATTGGGGGAACAGATCTACTATATCCAGAGAGTGCGTTACATTGACGGGGAAGCCCTGATCATTGACCATAACTATTTCCTGAAATGTGTGGTGAAGTCCCTGACCCCGGAGATTGCACAAAAGTCCATCTATGAATACATGGAACAGGAGCTGGGGGAGAGTATTGTCACCACAAAAAGAAAGATGACAGTGGAGCGGATGAACCAGATTGATGAAAAGTATCTGGACATGAAAGGGTATAACTGTATGGCCGTGGTCAGCAGCATGACTTACAATGCCCAGGGCATAATGTTTGAGTTTACCCAGTCGCGCCACAGGCCGGACCGGTTTGTGTTCTATGATCTGGCTCATAGGGCGAAGTGAAAAAAGACCGATTATGATACCATTTGATTTCTCGTGGTATTCTTTCACCGTGATCCCCTATGCTATGATATCTCTGTAGGTAACTATTGGAGGGCTGCTGTAAGGCAGAATCATACATAGGGAGGGCGCTATGGTAAAAATTCATTTTGAGATCATGTCTAAATATGAGCAGAAGGGGGAACCTGTATCGGTTGCGGTCCCATTTCCCAAAGGAAAAGCGGATTATAGGGATCTGCCTCTGTTTACTGTGCAAAGAGGAGAGGAAACTTACCCGGCTCAGTACAAGGTGACCGCTGACTGGGAAGATGGGTCCATTAAGTGGCTTCTTGTTAATTTCCTGGCAGATCTGCCGGCTAACCGTGCCGTGGATTACTGGCTTTCCAGGGAGGAGGGGGCGCCCCGGCCGTTAACCCCAATTGTTTTTAAAGAAGATGGCCATGTGGTGATAGATACGGGAAGCATGAAGGCTGTCCTATCCCCAGCAGGGGCGGACCATATATTTTCAACCATAGAAACAGGGGGATACCTGTATAATGAGAGGACGGTAATGGGCCCGTATATGACTGACAGGGCCGGCCGGCAATATATGATCCGCATTGGGGATGATGGATGGGAGATACTGGAGGACGGTCCGGTCCGGGCTGTCCTCTGTACAGAGGGTAAACATTATGACGAATCAGGGGAGAGTTGGTTTGATTATAAGCTGTTAGTCTATGCGTACCGCAACAAGGATTGGCTGAAGTTTGATTACCAGTTTATAAACTGTGAGGAAGACAGGGAACACAGGGAACACTATGACCTTGAACTGAATGCAGAGGCAGCAGGATTTAAGTACAGCAGGGATTACGCATACGAGGATGTTAAGGGGATCGAGGTGCGGATCGATCCCGGCTGCGGCGGGGGGCAGGAATTTAACCATACTCTTTTTACGTCCAGTTTCCACTATACGGCGGAGAAAAAAGCAGGGAGCCAGCGCCTATACCATCTGGTTTCAGCAGATACAATCATTCAAACGGCAAATGAAATGTTTCCCGAAGTCCTGTTCAGCATCTATGCATTGGACTGGCAGGATCAAACCCGCGGGCTTACAGCCGGCGTCTATCAGGCGTACCAGAATTTCCCAAAGGCAATAGAAAGCTCCAGGGAGGGGATTGTTCTGAAGCTAATGCCTCCGGAGTATGGGGAAATGCTGAAGGTGCCCCAGGGGGCGGCCAGGACATCCCGGTTCCATCTCTCATTCCATGGAAAGGATATGACAGAAGACCAGATCGTGGACAGGGAACTGTTGTTTCAGCGTCCGGTAATACCGGTGCTGGATCCCCAGGTATACATGGACTCAGGTGTATTTGGCAGTCTGGTATCCAACCAGTACCATCACAGCACGGAGCGTTTCCTGTTCCGCTATGTGGATTCCAGGGCAAAGGGACTGGGGATGATGAACTTTGGTGATGGCCCGGAATGGGAGTACATGAAGCAGGGACGCTCAGAAGGGCTGGATGTTTGGATCAATAATGAGTATGATATGCCTCACAACTTTATGCTCATGCTTGCCAGAACAGGGGATTCCAGGTATTATGATTACCTGAAGGCATCCACGGAACACTGGTATGATGTGGATTTCTGCCATTATAGCCAGAATCCCCACAAATACGGATTACTGTATACCCATAGCGTGGATCATGTGACAGGCCAGCCGGTGCCCAGCCATCAATGGGTGGAGGGGTTCCTGGACTACTATCATCTCACGGGAAATAATCAGGCATATGAGGCTGCCATGACCATCGGGAACCGTTTGATCCAGCTGCTGAAGCTGCCCCTTTATCAAACCACGGGAACGGTGGAACCCAGGGAGATCGGATGGGCCATGAGGACATTCCTTGCTTTGTACCAAGAGACACATGAGGAACGCTGGCTGGACGCATGCCAGCCGATCGTGGAGGTTTATATTGAGTGGGCCAATGCATATGGGTCATGGACCTCACCCTACCCTGACAACCACCTTGCCAGGGTGCCGTTTATGATCAATGTGGGAGTGGTGGGGCTTACAGGCTATTACAGGCTGCGTCCGGACCAGCGGATCAAGGAAACGGTCCTGTCTGTGATCAATGAGATGATGGATGAGTGTTATGTGGAGCGGGCCGGAACTTTTTATGGCAAACAGTCACCTGCGGTCCGCTACCTCAATCTAAACGGTATGGTGCTGCAGTCCCTGGCAATTGCCTATGAGCTTACAGGGAACAGGAAATATATCGATGCAGGCATGGGGATGTTCCAATGGATTTCCGTTGAGAACCTTCCGCCCGTGTATGATTTTTCAAAGATAAAGCGGGATGAGTTTACCGTTATATACAATTGTCCGGTGGGGCCAAAGCGCTGCGCCCAATCTTTGATTCCTTTCCTGCACTTTTATAAGTATGTAATGGAGTTGGGGATACTGGAACCGGGATTTTAACCAAAAGCCAGTGTTGGGGGGATAGGGAGTGGATCAGCTTTCAATCCCTCCCAATTCCACAATGGTTCCCATCCCTTTTTTGCTTTGGATCCTGACATAACCGCTCCTATATGCTAGGCGGATACGCTGGCTGATATTTTTAAGCCCAATGTGTTTTCCCGAACTGTCTACCTGTTCTTCCATCAGCGCCTGCTGCAGATCAGCCAGGCGCTTTTTGTCCATTCCATAGCCGTTGTCAATAATAAAAACTGAAAGAAATCCATCCGTAGAACGGATCTTGATTTTGATCCACAGCTTTTCAGGCGTGGTTTTGCCTGAATGGGTGATGGAATTCTCAATAATGGGCTGCAGAAGCAGGCGGAGGATGGGGGCGTCCAGTATGTCATCGGTGTATTCCCAGGTGACATGGAAGCAGTCCCTGTATTTAAATGACTGGAGTTGGATATAATTTTTGGTAACAGCGATTTCCTCCTGCACGGTTACCGGCTTCATAGGCTCATCCAGGGAATACCGCAGCAGAGAAGACAGCTCCAGGATCATCTGATTGGCAGAGGTGGGCCTGCCGCATGCCTTCAAAATCTCTAGGTCGATGCTTTGAAGGGTATTAAATAAAAAATGAGGGTTCAGCTGATATTGCAGGGCGGATAATTGGGCGGTTGATAAAGCATATTTTTTTGCATCCAGCTGTACCTTCAGATACGTCTGGGACATAAACAGGTTGATCACATTGTTGATAATGTGGAAATAAGGACTGCCAGGAACTGCTTTTAGTCCGTTCTGAGCATGGAATTCTCCCTTTTCAGCCTGGTCAAACAGGTCAATGATCTGGAATATCTGCTGATAATCACGGCGGGTGAAACAATATGCCAGAACTGAGGATACAAGGATACTAAGGAAACCGGCGGCAATAGTAAGCTGGAGGATTTTATTGGAAAGCCCGAAGACTTCGCTTCGTGGGATCATGGATACGTAGCGAAAACCATAGTTTCCCGGAAATGTCTCTGAGTTTATATAGTAACCGTGTAAGAGCAGGTTGTCCGGATGGTTGTCCAGGGTATCGGACAAGGCCTGGGATTGTACGTCCTCTGGAAGGGAACCGGCATTCTCATTAAAAAACAGGATCTGGCCGTCCCTGCTTAAGATCATAAGGGCCTGACCATCATAATCAGCTACTGAATTCAGCCATTTGTTAAAATATTCCTGATTGATGTTAATGGCCATCAGTTCATTGTATTTCATCCTCTGATACACGGTTACGGACGGTATGGTATGGGTATCAAATTTATTCTTTTTGATGTGGCGTATCTGTATATATGAAGATTCCTCACGCCCATCCATTATACCGGCCCAATCTTTGTCAATGGAGTCAGAGAACCGTTCACGGTTAAGGCCGTTTATATAATAAGGGCTGTTTTGCATTGTTATGTACAGCGACTGTATGTAAGGCTTAGTACTCTGTGAGTAATAAATGTTCTGCATGGACTGCTCCAGCCTCTGTATCATTTCCATGTCAAGATGTTCATTGTTCAGCGCTTGGATCAGTGCCAGGTGAAGCTGGGCATCTGAGTTCATGGTGACCCTGTAAAATTCCAGGGTATTGGTCAGCTCACTGAAGAACTGTTCCATTAAATCTGTGGTGGCCATGGTTTTGGCCTCCGCCTCCTGCTTTACTTTCAGATTGATGAAAAATACGGAAACAGAGCCGAAAATGCAGATGGGGATCAGTGTCAGGCTTATGAACATGATAAATTTGGAAATAAAAAACTGCTTTTTCATATAGGCAGCTCCTGTTCCTGGAATTCCCTTGGAGTTTTTCCGCAATACTGTTTAAATGCGCGGGAAAAATTCTTAGGATTGTCATATCCCACTGCGGCTGCCACTTCGTATGTTTTCAGGGTGATATCACGCAGCAGTCCCGCTGCTTTTTCCATTTTCACATCCAACACGTATTCGGAAAAGTTTTTCCCCTTCTTACGCTTGAATATCTTTGACAGATAATTGGGGCTCAGACTGACAAGGATTGAGGCATCCTCCAGGTTTGCATTCTGAAAATGTTCATCCACATACTGGGTTACCTGGTCCACAATAAGATCGTAATAACCAGGTGATTGTTCATCTATTTTACGGATTCCCCTGGATGCGTCCAGGCTTTCGCGTATCTTGGTGAAAACCTGTATAATGGTATCATATTTGATGGGTTTCAGGATGTATTCCTTTACCCCAAAACGGAGGGCTTCACGGGCATACTCAAATTCCGCATATCCGCTTAGAAGGACAACCGTCACATCGGGATAATCCTTGGAAAGGGCGTGGGACAACTCCAACCCGTCCATTTTGGGCATACGGATATCACTTAAGACCACGTCCACCAGATAGCGCTCTATGTAGTCCAGTGCACTTTTTCCATTGGGGAATGTACCGGCTATCTCAAATCCCATCTCGGCCCATGGATAACAGGCAGCTATACCTTCACATATACTGCTTTCATCATCTACGATAATCAACTTGTACATACATTCCTCCAAACAGATAGATAATGATACCATTTCGTTGCTTGCAATTCTTGTCAGAAATCACGCTGAATTATATCATAATTATATTAGATACTATAAAAATTGTAAAGATAGAATGACCAGGGGGGATATTATATGAAAGCCATAAAATATACGGTCAATAATCAGAAAAAAAGAGGCTGAAAGACTACAGGGGACTGTTTTTTATCATGCCCTGGCTGATCGGTTTTTTGTTTTTGCAGCTGTATCCGTTTTTAGCCTCACTGTACTACTCATTTACCCAATATAGTGTTTTGGGACAGCCGAAATTCATAGGGCTAGACAATTATATCCGTCTTTTTACCATTGATCCAGATTTTAAAAAATCCATTATGGTTACAATGAAATATGCGTTGATCTCAGTTCCAAGCAAGCTTTTCTTTGCCCTGATCGTTGCATTGATCCTGAACATGAGGTTAAAGGGCATCAATGGCTTTAGGACTGTCTACTATATCCCGTCCATTTTGGGAGGAAGCGTGGCGGTATCAGCGCTGTGGCGGCTGATGTTTATGTCAGACGGGATTTTGAACAAGCTGCTGGAACTCATAGGACTGCCCTCTGTCAACTGGCTAGGGCAGGCAGGCACGGCTATGTTTACCATATGCCTGCTGCAGGTATGGCAGTTTGGCTCCTCAATGGTATTGTTCCTTGCCGCGCTGAAGCAGATCCCCGTGGACCTGCATGAAGCTGCAAGTATTGACGGGGCAGGAAAGGTGAAGCGGTTTTTCTATATCACCCTTCCCATTATAACACCCATTGTATTTTTTAATCTGATCATGCAGACCATCAACGCACTGCAGAATTTCACATCTGCATTTGTGATCACCAATGGGGGCCTCTAAAATCCACCTATTTAATTGGAATGAAACTGTACACAGAAGGCTTCAGCAATTTTAAGATGGGCTATGCTTCTGCAATTTCCTGGATCCTGTTTGCCATTATATTGATCTTTACTTTGTTTATTTTCAAATCCTCCGATGCATGGGTTTATTATGAGGATGGAGGTGACTTTTAAATGAAAAAACACAATGCAATTGCGTACATCCTTTTGGTATTGGTAGGTCTGGTGATTACGTTTCCTTTTATCTGGATGTTTTTCGCCTGTTTTAAGACCAATGCGGAGATACTGGGCTCCACTAAACTCCTCCCTTCTTCCTTTGATTTATCGGCTTTCTCAAGAGGGTGGAACGGTGTGGGCAACATTACCTTTGCCACTTATTTTAAAAACACCTTTGTGATGGTAATACCCACCGTGCTGCTGACCGTGTTCTCCTGTTCCTTTGTGGCTTACGGTTTTGCCAGGTTCAGGTTTCCTTTTAAAAAGTTTTTTTTCGCCTTGATGATTTCCACGCTTATGCTTCCAAACTCCGTTATCATCATTCCGCGGTACTTAATTTTTAATAAGGCGGGACTTCTAAATACATACTGGCCTTTTTATCTTCCGGCCGCATTTGCCTGTTTCCCGTTTTTTATTTTCATGATCGTACAATTTTTGCGGGGAGTGCCGAAAGAATTGGATGAAGCAGCGTATATTGACGGATGTTCGTCTTTGAAGGTCTATTTTCAGATCCTGCTGCCTCTTATAAAGCCTGCATTATTTTCAGCCGGTCTGTTCCAGTTTATGTGGACGTGGAATGACTTTTTTAATACTTTGATTTACATCAGCTCAGTTAAGAAGTTTCCTGTTTCCCTTGGGCTAAGGGCGTCTCTTGACACTGCCGCACAGGTACAGTGGGATAAGGTCATGGCCATGTCCATGATCAGCATTCTGCCCCTTATCATACTGTTTTTCTTTGCACAGAAATATTTTGTTGAGGGCATCAGCACCACGGGGTTAAAGGGATAAAATCCAACAATGGGAGAGGTAGGGCAGGATGAGGAAAAAAATACATTTTGAGATTGTATCCAGGTATGACAAAAAATGGAACCAGCCACAGTGGCTGTTCCGTTACCAAAAGGAGAGCTGTATTCGGGAAAAATAAAGTCTCTGAAACTGAAAAAACTGCCTGAGGGCAGGTGCTATCCGGCGCAGTTCAGGGCAACCGGCTTTTGGGAGGATGGCACGGTCAGGTGGCTTCTGGTTCATTTTCTTGGAGATTTACCTGCAAACCAGGAAACGGATTATGAACTTTGCCTGGCAGCGGAGATGCAGGATAAAGAAGAAACAGGATTTCCAATGATTCATGTGCAGCGGGGAGGTGAGTATACAGCCATTGAAAACGGATCAATGCATATAGAACTGGCCAAATCAGGACAGAGATGCATATTCCACAGGATTGTGACACCCGGACATACATACGGTGCGGATGAAATTATCGGGCCGGTCATTAAGGATCAGGAAGGGGATGAGTTTAAGGCAGAGATAGGAGCAGGTGGATGGGAAGTGATCGAAGAGGGACCTGTCAGAGCCGTGGTGAGAACAAGGGGGAGGCATTACTGTGGGGAAAAGAGCTGGTTTGATTATGCTCTTATGATCACCGTTTGGGCCGGAAAACCATGGATCCTGGCAGACTACCAGATCATAAACACGGAGGATGACAGATCCTCAGCCGACAGGCGGGAAATGGTCATCAATAATGAACAGGCCGGTCTTAAATATAACATAGACTATCCCTATGAAGCGGTAAGGGAAATGAAACTGGAGATCAGGCCTGGAATTGGAGGCGAATGCACAGGGGAAGAAGAATATGGAATTTATACATCCGGCTTTAATTATCATGTGAAGAAAGGAAATCAGGAACCCATTTCAGAACTGATCACAGCTGATACGATCATCAATACGGCAAATGAGATGTTTCCTGAAGTGTTGTTCAGTATTTTTGCAGCGGACTGGAGAAACCGGGATTATGGAGTTACAGCAGGCATCCAGCAGGCATACCAGAATTTCCCCAAAGCATTGGAGGCTTCGGGACAGGGGATCTGCATCAGCTTTCTTCCGGAACTGAACACCATTCTTAAGGTGCCTCAGGGAGTGGCAAAAACTACCAGATGCTATTTGTATTTCCATGAGGTAGAATTGGAAGACAGAATGCTCGTTGACAGGGCGCATCAGTTTGAGATGCCCGCGCTGCCTGTGCTGGCGCCTGAGGTTTATATGGAGGCATCTGTATTAGATCCCTATATTACCGACCAATACCACCATGAGACAGAGCGCTTTTTATACCGGTATGTGGATTCAAGAGCCAAGGGGCTGGGAATCCTGAACTTCGGGGACGGGCCGGAATGGGAGTATATCAAACAGGGCAGGTCTGGGGGAGAGTTGATCTGGATCAACAATGAATATGATATGCCCCACAATTTTATGGTTATGCTGGCAAGGACCGGGGACCGCAGATACTATGATTATATGAAAGCGGCTGTGGAGCACTGGTATGACGTGGATCTCTGCCATTACAGCGGCCAACCTTACAGAAAGGGACTTCTGTATACCCATAGCGTGGATCATGTCAGCGGTCAGCCGGTACCCAGCCATCAATGGGTAGAGGGGTTTCTGGATTACTATCACCTGACCGGCAGTCCGTACGGTTTGGAGGCTGCCAGATTCATTGGACAGGGGCTGCTGAAATTGATGGAACTGCCCATTTACCATGCCACAGCCACAGTGGAACCGCGTGAGATCGGGTGGGCCATGAGGACATTTATGGCTCTTTACAGGGAAACCTGGGAGCAGAAATGGCTGGATGCCTGTGAACCTATTGTGAAGGTATACCTGAAATGGGCAGAGGAACTGGGAACATGGACTACCCCATACCCTGACAATTACATGGACCGGGTGCCTTTTATGATGCATGTGGGTATTGTGGGACTCTATCAATATGATCAGGTATGCCCGTCCCGGGAGATAAAGCAGACCATGATAAATGTGGTGGACGATATGATACGGTATTGTTACATCCCAAGGGCGGATGTGTTCTTTGGAAAACAGTTTCCGGCTGTCAGATTTTTAAACCTGAACGGAATGGTGTTGGAGAGCCTTGCCATAGCCTATGAGCTTACCGGCGACCGTGCATATATGGAAACCGGACTTGGGATGTTTGAGTGGATCACCAGGGAAAACCAGCCGCCCTTGTATGATTTCTCAAAATACAAACATGATGATTATACAGTGATCTATGATTGTCCGTCCGGCCCAAAGAGGTGTGCCCAGACTCTGCTCCCCCTTTTGCATTATTACCGGCGGGCTGTGGAACTTGGGTATTTAAAGAACAGGGAACAAATAATGAATTCAGGAGGGTACGTATGAAAAAAATTAAAAAACTGGTATGTATAGCGCTTTCAGGGATCATGATGGCATCTGCCATGTCAGGCTGCACAGCAGAAACCAAGGAGACAACATCTGCCCCTGAGCAGAAGGAGGTCCCGCACAAGGACGGGGCAGAAAGCCCGACAGCGGAGAATCCGGCAGAAAGTCCGGCAGCGGAGAGCCCGGAAGCAGGGGAACCGGTCTCGCTTCGTTTTGCCTGGTGGGGCAATGATGCGCGGCATGAAAAGACCATAGAAGTGATTAAAATGTACCAGGAAAAACATCCCAATGTGACCATTGAACCGGAATACAGGGGCAAATCTGAGAGAGAGAAGGTAGCAACGGAGCTGGGGAGCGGTACGTCAGCGGATATTGTGCAGCTGAACCCTCCGTGGATGGGAGATTTTGTTTCCAACGGTGATTTTTTTGTGGACCTGGGGCAATATGGTTACGATATTGAGGGATTTGATAAAAAGCTGATCGATAACTATTGTACCTATAACGGTACCTTGATCACACTTCCCAGCGGCCTTAATGCCAGATGTTATATTATGAATAAAACCAAGCTAGATGAGTTTGGCATTCCTTCTGGTTTAGATACAGCGTGGACATGGGATGACCTCATTACCATTGGCAGGACCGTACATGAGAAGAATCCGGACATGTATTTTCTGAACATTGATAAAAGTGATATGGTAGAGTTTGTAATGCGTCCGTATATCATTCAGAAGACGGGGAAATTCCTTATTGACGATAACTTTGAACTGGGCTTTACAAGGGATGATCTGGTGGATGCGTTGAATTATGCAGCCAAACTGTACACGGAGAACGTGGCAGTCCCTGCTGCGGAGGGCAATACCTTTTTGAACGCCACATGGACCAACCCGGACTGGATCAACGGAAAACTGACATCCAGGCTTTCGTGGACATCCCTTATTACAAGTGAAACGTCAGATTCTGAAGATACCTTTGTACCCACAGGACTTCCCATGCGTCAGGATGCAAAGGACACATCTGTGGTGGTGAAACCGTCACAGCTGTATGCCATTGTAAAGACATGTGAAAATCCTGAGGTAGCAGCAGATTTCCTGAACTTCCTCCTTACTGATGAAGAGGCAGGAAAGGTATTGGGGGACTGCCGTGGAGTTCCTCCCTATAAGGCGGTTCAGGACGCATGTATGGAGGCGGGCGTCTTAAACGAAAGCGTGATCATTGCAACCCAGTATGCACAGGAAAATGCCGGACTTTACGAAAACACAGCATCTACAAATGCAGAGATAACAGCGGTACTGATCGATGCGGCGGAAGTGGTTTCTTATGATTCCACAAAGGTAGAGTCTGCGGCAGATCAGGCAATGACACTGATCGAGGACATTTTATCAACATTAAGGTAACATGGAGCAGGGGGGCGGGAGCAGCGGAAAGACCGGCTCCCCTGAACTGTGTGGAAAGGAACATTGTGGGAAATAAGTGGTATCTTTCAGGGAGAAAGCTGTTGGATCAGATCAAAGAGACAGAATATCCCGATCATATGGCGGCCATATGGTATATTGGACAGATGGGTCTGGTTATTAAATGGAAGGGAACAATTATATATATTGATCCGGTCCTGAATGATCTGTTCAGGCCGGATGGAATCAGCAGGAGGCTTTATCCTCCGCCGTACACCGGCCAAATGGTGGATCGGGTGGATTGGGTCATCTGTTCCCATAACCATGCGGACCACATGAATGCAGACACACTGAAACCTATGTGGGAAAATAACAGGCATATGAGGGTAGTGGTCCCTTATCCGGTGACAAAAGTGCTGGAGTGCTCCGGGATTCCTGAACATGCAATTGTGGGGGCAAAGGAGTTTGAGCCTGTATCGTTAACAGAGGAGATCCAGCTTCTTCCAGTGGGGGCAGCCCATGAATCCTATGAGACGGATACGTCAGGCAACCAGTGTTATCTTGGCTATTTCCTGGACTTGGGTGGTATTAGGATATATCATTCCGGGGATACTATGTTAACAGAAAGGCTTCTCACAGATATCAAAAACAAAGGGCCGATCACCGCCGCTTTCCTTCCTGTCAATGGCACGGATTTAGAGAGACGCGGCAGAGGGATCGTAGGAAATATGGATGGCCGGGATGCCGCCTATCTGGCAGCAGAGGCCGGGGTTGACTTAGTGGTGCCCCTTCACTATGATATGGTTGAGGGAAACACAGAGAATCCGCTTTTATTTGCCTTTTATATGGAAGAACTGTATCCGGGGCGCAAATATGAAATCATGAAATTGGGACAGCGATTGATTGTGGAAAAAGTTTAATACTGGAAACTCTCACATTTATTGTGGGAGTTTTATTTTTGCTCTTGACAAACTTGTTTAAACAAGATATAATCACATCATAAAATACTTGTCTAAACAAGCGTGGGCAATGATGTGCTAAGAGGCAGTAGTGTGAACAGATGATTGCAAAGAAACAGGTTAAAGCGGGATGTTTCAGTCTGAGGAGGTAATTATGGCAGGGAGATTTACCGAGGATTCTAAGAAGCTGTTGGAGTATGTGGGAGGACGGGAGAATATAGCGGCGGTTTCCCACTGTGTTACACGGATGAGGTTTGTGCTCAATGATCCGTCCAAGGCAGATACAGGGGCCATTGAATCCCTGGCGTCCGCCAAGGGCACATTTACACAGGCGGGGCAGTTCCAGGTTATTATCGGCAATGAAGTGAGTACATTTTACAATGATTTTGTGGCAGTGGCAGGGATTGAAGGCGTGTCCAAGGATGCGGTGAAAAAGGCGGCCAAACAGAACCAGAACATGCTTCAGAGGATCATGAGCAGCCTGGCGGAGATATTTGCCCCCCTGATCCCGGCTATCATAGTGGGAGGTCTGATCCTGGGCTTCCGCAATATCATCGGGGAGATCGCCCTGTTTGACGGGGGGACCAAGACCTTGACCCAGGTATCCGTGTTCTGGGCAGGCATGAACAGCTTTCTGTGGCTGATCGGCGAGGCTGTGTTCCATTTCCTGCCTGTATGTATTGTATGGTCAATCACAAAGAAGATGGGGACTACCCAGGCACTGGGGATCGTGCTGGGCATTACACTGGTCTCGCCCCAGCTTCTTAATGCCTACAGTGTGGCTTCAACGGCCGCGGCTGAGATACCCAAGTGGAATTTTGGGTTCATGCAGGTGGATATGATCGGATATCAGGCACAGGTGCTGCCCGCAGTGCTGGCAGGATTTACACTGGTCTATCTGGAGCGGTTTTTCCGAAAGATCTGTCCGTCCGTGATATCCATGATCGTGGTCCCCTTCTGTTCCCTGATCTTATCCGTGATCGTGGCCCATGGAATCCTGGGACCCATTGGCTGGAAGGCGGGAGCCGTGATCTCAGACCTGGTGAATGCAGGCCTTACATCCTCCTTTAAGGGAGTGTTTGCGGCAGTGTTCGGATTCTTTTATGCGCCCCTTGTCATCACCGGCCTTCACCATATGAGCAATGCGATCGATCTGCAGCTGATCGCTGATTTTGGGGGAACCACCCTGTGGCCTATGATCGCCCTTTCCAATATTGCCCAGGGCTCCGCGGTTCTGGCTATGATCTGCCTGCAAAAAAAGGGATGCAAAGGCAAAGGAAGTATCTGTACCGGCCTGCATCTCCTGTTATCTGGGCGTTACGGAGCCGGCCATGTTTGGCGTGAACTTAAAGTATGGATTCCCCTTTATCTGCGGTATGGCCGGATCCGCGGTGGCGGCAGCGCTTTCCGTAATGTCCGGTGTAAAGGCTAATGCCATCGGAGTGGGCGGTATTCCCGGAATCCTGTCCATACAGCCTCAATACATGGGGATCTTTGCAATTGCTATGGCCGTAGTGATCGTAATTCCCTTTGGTCTGACATTTATTATTGGAAAGCGCAGGGGAATTGGAACAGAGGGAAAGTCTGACGGCGAAAGGGAGGAACGGACAGGGGATGTGGCTGTAGAACAGCTGACAGCATATGTTTCCGGCCGGGTCATTCCCATGGAGGAGGTGCCGGACCAGGTGTTCGCATCCAAAGCCCTGGGGGACGGCGTTGCCATTGAACCTGAGGATGAAGTGCTGAGAGCGCCGTCAAACGGTACGGTTGCAGTGGTCATGGATGGAAGCCTTCATGCCTGCGGTCTGGTACTGGATAATGGAATGGAGGTGCTGCTCCATATTGGTCTGGATACAGTGGACATGAATGGGGAAGGGTTTGAGGCCCTGGTTAAACCGGGGGACCGGGTGAATGCGGGAGATCAGCTGATCCGCTTCAGCAGGGAACGGATCCGCAAGGCGGGCCATCCCGATATGGTTATTATGGTTGTGACCAACCCGGGAAATACGGCCAGCATAGAATGGAAATCCGGTTTCCTCGCCAGCGCGGGGGCCGATGCGGTGGCAGTGCTTAAGTGAGATAATAAAGGAGGATCATAATGCGGGATTTTAAGAGCAGTACCATCTATCAGATATATACAAGATCATTTCAGGATTCCAACGGAAGCGGGCAGGGTGATATAAGGGGAGTGATCCGGCGTCTGGATTATCTCAGGGAGCTGGGAATTGATTATATATGGCTTACACCCTTTTTCAAATCCCCCCAGAATGACAATGGATATGATGTGGCGGACTATCTGTCCGTGGATCCTATGTTCGGCACCATGGAGGATGTGGAGGAACTGATCGCTCAGGCCGCAAAGCGGGAGATCGGCTGTATGTTTGATATGGTATTTAACCATACATCCACGGAACATGCATGGTTTAAGAAGGCCCTAGAGGGGGACCCGGCTTATATGGACTATTATATATTCCGGGACGGGGAGCCGGAGAACCCTCCCACCAACTGGCAGTCCAAATTTGGAGGCAGTGCATGGGAATATGTGCCCCATCTGAAGAAATGGTACCTCCACCTCTTTGATGTAACACAGGCCGACCTGAACTGGGATAATCCAAAGGTGCGCAGGGAGCTTGAGAAGGTGGTCCTTTTCTGGAAGGAAAAGGGAGTCAGGGGATTCCGGTTTGATGTAGTGAACCTGATATCCAAGCCTCCACTGCTGGAGGATGACTATGAGGGAGATGGACGCCGCTTTTATACCGATGGTCCCCATGTCCATGAATACCTTCAGGAACTTACAAGAAACACGGGGATTGATGCTATGGTCACGGTGGGGGAAATGTCCTCCACTTCTCTGGACAACTGCATCCGTTACAGCTGCCCGGAAAACAGGGAGCTTTCCATGTGTTTTAATTTCCATCACCTGAAAGTGGATTACAGAGGTGGTGATAAATGGAAGTTGATGGAGCCTGACATGGCGGAACTGAAGCGTCTGTTTATGGTATGGCAGGAGGATATGGCAAAAGGAGGCGGGTGGAATGCGGTATTCTGGTGCAATCATGACCAGCCCAGGGCCATCTCCCGCTTTGGGGATGACAGGCGTTACTGGAAGGAATCCGGCAAAATGCTGGCAACCGTGATCCATATGTTCCGCGGAACGCCCTATGTGTTCCAGGGGGAGGAACTGGGAATGACCAATCCCTGCTTTGAAAGTATTTCCCAGTACAGGGATGTGGAAAGCACCAACTATTATCAGATCCTCCAGGAACAGGGCTGCACTGCCAAGGAGGCGCTTTACGTCATCCAGAACCGCTCCAGGGATAACAGCCGCACCCCCATGCAGTGGGACGGCAGCCGGTATGCCGGTTTTTCCGATGCCCGGCCATGGATCGGGATACCTGAGAACCATACTTATATCAATGTGGAGGATGAAAAAAAGGATCCTGATTCCATTTTCCATTATTATAAGCGCCTCATATCCCTGAGAAAAGAATATGGTGTGATCCAGGAAGGGGACATTGAGTTCCTTCACCGCAGCCATCCCCGGATCCTGGCATACAGGCGAAGTGATGAGGAAAATGAGCTGATGGTCTGGAATAATATGGGGAGTGCGGCTGCTGCGCTTCCTGAGCCCTTTGGCCTGTGGGGGTGGAAGCTGCTCATTGGAAATTATGAGGATGAGGATGGAGCCGGGTTAGGAGATGATGGTGCGGGGAAATCCTGGTTAAGGAGTCTGCGTCCCTATGAAAGCCGGGTGTATATACGGAACAAGACAATCGAAAATAGGAAGTGTGAGTAATGCAGCCCTTGTGCACAGGGAACAATCTGATATAATAGAAGTATGGTCATTCCTTTCATATATAATTGGCATGAAAATTGCGGTATAAAAAGATAGGCGGTTTTATGTAGGGCCAATCTTATATGAAAAGGAGTGGACAGTATGAGTTATCTTTTTGCAGTGGGAATTACAGTAGGACTTTTGGCAGGTGTGTGGGTCTATCTCAGCGGAGTGATGGGACTGATCGGTTTTGTGGGCTTTTTGGGATGGGCCAGCTATTTTGCCGCAGGGGGCGGGCTGAAGGGTGTAAGATCCGCCTTCTGCACAAATATGAGCGGGGTTTTGTGGGGATTTGTAACGATTGCTGTTTGTAATCTCCTGCCCGGTGTACCCGGCATTCTATTTACTATTTTGTTTGCGGCGGTCATGTGCTGGCAGGCGAAATTTGCCATCCTTGGTTTTATCCCGGGAACATTTATAGATAATGCGGCTTTTTATGCATCGGGAAATGACTGGAAGGGGACAGCGGTTGCTCTGGTTTGCGGCATTTCCCTGGGGATTTTATCGGATGTGCTGGCGAAAAAGATGTCTGAAAAGAAGGAAGCAATATAAATCAGCAGGATGGATCATCAATACAAGGAACTTGGCTAGGCGGAAAATATGGCAGGTGGTGGCGGAATGGGCGGTAAGGATCTCAGCAGTTCAAGTACAGATGCAGGCTCTAAGGATCCCTTTACGAAAAGGGTGATTTTGGATGCCTTGCCCTGCGATGTTATTATCATTGACATGAATGGACGTATTGTGGATGTGAACAGCCAGTATTGCCATTACTGCGGCCGGTCTGCCCAGTCCCTGATGGGCGCGGATGTCAACACAGTTGAAGCGAACATCGCAAGCCTGATCGCTATGTTGGGCAATACTACGGAAACCAGGATCATGTTCCGGGAGATGGGAGATTTAATACTGCAAAGTAATATAATGGATGGCGGGCGTACCATAGGGGGGATGCGGCTTCGCTTCCACAATGTGGAAGAAAATTCTGAGGACTTGGAAATGAGTTACAGCAGGCTCAATGAGGATATCAGCAAGCTGTTTGAGACTAACTGGGATGTAATCTACGCATCTGACAGCAACGGGATCACCTTGTCGGTCAGCTCTGCGGCCAAGTCCATATGGGGAGTGGATGCTGAAAGTCTGATCGGTAAAAGTGTTTACGAACTTGAGAAACAGGGTACGTATTACCCCTCTGTGACGCGGATGGTCCTGGAATCCAAACGGCGGGTGCAGGCCATACAGACCACGGCTACAGGGAAAAAGCTGCTGGTATTGGGGACACCCATAAAGGATGAGAATGGAAAAATCGTGCGTGTCATCAATACATCCCGTCTTATTGTCAATGAAAATGAGCTTTATAAGGAATTGGAGGAGACAAAGCTGCTGGTGGAGGGATATAAGCGTGAACTTGCCTACACGCGTATTCAGGAGCAGCAGGATGTCCCCTTTATTGCAAACAGCGCCCAGATGCTCAATGCATCTTCTCTTGCTATGAAGGTTAGCGAGACTGACATTACAGTGATCATTACCGGTGAGTCAGGTGTGGGCAAGGAGGTCCTTGCAAACTATATACATTCCATGAGCAACCGCAAAGATGGTCCATATATTAAGATCAACTGCGGAGCCATTCCGCCCACGCTGATTGAGTCGGAAATCTTCGGGTATGAGAGAGGCGCCTTTACAGGGGCGGAGCGAAACGGAAAACTGGGCATTTTTGAACTTGCAAATCACGGCACTCTTTTTCTGGATGAGGTCAGTGAGATACCCTTAACGCTGCAGGCAAAGTTCCTCCGCGTGCTTCAGGAAAACGAGTTCATGCGGGTAGGCGGTACAAAGCAAATCTCTGTGGACGTGCGGATCATCGCAGCCACAAACAAGGATCTGTTGGAGGAAGTAAATAACGGAACGTTTAGAAAGGATCTGTATTACAGATTGAATGTTGTGGCGATCAATATACCGCCTCTTAGGGAGCGGAAAGATGATATCCTTCCTCTTTCCCTGTTCTTTTTAGATAAGTATAATAAGAAATATAATATGGACCGTGTAATTTCGCCGGAGGTAATGGATGCGTTTATGACCTACAAATGGGACGGCAATATCCGTGAGCTTCAGAATACTGTGGAGAGGATGGTGGTTCTGTCTCCCCATAACATGATAGGCAAGGAGAGCCTGCCTGAGGCCATTACCAACAGCCGCCGGAAGACGGTGGTACATGTGGACGGGATCATACCCCTGCGGGAAGCCCATCAGATGGTGGAGGACATGCTGATCCAGATGGTAAAAGAAAAATATTCCACCACCACCCAGATGGCGGAGGCCCTTGGCGTGGACCAAAGCACCATTAGCAGGAAGTTGAGAAATAAAGACTAGAAAATTAAACAGTAGGAAATCAAACC
>Ga0192277_1062_pt1 | contig 24531 bp, 19 predicted proteins | sample Koala_Koa24_J3_FD_131302 | JGI IMG/M metagenome (GOLD analysis project Ga0192277, IMG submission 131302) | Enriched cells from koala feces incubated with labeled cellulose particles, San Francisco Zoo, California, United States - Koala_Koa2-4_J3 ...
GAAAAACCTCAAGGAACAGTTTGAAGTCAGCTCCACGCCGATCCGCGAAGCGCTGACACGCTTGACGGATGACGGGCTGGTTTGCTATTATTCGAATATCGGTGTGAACGTGATTGAACTGTCCCGGGAAGATCTGGAAGAGCTTTATCAATTCATGGGCGACCTGGATCGCCTCGCGATTCTTTACAGCGCTGCTCACCCGGATCAGGCAGCCATCTGCCGGGAGTTGGAAGAAGCGATTACTTATACTTCTGATTTAGATTCTGCTATGGAAGCAAATACGCAGAACTGGATTTATTATTCGGACCGCTTTCATCTGATTTTCTATGATTACTGCGGGAATAGCCGCCTGAAAATGGCTGCGGAGAAGCTGCGCAGCCAGCTGACGATTTTTTCCAATATTTATGAGACCGAGCCTGAGGCGCAGTCTCATATCGCCAAACAGCATATGCAGATTTATGAAGCTTACCGAAGTGGTGATTTTGCGTTGGCAGGCGACCGGATGAAAGAGCATCTGAACAACTCCATGCGGTATGCGGTCGCGCATGCAATCGAGTAGGAAGCGGCTTTCTGTCTCCTACTCGCCTTATATACTATCCCGGGAATGTCTCAATTGCGTACAACGGCAGATTTAACAGCCAGTCCTGCCGCCGGTAGTCGGACATCGACGTCCGCACGGCCAGCTCTGGCTGATATTTTTCATAGTACGCCCGCAGGCTTTTTGCCCGTAAGTTCTCTTCTGCCTTTACCTCAATCGGAATGATTGTCTCCCCCGTATCCGCTATGAAGTCAATCTCACAGGTACCGCGGTCGTTGGTATAATAATAGAGATTCAGATCCTCAATTGTTTTCAGCTGCTGTAATACAAACTGCTCCGTCAAGGCTCCCTTAAATTCCGCGAACAAATCGTTTCCATCCAGCAGCGTCGTCTGTCTGAGTCCAACCATGCAGGAAAGCAAGCCCACATCCACCAGAAACAGTTTGAAAGCTTTCAGATCTTCATAGGCTTTGAAAGGCAGTCCGGGTGAATTTACCCGACTCACTTTGTGTATAAGTCCGCAGTCTGACAGCCACATAATCGCGGTCTCATAGTCCTTCGCTCTCGCACCTTCACGCAGAAGTCCATAGATAAACTTTCGATTCTCCTTCGCAAGCTGTGAAGGAATGCTGTTCCAGACCAGCCGGATGCGCGGAACAATCTCGTTTGGCGCGTGTTTGGAAAAATCCTGCTCATAATCCGAAAGTATCTGCTGCTGTATCTTCCGAACCTCATTGAAATCCCGATTTTCGGCGAATCTCGCAACCACTTCTGGCATTCCCCCGACATAATAATACTGTTTCAGAATATCCGTATACACAGTTCGAAACGTCGTAATTAGACTATAATCCCGTTTTTCCAGAAGTTCTGCATACTGCTCTTTCCCGACTGCCATCAGAAATTCCCGAAAAGACAACGGCCAAAGGCGGAGGAAATCTACCTTACCTACCGGAAAGGACGTCCCCTCGTGCAGCGCAATCCCAAGAAGCGATCCAGCACATACAATCTGATATTCCGGTGCGTTTTCATAAAAATATTTCAGGCTGGTGAGAGCCTTTGGAACTTCCTGCACTTCATCAAAAATCAGCAGAGTTTTCTGCGGGTCAATCTTCTTCCCAATATAGATTTCCATCCCCATGATCAAGCGCTCAATATTCAGATCCGAGGAAAACAACTCCTCCATTTTGCTGTTGTGGTCAAAATTAATATAGGCCACATCTTCATACTCCTGCCGCCCAAATTCCTTCATAAGCCAGGTCTTTCCGACCTGTCTGGCACCCTCTATGATGAGTGGCTTGCGGTATTTACTCTGTTTCCATTCTCTTAATTTTTCTATTGCAAAACGATACATCTCATCACCGCCTCGTCTAATGATCGGTTTCCTGTTTTCCCTGTCAGTATATGCTTTTGTAGCAAAAATTACAACGTTTTTTTGTTGTTATTTACATTTTTTTCATAGGAAAATTTGCGCGATAGTATTCACGCAAACAAAAAGGAGAGCTTTCGCTCCCCCTCTGCTTCTTGTTTTCCAATCTGGTTCTTATCTACGAAATTGTAAAGCTCCCCTCGATATTATACAGCTCGTCGTTATACATCACCTGTATCGTGTAGGTGTCCGCTTCCAGCTCGCCAAGCGGAATCGGAATCTCATAACGATAGCTGTCTACATCACTCGACTGGGATTTGATATCCGTAATATCATAGACATAGGTGTGCTCTGTCCCGTTGAAAATGATCTGCGTATACATATGGTCGCTGCCTTCCATATAGAGGACATCGCCGCGCAGGGTAAAGCTGACCGTATCGGTTGAAAGCGTTTCGTTATCCGTGATCCTCACGGCATCTTCCGCCTCCACCTCTACCGGCGTCCGCAGCGTTCCGCGGATGTAGTTATCCGACAGTTCGAAGGCTCCGGCACAGTCGTTCAAGGAGAAGGACACCGAATAACCCCGGTAGAACCGGTGGGTAATTTTCCAGGAATTTAAAATTTCCCCGCTCTCATAATCAATCTCATAGATTTCCCCGCGGTTTGTCGTATTCAGGTAAATGGACAAATACGCATTTACGGAAAATACCCGGTTTGCGTCGCTGTCATAAAACGCGTTGGAGGTAATGACGGAATAGGCGGTCTCGTAGTTTTTCAAAAGCGTAACCGTCATCTCTTCCGCATTTACGGAGTAAATCTTCACATAGGAAGCCTGTGTATAATCGTAGGTAGATACCTTCCTATGCGCAGAATAGTGATTATCAAACAGCATGATTTCCACCGTGTCCGGATTGCCGTCCAGGTCTTCCTCCAGGGCATAGGCCGCGTGCTGCTGGTATTGCCACTGGAAATCCTCTGTGGCAGTCAGGACCTTATCCTCATAGCCGGTTCCCTCCCAGACAGTCGGGTCAGCCAGAATCCACAGGATTTCATCGGTCGACCAGTCAATCCGGATAACCGAATGCAGGTTCCGGCAGCTGATCAGAATCGTATCGGTTTCCTCATCGTAGGATACGGTGTTGGTATGGCACCAGTCGTCGCGGTCAATATAATCGAGTCCCGCAAAAAGCTCGTTCAGATTGAGTGATTTAACGACCTCGCCGGTCTCGCGGTCAATCTCCTGAATCATGTTCTGCTCATAACCGTCGTTGGAATTCGTCAGGATCAGGAAATTGCCGTCCGGCGTCATCTCCTGGATGTCGTGGTGGACGCCCTCTGGGAAGTAATACACGTTGTAAACGCGTCCGAGGTAGTCCATCTCCCAGAACTCACAGGAGTTCGGCATGCTGGCATTCGGGTAAAGGACATTCTCCGCCTCGATCAGGAAGTGTCCGTTTTCCAGCAGAAACAATCCATAATATTCCCACTCAACCGTGCAGTACCAGCGAATCTCGCCGGTCTCGTCAAAGGCGTAGGCGTATGGCGCGGAAAGTCCGGAAACCAGCATCAGACCCATGGAGGATTCGGTCGTATACGTATCGACTTCCACTTCGCTCTGCAGGGAGGAAGGCAGCGCCTCCGTGGTGATGGTCACAGTCGTTGTCCCCGTCACATTCCCGTCCGCGTCCAGCAATTCCAGCATGACTTCGTTGTCATACGCAGCGTACAGCCCCAGCACCGGGATAATGTGCAGCGCAGCGGCATCGATCGAATCCGTAATATCCTGCTCTTCTGTCTTCCCCTTTACAGTCACGCGCACTTCGCAGGCATCATCTGTTACAAATGCCACCACCGCGGTCAGCGGCATATTCTGATAGGGATTCAGAATCACCAGAGGATCGTCGAAGGTATAGCCATTTGCCTCTACCTCCGCAACAATCGCGTCAGAGATGGCCTGCGTCTGTTCCGGCATGGTCAGCTCCGTGGCAATATCCGTCGCTGTTACAACCGCAGCTTCTTCCTCATCGGCTGAAAGCACTGTATAGACGCGCCCGTCGACATCATATAGCGCCTCCTGCGCGCCCTCATCATCCAGTGACTCTCTGGTATCTACATAGACGTTCCAGTAGGTACCGGTTGCGTATAGAACACCCTCATTGTAAAGGTATATATAACACCGATGTCCCGCCGCCACCGAATCAGCAGTAATCCAAAGGCTGAACGATTCCTCACTTTCCGATGTCTGTGCAGATGATGCTTCGATTGCAAACCGGCAGATGTCGCCGGACTCATTGATCAGTACCAGAGACGCATCCTCCCCGGTCTCTATCCAGGAACCGGAGACACAGACGCGATCCGGTGTCTCAACGAGTTTTGAAAGTGTATATCCCATCGTCTCAGATACCGCTGTCAGATATTCCGTAATATTTTCTTCGCCGTCCTCCCAGACCGCAAGGAAATCCGCCAGCACAGCCGTCTCTCCATCTGCCGTCACCGTCAGTTCCTCTGCGTCTGCCTGCGCGACGCTGCCAAGGCTGCCGTACCAGACGGCTTCTTCTGTGACGCTGTACGTGTTTTCCTCCGTGTAAAGAGCCGCGCGCATGCTGCGGTAGGTCGAGGCCGGGATTGTCATCTCATAGAGCAACTCATCCCCCACAACCAAATCGATGTAGGTACACAGCACACCCTGCGTGGACTGTGCTACGGTGAGGTCATAGGTCTCCAGCTCCGTGCTGTAGCTGTTGCTGCCGGAGGTGATCCAGTAAGTATCCTCATCCAGGTAATCCGCGCCGGAAATATAGGAAGAATACCACGTTTCTCCCCGGTCTTCCCCGTAGCTCCACACCTGCTCAATCGTCATGTTTGCTGTATCAATGTGATAGCGAACTGCCCGTGAATAAACATCGTCTCCCGTGGTTCCCTCGTCCTCTGCTCCCACCTTTGTCCGATGCGTGCCGTTATCAAAAAGCAGGATGTCGCCGTCCGGCAGGAAAGTCGCGTTATGCTGGGCATACTGCCACTCGAAATCCCCGTCCTCATCGACCGGCGTGAAAAACAAATCCTCTGAAACACTGGTAAATCCGCTCGGATCTCCCAGAATCCAAACCAGCTCCTTTTCTGTCTTATTGACCGCCAGCACCGCGTCCAGATGGCGGCAGGAAAGCAGAATCGTATCTGTCTCCTCATCATAATCAATCGAATTGTTATGGCACCAGTCATCCTCGGTGGCATTGACAGAGCCTCCGTCCCCCGGCTCGATCAGATCCGCAATATTCAGCTCATAGACCACTTCCCCGGTCTCCCGGTCGATCTCCACAACCCGGTCTTCTACCGACGAAAAATCCTCAGTACAGGAGCACACCAGAAGGTTTCCGTTTGAGAGTTCCACAAAATCATGGTGCTCGCCGCCCGGAATCAGATAAATCGCATAAACCTTTCCGCAGAGGTCAAACTCCACCAGCCCGGTCGAGTAATAATACCCGCTGATCACCTCCGCCGTGGAAGCCATCATCCTCCCGTTTGAAAGACGCTTCATTGAGAACGCAGACACATACTTTTCATCCATATACCAGCGGATATCGCCCGCATTGTCATAGGCCGCCACACCGCTCGCTCCCTCCGAAGCACTCTGGATAAAAGCAAACGTCAGCTCATCCTCCGCCAGAATATCCAGCGCGGCCTCCTCACAGACCGTCACCTCCGCTTCCGTAAGGGAGGAGTCCAGCGCCTCCGTTGTAATTTCCAGAGTCGAGCTCGTCCCATCGTCCAGCGTCAGCACGACCTCCGTCGTCTCCCCCGCATAAAGCCCGTAGATCGGCAGGATATGCATCGTCTCCGCTTCAAAAGTAGTTGTGATATTATTTTTCCCATCTTTTCCGCAGACCACGACTTCCACCCCCGTCTCTTCCGAGGTAGTAAAAATCACCATCGCAGTCAGCGGTGAATTCTGATACGGATTCACCACTACAAAGGGAGCTTCAAACGAGTAGCCGCTCTGCGCCTCCGCATACAGGGCGTCGTCAATCGCCGTCTGCTCCTCGAGATAATCCTCGTAATCGATTTCCGTCCAGGAAATCTCAGCCGCGGCTTCCGTTTCCGTCTCAGCTTCCACTTCCGTCGCAGATTCCGTACCTGCCTCAGTTTCAGCCTCTGTTTCGTTTTCCGTAGAGTCCACACCTGCCACCTGAATAGCCAGCTCTTCCTCCTCAAAGGAGCAGATCCATGTGAGGTTCTCCGCCGTCTCCGGAATTTCAAAACAAATCCATCCCTCATAACTGCCAAAATTCAGATCTGTCCCCGGCAGGCGCGACATATCATAATCGGAAATAAAGCTGTCATCTATGCGCGAGTAACGATTTCCATCCCCGTCTGTCAGGACAACGTTGTCCCAGGCAATGACCTCCGTGCTGTCTACCTTGACAAAGGAAAGCTTCAGCAGACAATACTCATATCCCTCCGCGGCGCTCTGCTCCAGATCCGTCGTCTCCACGCTGGAATACCCCAACGACACGCTCACTGTATTCAAAGATGATGTGCGTACAGAATCTTCCAGGCTTATCTGCCAGCCCGCCGCTTCATAAACCGCGCTGTCTGCCTCATCAGCCGCAAAGCTCCTGCTGTCAGAAAACATCGTATATAAGGCACAACTCAGTAAAAGCATGCTCAGCAAAATTGCAGGCAAATTTCTTTTCTTTGTCCATATCATATCGGTCGTCCTCCTTCTGCTCATAGTATTCTTTTGCAAATCGTACCACAGAACGGCAGTGCTTTCAAGTTTGTTTTTTTGTAAATGTGACAATTGTTACTAAAATGAGTTGCAAAATAGGCAAGTTTCATTTAACCTTTCGCATTTCAGCGTCGTGACGGATCGCAAAGTATTAGGCACCTGACCATAACTCTGTTATGTGCACAGGTGCCTGCTTACTGGAGTAAATTTCTTGTTAAAGTACATTTTCAATATCTCTTGCAGCATAAATCAGTCTACGAACTTCCATCACATTTCCAATCACTACGTAAAAGACAGTATAGTTCCGTACATAAATTCGATAATATAGATGCTCTCTTTTCTTTACAGAGTGATATGGTTCGAAAGCAAGCGGATTGTTCAACCGCTTTAGTATTGCTTCTTCAACATCATCTATTAATCGTTCAGCTGCATCTTCGTTTTGTAACACATTGGAGATGTAATTGACTGCTTCGAGCAAATCCTGTTCAAATAACGGCAGGTAACGAAGCTGGTATGTTTCATTTTGCATGGACAGCTCTCCTTGCGTTTGCGAATACGGTTTGATGAGATAGTCGCTCGTTGGTGGATATGGCCTGTCTGTCTGCTTCATCAAGCTTTATCTCTACATCATCAGTGAGAGCGGAATATTGTTCCAGACTTAGAACAACCATAGCACCGTAGCCGTTTTTGGTCAAATATACTGGCTGGCCTTTATTAACCATGCTCTCTATTTCCGGAAATTTATTCCTTAGATCGGATACAGGACGAATCTGAATCATGATAATGCCTCCTATCTATTTTTATCTTAATTCTATCAGAATATTATCATAAAAACAACAAAAAGATGAAAATGCGAAAACTTTCTTGACATTAAGTCTCAGAAGCAATGACCTGTAATTATCATAATGTCTCCCGCAGCACCCGCAGCACGTTCCCGCTTTTTATCTTGTCCAGCTGTCTCTGGCTCAGCCCCCGTCTGGATAGTTCTTCAAACAAAAGATACATCTGTGTGGGATGTCCAATCTCAAAGCTTCCTTCAATGCCGTCGAAATCCGTGCCCAGACCGACGCAATCTTCGCCGCCGACTTTTATAAAGTGCATCACATGATCGGCAAGAAGCTCTACGCGCGTCACCTGGTTGGTCAGATCCGGGCTCAGAAAATCCGGACTAAAATTCAGACCGCTAACCCCGCCTCTTTGGGCGAGCGCGCGAATCATCTCATCAGTCAGGTTCCTCTGGTGCGGCGAAATGGCACGGCAATTGGAATGCGTGGCGACAAATGGCTTCTTTGCGAGTCTGGCCACATCCCAGAAACCACCGTCGGAAAGATGGGAAACATCAATCAGAATGCCGATGTCGTTCATGACCTCCACCGCTTCCTTTCCAAAGGGAGTCAATCCGGTGTTCATAACCGCCGGATCTTTGGAATTCGGAGAGCCGAAGCAGTTGGCATAATTCCATGTCAGGGCAATCGCGCAGACGCCCTCTTCTTTCAGGGCAATCAGGCGATCCATATTGCCATTGACCATCCGGCCGTCCTCGATGGTAAGTACTGCGGACATCTTTCCGGCACGTAAATTTTCCTCAATCTCGCTGGCAGTTCGGGCCATCGCGATGATATCCGAATGCTCCGTCACTTCCCGGCGCAGATTCTGCGTAAGAATTTTCCACAGCTTTTCTTCAACATCTGCACCATATGAAACGCTTTCTGAGGAATCAGCACAAGCTGCCGCACCGGCTTCTTTCACATCAGGCCTCTTCCAGAAAACCTCTTTCATTAATTCATCCCACGGCGGGAAAAACACTGCGAAAAACTGGCACATCTGCCCCGCCTCCCGCATCTGCCAAAGACTCTGCATGCCTTTCCCATCATATAAAGTTTCTTTCTCGTATCGTACCGTGCGCAGCAGTGTATCACAGTGCATATCAATGTAAGCGCACGTTCTATCACTTATTCTATTTTCTAATCTGTTCTCTTTCATCAATTTTTTCATCCTTAGTTCCAGCTCTATGCAAAGCTTCTCTCCCGTATCCACTCCACGATGTCTTTCCACACTTTTTCCTTATCTGTCTCATTAAGCAGCTCATGCCGGTCTCCCGGATAAAGAATACAGGAAACATCGCGCATCCCGATCTCGCGAAACTGCTCTTCTACCCGATGCACGCCTTTGCCGGACGCTCCGACAGGATCCTCTGCCCCAGAGACAAACAGCACCGGCAGATCGCGCGGCATGCGCCGCAGGTACTCCATCCGGTTGATCTTATACAGGGTCAGCATCAGTGTATAATAGCCATTAAAGGTAAAGGAGAACCCGCACCTGGAATCTGCCAGATAGGCATCCACGTTTGCTTCATTCCGTGAAAGCCAGTCAGCGGATGTCCGGTTCGGTGCAAACTGTTTATTATAAATACCGGAGGTCATCCACTCGAACAGGCGGCTGTGATGGTGCCAGCCAAACAGTTTTCCGCCGACCTGACAAAGCGCCAGAGCCAGCTTTATCTCTGGTTCCGCATGATAGCCGGTTCCACAGAGAATCGCTCCATCCACGCCGTTCCCATAGCAGCAGATGTACTGCCGTGTGAGGAACGAACCCATGCTGTGTCCCAGAATATAATAAGGTACACCATCATATTTCTTTTTCATCAGACAGTAGACGTGGTGCATGTCGCGCACCAGGGCACGGTTGCCATTTTTCTCCGCAAAAAAACCATATTCCGGCGAAGCGGCTGGCTGCGCCAGCCCATTGAAAGACACCTCGCGCGGAGCCGATGCTGCAGAGTCCCCGTGACCGAGATGGTCATGCCCTGTCACGGCAAAACCCTGTTCCGTCAGATATTCTGCAAACGCGCTGTAACGGGCAATGTATTCCGACATTCCGTGGACAAGCTGTACGACTCCGCGCACTTCACCGTCTGGAATCCAGCGCATCCCATGAATCTGTTTTGAACCCTCACTGGATAGAAAATAAAAATGTTCTGTTCGCATTCCGGCACTCCTTTCTACAAAAGCGCATCCGCCAGCGCCGCAAACTGCTCCAGCGTCAGCGTCTCTCCCCGCACGGTCTCGCTAAGCCCCACCTTTTCGAACGCATCAAGAATCTGCTCTCTGGAATAATCCAGATCGCCGGCGTTTTTCAGCCCATTGACCAGCGTCTTTCTGCGCTGATTAAACGAAGCGCGGATCAGGCGGAACATCAGCTTCTCATCCCGCACCGAAACCGCCGGAGCGTTCCTGCGCGTCAGGACGATCACCGCACTGCCGACGCCCGGACGCGGAATGAAGCAATTCGGCGGTACATTTGCCGCCAGATAAGGTTCGGCGTAATATTGCACTGCCAGCGAGAGCGCACCATAATCCTTTGTCCCCGGATCGGCCTGCATCCGCAGCGCTACCTCCTTCTGTACCATGACCGTGATGCTCTCCAGAGGAACATTACTCTCTAAAAGTCCCATGACGATCGGCGTCGTAATATAATAAGGAAGATTCCCGACGACCTTGATCGGCCGCCCGCCGTTCTTTTCCCTTGCCAGTGCAGCAATGTCTACTTTCAGAATATCCTCGTTGATCACATTCACATTATCGTATGCGGAAAGTGTCTCCTCCAGAATCGGAATCAGATTCCGGTCAATCTCAACAGCAGTTACTTCACGCGCTGCCTCCGCCAGATATTGCGTCATCGTCCCGATTCCCGGACCAATCTCCAGCACAAAATCATCCTTCGTAATCTGCGCAGCCGCGATAATCTTCTCCAGCACGTGTGCATCAATCAGAAAATTCTGTCCGAACTTTTTCTGAAAATTAAAATGATTTTTCTGTATAATTTCAATGGTTTTCTGTGGATTTGAAAGCTTTTCCATATAAATAATCTGACGCCGAGCGCACACGCCGGGGCGTTTCCGTAATCCTTTCGTAAAATGACTATAAAAAGTTCAGAACCGTATCGAAATCAATCGTCCAGCCGATACACCCACCGTGCATTCGCGTATGTGACCTCTTCCACTTCGCACACTTCCACTCCCTTTATCCCGGCGATGGTTTCCATCACCAGCGGCAGATAGAGGGATGAATTCCGTTTTCCGCGATGCGGTGCAGGCGCCAGATAAGGACAATCTGTCTCGACCACGATGTGATCCAGCGGAACCGCTGCCACGACCTCTTTCATTACGCGCGCATTCTTAAAGGTAACTACCCCGCCGACTCCGATGTAATATCCCAGCTTCACATATTCCAGCGCCATTTGCGCGGACGAAGAAAAGCAGTGGATGATACCGCCTGTCGTCCCGGCGTGATGGGCTTTCATGATGTCAAAGGTGTCCTGTGCAGCATCCCGGCTGTGGATATTGACCGGCAGCTCCACTTCCTTCGCCATCTGCAGCTGACGCACAAAACATGCTTTTTGCAGTTCATGACTTTCCTTATCCCAATAGTAATCCAGCCCGATTTCTCCAACCGCCACGGTTTTCAGTCTTCGGCAGAAGTCATATAAGCGGGCGAGTTTTTCTTCGTCAAAGTCGGCGCCATGCACAGCGTTACTCAATGTGGAGACGCCATCTGCAATCGGCGCCAAGTCCTGATATGCGTGAATTTCCTTAATCAATTCCCCGGCATAATCCGGATGGAGGCCGGCCGCCGCATAAACAAACGGATACTGCGCCGCAAGAAGCTGGCTTTCCTCCACATCCCGCCAGGAAGCACCCATATTTACAATACCAGTGATCCCGGCGGATTCCATACTGGTGAGCAGTTCATCCCGGTCTTCATCAAAAGCCTCATCATTGTAGTGCGCATGCGTATCAAAAATCATCTGTCTCATCCTTGTTGTCTGCCCCAGACAACGTCCTTTCGTTTCCTTTCGTAGTTCCCTTATCATACAATTTCGCCGCTTATATTTCAAGAGTGCCTCAGAAAATATTTCTTTTTTCCATCCCTTTCGCTTTCAGAATATCTATGCTATAATATCTGGACAGATAAGTTTCGTGACAAAACTTCAGATTTCGTTATAATAGTACTCGGTAGTGAGCAATTGTTTCATATATATACCGAATCGGCAGAGCATTAGGGGGGAGAAAAATGTACTACCAGAAAGGAATTATCCCAGAAGGGAATTCCGAAGATAAGAAACTGACCGTTGGCGTACTCGTCAGCGGCATTCTTGATGATTTCACACAGCACATCTGCAATGGCATTATGGCAGAAGCACAGGCAAAGGGCGTAGATACCATCTTTCTCCCAGGCAAATATCTGGATCGTGACCTGAAAGACAATCGCGAACTGATGTACGAGTATCAGTATAGTACCGTTTTTTCCTATCTGGAAAAAGGTTGTGTGGATGCCCTGCTCATCGCCGCGGACTGCATCGGCTGTTTTACGACGCAGGATCGGATTCGCCGCCTGCTGCACCAGTATGACGGGATTCCGATTGTACTGATTGCTGCCAGAATGGAAGGTTACGCGGATGTGACCTTTGAAAATGAATCCGGTATCCGCGAGGGGCTGGAGTATCTGATCGATACCTGCAGTTTCACTCGAATCGGCATGATTGGCGGACATGAGAACAACACCGACGCGGTGGAGCGCCACGAAATTTTCCGCCGTGTACTTGCAGAGCACGGGCTTGCTTTTCCATCGCACCGCTATGCAGAAGGAGACTTGTCTTCAAACAGTGAAGAAGTTTTTCGCGCCTTTCTGGATGAGAATCCGGATCTGGAAGCGGTCTTTTGTGTCAATGATGATACCGCACTCGGCCTGTACCAGGAGATGTATCGGCGCGGGCTTATGCCCGGACGGGATCTTTCCATTCTCGGATTTGACGACGCGCCAGCCGGGGCAAAGGCAGCTCCCCCGCTTTCCACAGTACTCGCCGACCCAAATCAGCTGGGTGAAGCGGCTCTGCGCGCCGTGCTGGATCTGTATTACGGCCGCCCCATCCGAGACCGCTCTATTCCCACTCATTTTCTCCTGCGTGACTCCATCACACAGGGCACAGAAGGAAGAAAAAGCGTTTTACAGATTCTGGATGGGCTGGAATCCAATTTTCATGATATTTTTTATCACAATTATCACGCGGAAGTCCAGGTCGAGCTGGAGGATGTCAGACAATCCTATATCCGGCTGTTTAAATCTCTCGCCACCTACTTTACGCGAAAGGAAGACAATTCCATTTCTGTCGCGGATGTAGGATTTGCTCTCGATGATTTTCTGAGCCGGGATGTGGTCGGCATCGCTGATATGGATGGTCTGATGACAGGTTTTGAGCAGTTTTACCACGCGCTTCTGGAATTTCAGACAGATAACGATTCCCGCTTTGAATTGCGAAACGCTTTTTCGACAATTTACCGGAAGATTATCCGCGCCATGAACCGGCACTCCGCCACTGTGCTGGAGCAGGAATATCAGATGAATTATGATATAAAGCTCTTCGTGCAGAATATTCTCCAGTTTGAGCACGGAACGGATGAGAGCTTCTGTTCCATTCTGGAGAACCTGGACTGGCTGCAAATCAAAAACGCCTGGCTCTATCTTCTCCCGACGCCTCTGGAGCATCTGTTTCTGGAGCCGTTCGACACACCGGAAGAGCTGGAGCTGAAAGCCGTTTTGCAGGATGGCACTGTACGATCCGTGCCGCAGCCGGAACAGGCACAGACACTGCATGAGGTATATCAGAATGCCAAGCCGGCTGACAGCAAAAGCGCGTACGCACAGGTCATGCTCCCTCTTTTCTCTGGGAAAATCGTGTATGGCGTCCTGATCTGCGACATGGCGCATTCCCTGTATGTCAACGGTGAGTTTCTGATCAACCAGCTTAGCTCCGCGATCAAGATGATAACGCTTCTTACGGCCAACGAAAAGATTCAGGCTCAGCTGGAGGTAAATCTGGAAACACTCAAAGACCATAATATTGAGCTGGACACGATATCGAAATCCGACCCGCTCACCGGCATTCTGAACCTCCGCGGCTTCTACGCACAGGCGGAAGAATACTTTGAAACACTGCGAAAAACTGGCAGACATCAGGTTGCCCTCTATATTGACATGAACAACCTGAAGATTGTCAACGACCGCTTTGGTCACAAAGAGGGAGATTCCTCTCTCCGCCAGATTGGACAGATTTTAAAAGAACTCGTAAATGGCCGCGGCATCGCCGGACGCGTTGGCGGTGATGAATTCACCTGCCTGATTGAAACACGCAAAGAAGACACTGGCGAGGAACTCATCCAGTCCCTCTATGAAAAATTTGACCACTATAACCATAGCAGCGATAAGCCATATCTGGTGACCGTCTCCGCCGGAGCCTGTCCAATTGCGCCGGAGGATGACATTTCGCTGAAGGAAGCGCTGATCCGCGCGGACCAGAAGCTTTACGAGGTGAAAAAAGAGCGGAAGTGGGAAGTAATAAAACATACGGAGGTGTAAAATGGGTGAATACTTAAATCCGGGAAATGAAGCATTTCAGTCAATCGTTAACGATATTTATATAGATAAAACAGGATTGATTGCTTATATTAACAGCACAATTAACACCCCCCGTAAGCTCACTCATTTTAGTCGTCCAAGACGTTTTGGAAAATCTTTCGCAGCCAAAATGTTATGCGCTTATTATGATAGAAGCTGCGATTCCCACGCTCTGTTTGCGAAATTAAAAATATCCAAAACAGACTCTTTCGAAACTTATATAAATAAATTTTGGAAACCTTTTGCTCGTTAGGATTAACTATGATAAAGACGCAACAGGAGAAAGCAGGAAAAAACATTCCTGTGTAATTGAAAAAGTATAGGTGACGATCATTCACAACGGCATCCCGTATTTTTACGGGATGCCATTTCTCTCTTGTTTTACCACCACAGAATGTATACCAGCGTCAGAGTAAAGCCAATGATTACAAGCAGCAGCCCATAAGAAAGGCTTCGGGCTATGAGCGTATTGCTCTCCCGCCATACGTCATAGCGCAGCGCCAGCTCCCGCTGGTAGTCGACGGTACCGGGATTTTTGCGCCGCCAGGTACGGTTTGCCAGTCTCTGAAAAGCATTCATCACTTTCCCCGCCGCATCGGTCAGCAGCGTTCCGTGCGGACGTTCATGCGGAAGCGGAGAGTCTTTGTAGACACTCTTGCGCAGTCCCACCACGGAAAAGTCGATCAGGCTGTCGAGCAGACGCGCCGCAACGTGCCCTACCGGGATCAGAAGCTTCACCAGCGTATCCGTCAGTACATCCAGCACATGGCAGATGGCGCCGAACACAAACGGCAGCAGCTGCAGCACCAGCGGACGGTAGATCAGGTTTTCCAGATCCAGCCAGGATGGCCATGCGTTGATATACGCTCTCGATGCTGCGGTATATGCCGAAGATGCTTTCGTGGCTTTTCCGCCTTTCGCACGTTTCGGAGCCGCAGCTTGCGGTACTTCTCTCATCAACAGCTTTCGAATGACAAACAGGTACACAACCGCCCCGATGCAGATCGAAATCATCGCCCCGGACAGATTCTTCAGACTGAAATAACTGACTACATGACCGAATTCTTCGAGTCCCATAAAGCTTTGCCCAAGTTCTGCGGCTCTGTCCATGATTGCATGCGGAAAAAGTCCCCACACCAGAAGAACCAGTGCGCTGCCCGCCAGGGCGAAGGTACTCATCGGATTCATATAGTTCTTCTGCTCATCGTAGTTTTTCTGCAGCGTATCGTCTGCATTTTTCTCAACAAAAATTGCTACAAAAAGCTTTGTCATATACGCCACAGTCAGACCGCCGGAGAACAGGAAGAGATATTCCAGCGCGCGGAAAATCAGGCCGCCGCCATACTCCAGAATACTCTCGTGGAGCAGTGTTTTGCTGATATAACCGCCAAAGAGCGGAATACCGCCGATCGCCAACGCGCCAATCAGGAAAATGACCTTCAGCAGAGGCTTTTTCCTTCCATAACCGCGGATGACGTTCAGGTCGAGCGCGTGTACATTCATGTAAATCACACCGGCCGCCATGAATAACACCAGCTTAATCATGGAGTGATTCATCATGTGAAGCAGCGTTCCATGCACAGCCAGCGCATTCTCCTCCCCGAGCATACACTGCATTCCCACGCCGATCAGGATAAAACCGATCTGCGACATGGAGGAACAGGCGAGTGTCCGCTTGAGGTTAATCGAAAAGACTGCCAGCAGCGCGCCGCCGAACATGGTAATCGCGCCAATGATCAAAATCAGCGTCCCCCACTGCTTATCATGCAAAAACAGCCCGCAGGAAATCACCAGAATACCGTAAATACCGGTTTTCGTCAGGATACCGGACAGCAGTGCAGACGCCGGGGCCGGAGCCACCGGATGCGCTTTCGGCAGCCAGATATGCAGCGGGAAGGCGCCCGCCTTTGCCCCAAAACCAACCAGCATGCAGCAGCCCAGCGCGTACAGCACCGGCTTGTTTTCATACGCGGACGCGGCGGCAGACAGCTCAGAAATCGTAAGCGTCCCCAGCTCATGATAAACGCCAAAAATCCCCATCAGCATGACCAGACCGCCCAGCACCGCCACAGCCAGGTACGTATCCGCCGCACGGAGCGCCGCATTATTTTCCTCATGCGCCACCCAGACATAGGAGGTAAAGGACATCATTTCGAAAAAGATAAACGTCGTGTACAGATCCGCGGAGAAAAATACGCCAAGCGTCGCGCCCAGGGTCAGTAAAAAGAAGACATAAAAACGATCAGATGACGGCTCTTTTTCTTCATGGGCAGCTTCCATAATCTCCGCCGAATCGGTCTTGGACGCTCTCGCGGAAAGCTCTTGCTTCTTCGCGGAATGTCCGCTCATTTTAACCGCTACGTGGTTTCCAAAATACTGCGGACACAAAAGCGCCGTCATCATCCACATCAGCCCGGCAATAAGTCCATAGAGCAGCCGGAAGCCGTCCAGAGTAAAGTGCAAACCAAACCCGCAGACGCCAGGGATCGTCAAAGATAAGACTGCACTCTCCTGCGCATCCTGTGCACTGCCGATAAACAGAGCCAGCATCAGCAGAAATTCCGTGACCGCTACAATATCCGCCACCAGCGCACTGCCAGTCAGGAAGAAGCGAGCGTGCGTTCCATTTTCATGTTTGATGCATCCGCGAAGCGCCCAGGCCAGGAGGCCGCCGATCATCGGATAAAATACCAGCACAGCCAGTATACCATTCATATTCATCGTCCTCCTCCTCCCTATTGAATCGCCGACGCAATCTGCGTAAATGCGTCAATCAGCGGCTGCGGATGCAGGCCAATCACAAGCATCGCTGCCACAAAAAGCACCAGCGGCAGAAGCATCATCCAGCCCGGATCTTTGACCTCGTCATACGGGACAATCTTATGTGAAGCTGACACTTTTGCATTTCCAGTCTCTTCGGTTGCGTTGGAATGATCTGACACCAAACTCTCGTGAGAAAGGTTTTCCTCTTCTCCTTCTGTCTTTGGTGACAGCACAAACGCCCGCACACTGATCGTCAGCATATAAATCGCAGTCAGAAGCGCAGAAATCATCAGCGCCGCCACGCCGACGACCGCCAGCGGATGCGTACTGTCAAGCGCCGCCTTCACCAGATTCCATTTGCTGATAAAGCCTGCCAGCCCCGGCACACCCATCAATGCCAGCGCTGAAACCGTAAAAATTCCAAAAACCTTCGGCATCCTTTTCCCAAGCCCATCCAGCTGATGGACGTATTCTCTGCCGCTCTGGCAGATCACCGCACCCGCGCAGAAGAAGGAACAGATCTTGATCACTGCATGGCAGATCATGTGGCAGAGCGCACCGACCAGCCCCAGCGGCGTCATCAGCGCCGTGCCAAACAGGATGTAGGAAAGATTGCTCACCGTCGACCAGGCCAGACGCCGTTTTAAATGCGTCTCTTTGAGCGCGCGGCTGCAACCGTAGACAATCGTAAATACAATCGGAATCAGTACCGCAGTCTGTGCCCAGGTGCCGCGCAGAAATTCGGTTCCAAAGCTATAATAGGTGATTCGCATCGTCGCAAACGCACCGGCTTTTACGACTGCCACCGCATGAAGCAGCGCCGTGACCGGCGTCGGGGCAACACCCGCTTTCGGCAGCCAGCCGGAGAACGGCCACATGGCTGCCTTCACGCTAAATCCGAAAAAGCAGAATACATAGACCAGAAGCAGCAGGTTTGTCCGGCTGCCGATTTTGGTCAGATCCAGTACGCCGCCCGCCACAAAATCCGCGGAGGTGCCATATACCAGAATAAAAATCACGCCGATAAAAGCAAAGGCTGCGCCGCCAAGCGAATAATAAAGATAGGTCCGCCCAGCCAGAACCGCCTCCCGCGTCAGGGTGTGTATGACAAGCGGCAGCGTCACCAGCGTCAGCATTTCGTAAAAGCAGTACATCGTCACCAGATCTTCTGCCAGAGCGATCCCCATCGTAATCCCAAAGGTCATCGTATAAAACATGAAGAAAAATTTCTCGTGCTCTTCATGGCTCATATACTCAAACGCATAGAGTGTCGCCAGCGGCCAGAGGACGGAAATCAGAGCAGCGAAAACGGTGCCCAGACCGTCCAGGGAAAAGCTCAGCGACAGGTTACTCGTAAAACGAAACAGGACAAACGCTCCCTCCGGCCGGTTGGTAAGCACCAGCAGCGCCAGCAGAGAATTGACAAGTACCACGCCCTCCGTATAAATCATCATCTGTTTTCGGCTGCGAAACGGAAGCAGCGGAATCAATGCCCCGCCCACAATCGGAAGCAGTACAAGAACTGCCAGAAAAAAGGCACGCATCCAACCTCCTCCTCTCTACATCACTGCTGTGGCGATTTTGCTCACAAACTGAATCAGCGGATTTGGGAACACGCCCAGAAGAATCGACAGCGCCGCAAAAATGGCAAGCGGAATCAGCATTCCGAGAGGCGCCTCGGTGACACCTGCCAACGGATCTGAGGCCTGGCAAGAAGATGTTTCTGTCTGTGTTTCACCAGCACTATTTTCCGGCAGAGAATTCTTCTCCGCAGCAATTGCAGTATGGGCATTCGATTTTACTTTCGGGAAAAATCCATTGGTCACAATCGACAGGAGATATCCCGCCGTCAGCAAAGCAGACAGCAGCAGCACCGCCGGTCCTGCCCAGCCAAAGACGCCAACGTTTGCCTCCAGCGCTCCCTGCGCCAGATACCATTTGCTGATAAAGCCGCTTGCGGGCGGGATACCCACCAGAGCGAGAGAAGCAAAGGTAAAGCACCAGAGCGTCTTCGGCATTTTTTTGCCGATGCCTTCCAGCTGGTCAACCTCTGAAAGCCCCGCCCGATAGATAAAAATTCCGGCGGTTAAAAACAGTGCGCATTTGATAAATGCGTGGAAGACCACATGCAGCAGCGCCCCTTCCATTCCGGTTGGAGAAAGGACAGACAACCCGAACAGAATGTAAGACACCTGGCTGACCGTGGAATACGCCAGGCGCTTTTTTACCACCTTTTCGCGGAATGCGAGCATGGACCCCATAAATACGGTAAGCAGTGACAGAGTCATCCACGCCGTCTGCACCCAGGTGCCGCGGATAAAGTCCGCACCCACAATATAAAATACCACCCGGACAATCGAAAGCACACCAGCCTTTGCGATGATACCGGAAAGAACCGCCGAAGCCGGAGCCGGAGCGACCGGATGCGCGGTCGGCAACCATGCGTGCAGCGGAAACATACCGGCTTTTGCGCCAAAACCGATCAGCGCTGCCATCACCGCCGCCAGAAGAATCCCCGTATGCCCCTGTGCCAGTGCCAGGTTCAGAGTGCCTCCGGCTGTAAAGGTGATCGAGTCACAATATTTATATAGGAAGAAAATCGCAAACAGGCCGAGGTACGCGCCGCACATAGAGTAAAACAAATATTTCAGCGCCGCCATGATTGACTCACGCGTACCACTGTGCAGCACCATCGGCATCGAAGTCAGCGTCATCAGCTCATAAAACAGATACATCGTCACCAGATTACCGGAAAAGCAGAGCGCCACCAGCACTCCATAGACAATCAGATAAAACCCGAAGAACCGCCGCTCCTTTCCCTCATGCTCCATGTAGGTAAAAGCGTAAAAGCACACCAGTACCCAGGCAATGCTGAACACTGTCACAAACAGACGGCTGACGTCGTCCACCTGGAAATAGATCGGGATCCCTTCCATCAGTTCAAACCAGGTATAGCTATTGTCTCCTGACCAGGCCGCCAGAAGCGCCAGTACAGCGGAAACCACCAGCACAACCGCAGTCACTGTGTGCAAACGGGTCAGGCTTTCCTTGCTGCTATCTCCAACATCTTCCTGCTTTACAGGCAAAAGAAGCAATACGCCTGCGATAACCGGCAGAAAAACCGGTATCAAAATCCAGATTCCCATAGTCTCCTCCTTATCCAAACATCTCTAACCCCTGGGTGAGCATGTTTACAATCGGCTCTGAAAAGAGTCCCAGTATCAGGTTCAGCACTACAAACAACGCCAGCACTACCGCTTTCTGCGGCTGCTCTTTCACCGTAATCACCCGGCTGTCTGTTTCTATGTTCGCCCGGTGCGCCGGTGTGTAAATACGAATGACGGTCTTCATAAAATAAATTGCGTTCAGCAGCGTACTTAAGGCCAGCGCAATCATTGCCGGAATCAGTTTGCCTGAGGTGTCATAAGCCGCTGAGGCAAATAACACTTTTGAAATAAAGCCGGAAAACAGCGGAATGCCGACCATCGAGAGCGAGCCGGCCGTAAAGGCGACTCCTGCGGCTTTATTGCGGTAGCCGGAGCCGGTGAGTGCAAAAAAGTCTGTGTCATGGTTTGAGACATCCATCAGGCCGGAGGCCGATACAAAAAGCATGGATTTTGTCGCCGCATGGCTCAGGATGTGGAACAGGCTGGCAATGATTCCCGCCGTCGTCCCCAGGCCAAAGCCCATATAGATGTAACCGATCTGCGCCACAGACGACCAGGCGATCATCCGCCGGATGTTGCTTTCCCGGATCGCGCTCAGCGAACCGAAAATCATCCCCATGACGCCAAATACAAACAGTACATTAATTACCTTGCTCTCGCGGATCACATCAAACCCAATCACGCGGTAGAATATCTTGACCACCAGGAAAATGTAGCCTTTGGATACCAGGGAAGACAAAATCGCTGAGGACGACAGAGTGGAGTAACCGTAAGCGTCCGGTACCCAGGAATGGAACGGAAACAGGGCGCTTTTGATCGCAAGTCCCACTGACATCAGTGTGATTGAGATCAGCAGAGGAATATGATACTCTCCTGTCTCCGCCAAGACCGCCACCTGCTCTTTGATATTGCTCATCAGCAGATGCCCGGTCAGATCGTACAGATAGCAGATCCCCATCAGCAGAAGGCCGGACCCCAGAAGGCTCATAATCATGTACCGGGTCGCCGCCTCAATCGCGCGGCCGTTCTGGCGGATCATGATCAGCCCGCAGGCGGATATGGTGTTAATCTCGACAAAAACATAAGCAGTAAACAGGTCGTTCGTATAAATCAGGGCAAGCAGAGAGGAAAGCAGCAGGCCAATCATCACATAATAGAGATTCTGCTTGGTCTCTTCGACCTCTTCCGCCAGCTCTCTGCGGCCGCCGAGCATACATAGCAGCATGACTACGCAGAAAAATACGGCCATAAACGCTTCCAGCACACCGACACGGATCTCATTGCCCCAGGGTGCAGAGAAATGTCCCATCCGATATACATAAGCCTCGCCGGTCTGCAGGGTAAACAGAAGCACCGCGACAGACATCACCAGAATCAGCGCAATCACTATCGTGTTCACCCATTTCGCTGCTTTGCTTTTTAACACAGAACAGAGCGGTCCGGAAAACAGCGCCATAATAATGGTCAGGAAAGGAAAATTCTGAACGAATTCCATCACATTCCCTCCTTTTTTATCTGCGTAGAAATTTCATCCAGGTTCAGTGTGTGATACCTGCGGTACAGACGAATGGTCAGCGACAGCATCAGCGCGGATACCGACACTGAGACCACGATGCCCGTCAGCACCAGTCCGCTCGGAATCGGGTTAATATAAGCGTCCACGCTCTGCACTCCATCCGTCACGATCGGCGCCTTATGCCCCTCTATGTAGCCCTTCAGTGCAAGGAACAGGTAGATCGCCGTATCCATGATGTTCATGCCAATGATTTTTTTAATCAGGTTCGGCTGCAAAAGCAGGTTCGAAAACCCGATTACAAACAGAATCATCGCGACCGCTTCTTCATAATTATCCAGTAAGTTGGCAAAATTCATCTTTATACCTCCTGAAACCGTAACCGGTCTCGCCCAAATCAGTACCCGCCTTTTCGGAACATCACGTAGAACGTATACATTGTCCCGGCCACCACAATGCCGACGCAGATATTCAGCACAAAAATCAGGCCGCTGCTTAAAATCGCCCCCGGCGTTCCCAGAGGAATCACACTCTCGATCTCATTCGCTCCGGTGTAAAACGAGTAGCACTTTGACAGGGAATAGCAGGCCAGCGCGCAAAAGCTTGTGACCTTATACGTTTTCGCTGTAAAGAAGCGTTCCGTCTTCGCAAACCCAAACGCATTCACATACAGAATCAGGCCGGCGCCAATGATTGCGCCGCCGGAAAAGCCTCCGCCCGGCCCCAGGTGTCCGCACAGGATTACGTAAATGCCGAAGATGAAAATCGGCGGCACCAGAATCTTCGCAACTGTCTGAAGAATGACGTCATTCTTCGGCTCATAAACGCGGTCGTTCGCGTGCTGCTCCTTTTTATCCTTATCCCGATCCAGACGCAGCAGAATCAGCACCGTCATGGTCGCGGCGAAAAGCACATGCGACTCACCCAGCGTATCAAATGCACGATAGTCCAGAATCATGCCCGTCACAATGTTCACCGCACCGGTTTCCTGCAGGCCGCTCTCAATGTAGCGCTCGGAGACTTCATTGTTCACCGGGCGGTCTTCCTCGCCCTCCGTTGGCAGCCAGGAGACAGCGGTCAGCAGCGTAATCAGCAGAAAAACACAGAACAGCGCCGCGCAGACCCGGTAAAGGGAGCGGAACGCAGTCACATCCCGGTTTCGTTTTGAATTGTATACCCAATTTGCCAGCCTGGTCTTTCTTTCCTGTTCGAACTGCTTTTTTTCTTCCTGATCCTCCTCAAACGGCTTCTGTGCTTTCATCTCGACCGTATCAAGGAACGGATCCTTTGTCCCGTCCAGCCACTGCTTCAGGCGAAAAGACTTTGTCTTTCGATATTCATCGTCTGGTAATTTTCTACTCATTCTCTTCGCCTCCCTTCGCTTCCTCTTCCTCTATTTTCTTAAGCTCCTCATCCTGTGTTCCGTCTTCCCCTTTATCCTCGTCCATAATCGCGCGTATTTTTTTCAGCGTCACAAAGAACAGAATACTGGTCACGCCTGCGCCGACCGCCGCCTCTGTAATCGCCAGATCCGGCGATTCCAGCACAATCCAGATAATCGACATCACCAGGCTGTAAGACATATAGATCAAAACAGAATTCAGAAGATTCTTCGAAAGACTGACAGAAATCGCACAGACGAGAAGAAATCCCAGCAAAATACATGTGAAAATCTGCATCTTTTACGCCTCCTGTCCTAAATTCTCTCTCGGTTCCTTCCCTGTAGAACCTTCCTGCGTCAGAAGCTCTTTTGCCTCCACGCTGCTGTTCGCTTTCCGCTCTTCCATTTCCTTTTCCAATTCTGTCAGCGGAACCTCCCTGTAATGCTTCTCTTTCTCCGTATCCGTCGTCACCTCCAGACGCGCGATCAGGTGCGAGGAGGTCGGGGAAGAAAACCAGAGAAACGCCACCACCAGAAAGAGCTTCAGCGAGGTAAGGTTCAGCCCATTCATCACAATCAGGCCGACCAGGCAAAATCCAATGCCCAGCGTGTCTCCCATCGCGGCCGCATGCATCCGGTTCAGTACATAGTGAAAGCGGTAAACGCCGATCATTTTCCACGGTAAAAATCCCCAGGCCGAGCAGAAGAAGGATCGCTCCGATCAGAAACTGCAGCCATTCAATTATCTCCATTTTCCTGCTCCTTTCCGTCCGTCTGGTCTTTCCGCGCCAGATACACACCCATGTATACCTTTGTGAGCACAATCACTGCCAGGAAGCTGATCATAGCATAGATCAGACAGATATCTACCAGATATCCTTCCTGCAGCATCAGCGCCAGGATCGCGATGATCACCATAACAATCGTGCCCATCATATTCACCGCGACCAGCCGGTCCGCCACCCGCGGCCCGATGATCGCCCGGATCAGGCACAGCACCAGCAGGATCGCCAGAAAAATCAGCGCTGCTGTGAACAAAATCGTATAGGCCGATGCAAGGCCCGGTACGCCCTCTCCCATAGTCTCGTCTCCTCTCCATTCTATACAGACCAGCCTTACTTTCTGGCAAAACCATCTGCCTCACGCTTAGCTGCTTATCGTCTGCAAAAAATTTCTCAGTCTGCTTCTATCTCAGCAATCATCTGCGCACACACGGAAGTATCCATCCCCTCGGCCAGATCCTCGTCCAGGCAGTGAACCACATACTCCCCATCCTCCAGTAATACAGTAATCGTTCCCGGAGTCAGTGTAATCGCATTTGCCAGAAACGCACGCCCGGTCGGTGTTTTCAGATCCGAATGGAAGCGAACCAGCACCGGCACCAGTTCTTCCTCCTCTGACAAAATCATATGGATCACTGCCAGATTTGCTTTCACAATCTCACAGATCAGCACATATACATAATGAATCATCTGCGGTACACGTCTATAGAGCCGGAGCTCCTTTTTGATACTGTGATCCAGAAACGCGCATGTAAACGCAAAAATTGCAGCCGCAATCCCCAGACCAAACAGCACGCTCTCCAGTGTAACAGAGCCAAAATAGATGAGCCATAGAACAAAA
>Ga0192277_1063_pt1 | contig 24518 bp, 18 predicted proteins | sample Koala_Koa24_J3_FD_131302 | JGI IMG/M metagenome (GOLD analysis project Ga0192277, IMG submission 131302) | Enriched cells from koala feces incubated with labeled cellulose particles, San Francisco Zoo, California, United States - Koala_Koa2-4_J3 ...
TCCTTTAAGGATCGAGGACCATTGGCAGGTCATGTACAGGGGCGGGTTTTACAGGGGCGGCCCGGAGGTGATGAGCGCCATTGCCGGCATTGACCAGGCATTATGGGACATTAAGGGGAAATATTACAATGCCCCCATCTATGAACTGCTGGGAGGAAGATGCAGGGACAGGCTGAGGGTGTACAGCTGGATCGGCGGAGACAGGCCTGAGGATGTGCGGCAGGGAGCCCTGAAACTCTATGAGACAGGATGCACGGCAGTAAAGATGAATGGCACAGAGGAAATGCACTATGTGGACAGCTATGAGAAGATCCAGGAGGTGGTGAACCGGGTGGCCTCCATCAGGGAAGCCCTGGGATATAAGATGGACATTGGAGTGGATTTCCACGGACGTGTACATAAGACCATGGCAAAAGTTCTGGCCAAAGAGCTGGAACCCTTTAAATTGATGTTTATAGAGGAGCCAGTGCTTTCCCAGAACAATGAGGCCCTGCGGGAGATTGCCGGACATACATCCACACCCATTGCCACCGGTGAGCGGATGTTCAGCAGGTGGGAGTTTAAGAACCTGCTCATGGATGGTTATGTGGACATTATTCAGCCGGATCTGTCCCATGCGGGGGGAATCAGTGAGGTGAAGAAGATTGCCGCCATGGCGGAGGCCTTTGACGTTGCGGTGGCGCCCCACTGTCCGCTGGGGCCAATTGCCCTGGCTGCCTGCGTCCAGCTGGACGCCTGCACTCCCAATGTGTTTATTCAGGAGCAGAGTCTGGGAATCCACTATAATAAAGAAGGGGCGGACCTGCTGGATTATCTTGTGGACCCGAATGTATTCAGATTCCATGACGGATTCATTGATATTCCGGGCGGCCCCGGTCTTGGAATCCAGCTGAATAAAGAAAAGATAGTGGAAGCAGCCAGGATCGGGCATAACTGGAAGAACCCTGTATGGCGCAATTATGACGGGACCATGGCCGAGTGGTGATTCTAAAGCCGCCATCCGATGTGAAAATGGGTGGAGGACCGGACGTATAAGCAAGCTTAACGCCCGCTTTTGCACCCATTTTCCCGCCTTTCTGAACTGTTACCCTCAGTGGACAAGGGGGACATACGCCCTTGTCCGCTGAGGGTACCTTTATTCTATGCAGTATAGAAGAACGATATAAGATGAAACCCGCTGTTTTGTTGACAAAGGGACAAAGTGAATATATACTTTTGTTATCGTGCATCATTATTTTTAGCGGATAATACCCTCAGCGGACAAGTGCACAGACAGTTAAGGAAAGGCGGTAGCTGATATGAAGGAGAGCTTTCAGATAGACAGGTCGGATGGGAAAATATACGCAATGGGTGTGACTGCTGTTGCCGGAGGCATGCATTTTTCCTTTGCATCCAAAGGCGCTCACTGTGCCCTTCTTCTGTTCAAAAAAGGTGCTGACACGCCTTTGGCAAGGATCGGGTTTCAGGATTCCATGAGGACGGGGGATGTGTGGAGCGTTACTGTTCTGGGGGATTTTGACGGACTGGAATATGTCTATGAGGTGGATGGTCTGGAGGTCCCGGATCCCTATGGAACGCGGTTTACCGGCAAGGAACATTGGGGAAGTATGGAGCGCCTGGGAAAACCGGTGCGCACCCCGGTGGAGGGAACGGATGGGACCTATGACTGGGAGGAAGACCGGCTTCCGCAGATCCCTTATGAGGAATGCATTATCTACCGCATCCATCCAAGGGGATTTACAAAACATCCGTCCTCAGGAGTGGAGCAGGCAAAGAGGGGAACCTTTGCAGGTATTGTGGACAAGATCCCATATCTTAAGGAGCTGGGAGTCACCACCCTGGAGATCATGCCTCCTGTGGAATTTGAGGAGATCATCATGCCTGAGCGTGGGGACAGCCCCTTTGGGCCGGAAAAGCCGGACGGCAGGCTGAATTACTGGGGGTACGGCCGCGGTTATTCCTTTGCACCCAAAAGCTCCTACTGCAGCGGCGCCGTGAAGCAGCCCATAAAGGAATTTAGGGATATGGTTAAGGCTCTGCACAAAGCAGGGCTGGAGCTGGTGATGGAACTGTTTTTTGACGGCAGGGAGGCGCCGTCCCATGTGCTGGATGCGGTTCGCTACTGGGTCCAGGAATACCATGTGGACGGCGTCCATCTGGTGGGATCCGCTCCTTTAAAACTGCTGGGAGAAGATCCGTATCTGAGCAGGCTTAAGCTGTTTGCAGCAGGCTGGGATGGGGTGGAGCCGGGGGATGGAAAGCATTTGGCCCAGTATAATGACGGGTTTATGATGGACATGCGGGGATTCCTGAAAGGGGATGAGGGCCATATGAACCATCTGGCCTACCACACCCGCAACAATCCGGAAAAGGTGGGGGTCATCAATTACATGGCCAATACCAATGGATTCACCATGATGGACATGGTGTCCTACGACAGGAAACACAATGAGGCCAATGGGGAGGACAACCGGGACGGGACAGACTATAACCTGTCCTGGAACTGCGGCGAGGAAGGCCCCAGCAGGAAAAAGCGGATCGTGCAGATGCGGAGAAAGCAGCTGCGCAATGCCATGGTTCTTTTGTTCCTGAGCCAGGGCACGCCCCTTCTTATGGCAGGGGATGAGTTCGGACGGACTAAAAAGGGGAATAACAATTCCTACTGTCAGGACAATGAGATCTCCTGGGTTAACTGGAAGCTGCAGGATACCAACCGCGGCCTGTACCAGTTTGCCAGGTCCCTGATTGCTTTCAGAAAAGAGCATCCCATCTTCCACATGCCGAAGGAACCCGCTCTGCTGGACTATAATTCCGTGGGCCTGCCGGACGTGTCTTATCACGGCTTAAAGACATGGTGCCCCATGTTTGATAATTACTGCAGGCAGCTTGGAATCCTGTACTGCGGAAAGTATGGGAAAAAGGATGGGGCAGAGGACAATTATTTTTATGTGGCGTACAACATGTACTGGGAGCCATGTGAATTTGCCCTGCCAAATCTTCCTAAGGAACTTAAATGGTATGTGGCGCTGAATACGGATTCGGAACAGGGGATCTACCCCGAGGGCAGCGAGGCATTGCCGGACAGCCAGAAGCGCATGATGGTCATGGCCAGAAGCATCGTGGTGCTCATTGGCCGGGAGGGCGGCGACAGCCCGGACGGAACAAAGGAAATGCCGGATGCCGGGGCGGGAACAAAGCCCGGCGCAGAGCCCGGCGCAAAGCCAGGCGCAAAGCCCAAAGCAGAGCCAGGAACAAAGACAGGCGCAGGCCAGGGGACAGCTGCCGGAAAGGGCAGGAAAAGGTCAGGAAATACGAAGGGAGCAGATCACCATGTTAAATCAGGAAATACTCAGTTACATTGAAGCCCACAGCCAGGAGGCATATGAACTTCTGCTGACCCTGGCCAGGATCCCGGCGCCCTCCAACCATGAGGAGAAGCGGGCTGAATTTTGCAGGGACTGGCTGGCTGCCCAGGGCGCCCGGGGCGTGTATGTGGATGAGGCCCTCAATGTGGTATATCCCGTGGAGGCAGAGGGACCGGTAGAGGTCTATATGGCCCACACAGACGTGGTGTTTCCCGATACCCGGGAGCTTCCCCTAACGGTGGAAAACGGACGGATCTGCTGCCCCGGCGTGGGTGATGATACAGCCTGCCTGGTATGTCTTCTCATGGCTGCCAAGTATATTGCGGCCCATGTGGGAAAGCCTGAATGGGATGCGCTGCGCGGACAGGGAAAACCGGGACTGGTGCTGGTTTGCAATGCAGGCGAGGAGGGCCTTGGGAATCTGAAGGGCGTAAGAAAGATCTGTGAAACCTATGGAACAAGGATGGAATCCTTTTGTACCTTTGACAGTTCCCTGGATAAGATCGTAAACCAGGCTGTGGGCTCCAAGCGCTTTAAGGTGACGGTGTCCACCCGGGGAGGACATTCCTTCAGCGATTTTGGACAGGACAATGCCATTGCAAAGCTGGCGGGAATTGTGGTAAGGCTGTATGAGATCCAGGTTCCCGAGGGTCCGAGGACCACCTATAACGTGGGGCTCATATCCGGCGGCACTTCGGTAAATACCATTGCGCAGCAGGCGGAAGTGCTGTACGAGGTACGCTCCGAATCCAGGGAGAGCCTGGAGCTTATGGAAGGAAGGTTTACGTCCATCATTGAACAGGCAAGAGCGGAGGGACTGGATGTGTCCGTTGAGGTGATCGGCGTCAGGCCCTGCGGCGGTGATGTGGATCCGGATAAGGAGAAGGCATTGACAGACAGGGCCATGGAGGTGGTGCGCCAGGCCACGGGCAGTATGCCCAGGCGCGGTTCCGGCTCCACGGACTGCAACATTCCCCTTTCCCTGGGCATTCCCAGCGTATGCGTGGGATGCTATCGCGGGGAGGGCGCCCACACAAGGAGCGAGTATGTGGAGATCGATTCCCTGAAGCAGGGCTACCAGGTGGCTTTTGGTATGATCCTTGGGTGAGATGGGGAAGGCATTTTCTCCCTTTAACAGTGCCCTGCGCCCGTGAGATCCGCACAGTTGTGTACCAGTCATAATGATAATTTCCCTTACATAGATTTAGAGTGGGTACTCTTATGGAGTGCTCCCGGGAACCGGCAGGTTTCCGGGGGCATTTTTGTATCCTTATGTAATGCAGTACCAGGAAGAGGGGAGAGACAGATGGCAGATTGGTTTGAACTGTCAGAGACAGATGTGTTAGACGGCCTTGGCACGGGAAGGCAGGGGATCGGTGAGGACGAGGCTGAAAAAAGGCTTGGGACATATGGGGAAAATGTACTGCAGGAGAACGGAAAGCTTCAGTGGTGGCAGGTGTTCCTCTCCCAGTTTAAGGACCTGCTGGTCATTATCCTGATCGCAGCGGCAGCGGTTTCCATGCTGACCGGTGATCCCGAAAGCGCCATGGTCATATTTGCGGTTCTTCTTCTCAACGCGGTGCTGGGGACGGTCCAGCACCAGAAGGCGGAGAAGTCCTTGGACAGCTTAAAGCAGCTTTCTTCACCGGAAGCCAGGGTCATAAGGGAGGGCTTATTATGCATCATCCCATCATCCATGGTGGTTCCCGGGGACATCCTTATGCTGGAGACCGGTGATCTGGTGGCGGCGGACGGGCGCCTTCTGGAGGTCCATGGATTTACGGTCAATGAGAGTTCCCTGACCGGGGAGTCGCTGAGTGTGGAAAAGCATACCAGGGGAATTAAGAGCCAGGGCGGCGCAGTGGCTCTTGCGGACAGGACCAATATGGTCTTTTCCGGCTCCCTGGTGACTTCCGGAAGGGCCATGGCCGTGGTTACCGCCACGGGAATGGGCACGGAGATCGGAAAGATCGCCTCTCTGATGAATGACACCAAAGAGCAGAAGACGCCTCTCCAGGTGAGCCTGGACCGGTTTTCCGGCCGCCTTGCCATTGCTATCATAGCCATCTGCGGCCTGGTATTCCTTCTCAGCCTGTACCGCAGGGAGCCGGTGCTGGATGCCCTTATGTTTGCAGTGGCTCTGGCAGTGGCAGCGATTCCCGAGGCATTAAGCTCCATTGTGACCATTGTCCAGGCAATGGGGACCCAGAAGATGGCAAAGGAGCAGGCCATCATCAAGGATCTGAAGGCGGTGGAAAGCCTGGGATGCGTCTCTGTTATCTGCTCCGATAAAACAGGAACCCTGACCCAGAACAGGATGGATGTGGAGAAGGTTTATGTAAACCATACGGAGCAGGAGGTCAGATGGCTTGAAAAGAACAAGGCCAGGACCGATGTGAAAATGCTCCTGTACGGAGCCATGCTTAACAACAATGCATCCACTGGCAGCAGCCAGGACGAGGGGGATCCCATGGAGATAGCGCTGCTGCATATGGCCAGGGAAGCGGGTATGATACCGGAGCAGATACGGATGATGAGTCCCAGAAGGAGGGAAATCCCGTTTGACTCAGCCAGAAAGCTTATGACCACGGTCAATGAAGTTGAGGGTACGGATCTGATCTTTGTAAAAGGGGCGGTGGATGTGCTTTTAAAAAAGTGTACCAGGCTGGCCAATCCGGCGTCATCTTTCCCGGGCGGGGAGGGGGCGCGGGCACGGGATCAAGTAACCCGGGAGGCGGCACCCCGGGCGGACCAATGGAAGCGCCAAACCCGGTTCCTTCCCGTATCCTGTCCTCCTCGGACCGTCAGAAGATTATGAACCAGAACGGGTCCTGGTCCTCTAAGGGCCTGCGGGTCCTGGCCCTGGCCTGCCGTCCCTACCAGTCGGCCAAAAAGAATGGGGAAGAGGAGGAGCTTATCTTTCTTGGCCTTGTGGCCATGATGGATCCTCCCAGACCGGAATCCAGGTCGGCAGTGGCCAGCGCCCGCCAGGCAGGGATCCGCCCGGTGATGATCACAGGGGACCACAAGGTGACAGCCATGGCCATAGCGGAACGGATCGGCATCCTGAACCCCGGTGACATGGCGGCCACGGGGGCGGAACTGGATCAGATGGGGGATGAGGATCTAAACCGCAGGCTGGAACATATTTCCGTGTATGCCAGGGTATCCCCTGAACATAAGATACGTATTGTAAATGCCTGGCAGGGGCGCGGACATATCGTGGCCATGACCGGTGATGGGGTAAATGATGCCCCGGCCTTAAAAAAGGCGGATATCGGCGTGGCCATGGGGATTACGGGAACAGAGGTATCCAAGGACGCGGCTTCCATGATCCTGGCGGACGATAACTTTGCGACCATCATCAAGGCGGTAGCCAATGGAAGAAATGTATACCGCAATATAAAAAATGCCATCCAGTTTCTGCTGTCCGGCAATATGGCAGGTATCCTGTGTGTGCTCTACACCTCGCTTTTGGCCCTGCCGCTGCCGTTTGCGCCGGTGCATTTGCTGTTCATCAACCTGATCACGGATTCCCTTCCGGCAATCGCCATCGGCATGGAGCCGCCGGAGGAAGGGCTGTTAAAGGAACCTCCCAGGAATCCCAAGGAAGGCATACTTACCATGTCCTTTATCCGGGATATCCTGGTCCAGGGCGGCCTTATAGCAGCGGCCACCATGTGGGCGTACACCACAGGACTCCATGAGGGGGGCCGGGAAGAGCCTGCACCATGGCTTTTTCCACCCTTACACTGGCCCGTCTGTTCCATGGATTTAACTGCAGGAGTGCCCATTCCATTATCCGGCTGGGGCTGGGAAGCAACCTGTACAGTGTGATGGCGTTCCAGCTGGGGGTTGTCCTGCTTGCAGCGGTCCTTTTTGTGCCGGGCCTGCAGATCATGTTCGCGGCAGCGGATCTGAGTCTGAGCCAGCTTTCCACCATTGTGGCGGCCGCGTTCCTGCCAACTTTGGTGATCCAGATCCATAAAATCTTAAAGGAATCCATCAGTTAATTAAGTTCCGATTCCTGAAATAATAGCAAAATCGTAGAAAAGTTGGTAAAAATGTGGTAGAGTAATCCTAGAGCGTGTTTGAAAATCCATTCCCGCAATGTGTGACGCACAGCTGTCAGAAAGAAATTTTCAGGCACGCTCTCGAAACAACTCCAGCAGGGCTGTCAGTCTTCTGGGCGGACATGGTACATGGTGGTTTGCACGGCTTTAACGGTCCGCCAAAGGCGCCGCAGCATTATGATGGGAGAATCAGGAGGGCATAATGAGACTTGTAACATACGAAATTGAACACAAATCCGGACTTGGTGTGATCAGCAGAGACGGCAGATGGATCTATCCCCTGGCATCGCTGGATATGGATTATAAGACCATGCAGGACCTGATCGAGAATATCAGTGATTCGGAGAAACAGCTGCTGGAGTATGCGTCCGGACAGGATCCCTATAAGATAAGGGGAGCCGCGCCCATAGATGAAGTACGGCTTCAGGCGCCGATCCCTTACCCCAGACAGGATGTGATCTGCCTGGGCATTAACTACATGGCCCATGCGGAGGAATCAGCCCGCTATAAAAAAGAAGAATTTGGAGGGGAAAGACCCTATGCCATCTATTTTTCAAAGAGGGTGAATAAGGCAACGGCTCCCGGCGAGGGGATCCCCAGCCACAAGAATATTGTGAATGACCTGGATTATGAGGCGGAGCTGGCAGTCATTATTGGAAAGAGAGCTGCCAATGTACCTGCCGAGGAGGTAAGGGATCATATATTTGGTTACACGATCATCAATGATGTCAGCGCCAGAACCCTTCAGACACAGCACAAGCAGTGGTATTTCGGCAAGAGCCTGGACGGATTTCTGCCCATGGGACCCTGCATCTCCACTGTGGACGAGCTGGCTTATCCCCCCCATGTACAGGTACAGTCCAGGGTAAACGGTGAACTGCGCCAGGACAGCAACACGGAACTTTTAATATTTGATATTGACCACATTGTCAGTGAGCTGTCACAGGGCATGACACTGCAGCCCGGGACCATCATTGCCACAGGCACGCCGGCCGGAGTGGACATGGGCTTTAACCCGCCCAAGTTCTTAAAACCGGGGGATGTGGTGGAGTGCACCATTGAGGGCATCGGAACCATTGCCAATCAGGTAGTGGATTAAAGTATGTCTGAAGCGCGACAAAAAGGAGAACATGACTATGGATTATTTACCAATGACAATACGCAAACAAAAGAATATAGCCCTGATCGCCCACGACCAGAAAAAGAAGGAGCTGATCAGCTGGTGTAATGAGCACAAGGATATCCTGTCAAAGCATTTCCTGTGCGGAACAGGTACCACGGCCCGTATGATCACGGACAATACCGATCTCCCTGTAAAGGGATACAACAGTGGTCCTCTGGGCGGCGACCAGCAGATAGGAGCAAAGATCGTGGAGGGGAAAATTGACTTTGTAATCTTTTTTTCCGATCCTTTGACAGCACAGCCCCACGATCCTGATGTGAAGGCATTGCTGCGGATCGCCCAGGTTTATGATATTCCCATTGCCAATAATAAAGCAAGCGCGGATTTTATGATCACCTCTCCTCTTATGGATGAAGAATATGAGCATGATGTGGTGAATTTTAAGCAGAATATAACTGAGAGGGCAAACACGCTGTAGTATTGCCTGAAGCCGTGGCCAAACGGCAGATTAAGCAGATAAGGGGGCACATATTATGGAACAGAGCTTATACGATTTGATGGATTGGGCGGGAATAGAGGAACTGGTGTATTCAGAATCCTCCAATCCCCACGGTATGCTGGGGCCCCATTTGACGGAATCCGGGCTGTTGATCCAGGCATTGATCCCAACAGCGGCGGAGATAACCGTAAAGATTTCATCCACCGGAAAGAAATATTCCATGGAAATGGCTGATGATGCCGGATTTTTTGCAGTGCTGGTGCCCAGAAAGAGCCTGGTGCCCTATACGCTGCTTGTGACGTATGACAATGGTACAAAGGAAGAACTCCAGGATCCATACGCATTTGGGGCCCAGTATACACAGGAAGACTTAAAGAAATTTGAAGCAGGCAACCATTATTCCATCTACGATAAGATGGGGGCGCATCCCATGACCATTAACGGTGTGTCAGGCGTGTATTTTTCCGTATGGGCGCCCTGTGCCATGCGCGTCAGTGTGGTAGGCGATTTCAACCTCTGGGATGGAAGGCGCCATCAGATGCGCCGAGTGGGCGAAGGAGAGGGCAGTGTATTTGAGCTGTTCATACCCGGTCTGGAGACGGGAGCAATCTACAAATATGAGATCAAGACAAAGGCCGGCCTGCCCATGCTGAAAGCGGATCCCTATGGAAATTACAGTGAGCTGCGCCCCAACAATGCATCTGTTGTATGGGACATCAACCAGTATCAGTGGAATGACAGGGAGTGGATGGACAAGCGGGCTAAAACAGATACAAAGGACAAGCCCCTGAATATTTACGAGGTCCATCTTGGTTCCTGGATCAGGAAGGATACTGCAAAGGATGAGTCAGGGGAAAATGTTGTGGGCTCCGAGTTCTATAATTACAGGGAGATCGCAGTTCGCCTGGCGGAATATGTAAAGGAAATGGGTTACACCCATGTGGAGCTGATGCCGGTGATGGAGCATCCCCTGGATGAGTCCTGGGGATATCAGGTGACCGGATACTATTGTCCGACCAGCCGCTATGGGACACCGGATGACTTTATGTATTTTATGGATTATATGCATGGACAGGGTATTGGAGTCATATTAGACTGGGTACCGGCCCATTTTCCGCGTGATGCTTATGGAATGGCTGCATTTGACGGCACATGCGTGTATGAGCATATGGATCCGCGCAAAGGTGCACATCCACACTGGGGGACCCTGATCTACAATTATGGCCGCCCCGGCGTGTCCAATTTCCTCATAGCCAATGCACTGTTCTGGACGGAAAAATACCATGTTGATGGAATCCGCATGGATGCAGTGGCTTCCATGCTGTATCTGGACTATGGAAAGAATGACGGGGAATGGGTGCCCAATCTATATGGGGGCAATGAGAACCTGGAGGCTATGGAATTCCTGAGACACTTGAATACAGTATACAGAGAGCGGGGAAATGGCGCGGTCATTATAGCCGAGGAGTCCACGGCATGGCCTAAGATAACAGGCAATCCAAAGGACGGCGGACTTGGATTTGATTATAAATGGAACATGGGCTGGATGAACGATTTTACCAACTATATGCACTGCGATCCGTTTTTCAGGAAGAACAATTATGGGGAGCTGACATTTTCCATGCTGTATGCGTACAGCGAGGACTTTGTCCTGGTATTCTCCCATGACGAGGTGGTGCACGGAAAAGGTTCCATGATTGGCAAAATGCCAGGAGATACCCTGGAAAAACAAGCGGAAAACCTGCGTGTTGCCTATGCATTTATGATGGGACATCCAGGCAAGAAGCTGCTGTTTATGGGACAGGAGTACGCCCAGCTGAGAGAGTGGAACGAGGGCGCTTCCCTGGATTGGGATCTGCTTGAGGTTCCTGTGCACAAGAACATGCGGGATTATGTGAAGGCTTTGAACCGGCTGTATCTGGAGCATCCCGCCCTGTATGAGACTGATTATGACCCGGATGGCTTTGAGTGGATCAACTGCAGCTATCAGGAAGAGAGCATGGTCATGTTTACCCGCAGAAGCAAGGATTCAGGGGAAACCCTGCTGCTGGTGTGCAACTTTGACAATGTGGACCATGAAAAATTCCGCGTAGGCGTACCCTTTGAAGGCAAATATAAAGAAATCTTCAACAGTGATGCAAAGGAGTTCGGCGGCACAGGCAAGGTCAATGGCCGTGTCAAGACTTCCAAGAAGGTGGAGTGGGACGAGAAGGAAAATTCCATCGAAATCCACATTGCTCCCATGAGCGTCAGCATCTATACCTGTACACCGGAACCAAAGGCAAAGAAAGCGGACACTGGGAAGACGGATACCGGGAAAATGAGTGCCGGGAAAGCAAGTGCCGGGAAAACAAGCGCTGGTAAGACAAGTACCGGGAAAACATCTGGAAAAAAGGTGGAGGCAGTAAAGGGGGAGCAGGCTGTCCAAACGGTTGTCCCGGAAAATGCGAAACCGGCTTCCAAGGAAACTGTTCCGGTAAAAGAGAAGCCGGGGGACCTTCCTGAGAAGAAGGAGGAAGTGAAAAGACTGACCACCTCCAAGACGGAGCCAAAGCAGATATCCACTAAAAAGACCGAGGCCAAGCAGATATCCACTAAAAAGACGGAGCCAAAGCAGATATCCACAGCTAAGGCAGAACCGCATAAATTGGAAACCTCCAGGAAGGAACCTCATAAGCTGGAGGATAAGAAAACAGAATAAATACCAGGTAATACCATTGGGAGCGCGGGCCGCAGGCTTTGCGCTCTCTTATGATTTATGGTATACTGTGACAGAAAGCAGTATACTATGGGGGGGGGGCGGAAATGTTTGGGTATGTAAGAAATTTATGGTTAACAATCTCCCTGAAGAAAAAGTTGGGAGCATTTTCTATTATTGTCATACTTGTTATGGGGCTGTCCATATCCTTTAACATACTTGTCATGAATTTTTCCCTGAATAGTTTTAATGTCATATTAAACGACAACTCCCTTTGCTATGAAGTACAGGAAGCGCTGGAGCATGAAGCGGCTGTTTTCCAGGAATATGTGAGGGACCGTTCCTGGGAAAAGGCCAGGGAATACAGGCTGGCCTGTTTCAGGACAGAGGAGAGCATCAGGAATCTGCCCTTTGATCACACTTCCATCAGCTCAGAACGGTATGCACGTACCTGGAACTTAAAGAATGGCTATGAGGGATACTGTGAATTCAGGGATCATGTGGCGTCCATGAATCCCGAGGATGCAAATTATGTGAACCTGTTATATCAGGTATATGATATGCAGGGTTATCTTCAGACCTATGCCAGAAGGCTGATGCAGGCTACCCTAAAGGAGGGTAAAAGCAGCTACCAGCAAAAGGCTCCTGTGCTCTATTACATTCCATATATGATCATGGCATATTCGATCCTTATGATCATCACTGTAATCTGCCTGACCAAGCTATTGGCCAATACCCTGATCAACCCTATGGTCAGACTGGCCCACTGTTCCCGTAAAATTGCCAGAAATGACTTTAGCGGCAAGGATGTGACGGTTGAGAATAAGGATGAGATGGGGGAACTGGTCAGGGCTTTTAACAAGATGAAACATGCAACAGAAAGGTATATTAACACCCTGATGGAGAAAAATCAGATGGCGGAGCGTCTTCATAAAGAGGAGATGGACCGTATCGAGATGGAAAAACGCCTGGATGCCGCCCGCCTGGAGCTGCTAAAGAGTCAGATTAATCCGCATTTCCTGTTTAATACCCTGAACATGATCGCGTGCATGGCTAAGCTGGAGGAAGCGGATACCACGGAGCGCATGATATCCAGTATGAGCAACCTGTTCCGGTACAACCTTAAGACCTCTGAGCAGATCGTGCCTTTGGGACAGGAACTGAAGGTGGTTCAGGATTATATGTACATTCAGCAGATGCGCTTTGGAACCAGGATCGTGTATGAAAGCAGGCTGGATGTGGATGAAGAGGAGACCATGATACCGGCGTTTACCCTTCAGCCCATTGTGGAAAATGCAATTATCCACGGACTGTCCAAAAAGGAGCAGGGGGGAAGGATCTGTCTGAAGGTATGGAGAAAGGATGAAAATGTCATTATATCCGTGGCCGACACCGGGGTGGGGATCAATGAGCAGAGGCTGGAGGAACTGAGGTCCGCTTTAACAGAGCGTGGAACGGCCAGGATCGGAATTGGGCTTGGAAATATATACCACAGGATCCAGGCAATGTACCACGGCGGGGATTTCAGGATATACAGCAAGGAAGGAAAGGGGACTGTGGTGCAGGTGGTGATACCACAGACAGAACACATGGACAGCGGGCTGAAGACAGAACACACGGACAGCGGGCTGAAGACAGAATATATGGAGAGTGGTCCGCAGACAGCGGAATAGCAGAAAGCATAATAATGGGAAATGGGTATGGGAAATAAGTGGTGGGATATAGAATAACGGCAAACAGGATAACAGGAAATGGGGGAACATATGCTGCGTTTATTGATAGCTGATGATGAGATGATAGAGCGGAAAGTGCTACATAAGACCCTTCAGAAAAATGTTGGGGACCGGTGCATTATTTTCCAGGCTGAGAACGGCCGGGAGGCACTTAAGATATATGAGGAAGAAAAAATCCAGATAGCAATCCTGGATATTGAGATGCCGGGGGTCAATGGAATCGAGACTGCCCAGCAGATCCGTGAAACGGACAAGGAGTGCTGTATCATATTCCTCACTGCCTATGATGAGTTTAATTATGCAAAAAAGGCCATCACGGTCCGGGCGCTGGACTATTTGCTAAAGCCCTATGATGAACAGGAGCTCATGCTTGTGGTGGAGGAAGCGATCCGCCTTGCATCCGAGTACCAGGCTAACAGGATACTCAAGGAAGAACTGACTGAGACCCCTATGCCGGCCGGAGAGGAAGCCGAGGATGGAGGGCAGATCCGCCTATCTAAGGTGACGGAGATCATCAGCCTTTATATTGAGGAAAACTATAGGTTGGATATCTCCATGCAGGATTTGGCCAGGCATATGAATTATTCTGAGGCGTACTTCTGCAAGCTGTTTAAACAGTGCTTTCATAAAAATTTTACAGCCTATCTGACGGAATACAGGGTGGAGAAGGCGAAAGGGCTGTTGGCCCAGCCCACTGTTAATGTAAAAGATATTGGGAAAGCAGTGGGATATGGGGATTCCAATTATTTTGCAAAAGTGTTCAAACGCATAACAGGACAGAGCCCTACGGAATATAGATTGTGCATTTTCCAAAAGATATAAAGGTAATATAGTAAAGTTTTGTACAACATATACATAAATAAAATGTTAAGATTGGTTAAAATCTTACTATGATTCACAAAAATTTACTATGTTCAGAATAAGATTTTCCTCTTATAATTTAATTAGCGTTAAGAAAACGTAAAACTTTTCTGAAAAAGCATAAAGAATGTATTAAGAGGAGGAAATGTTACATGAAAAAAAGATGGATTAGCGCAACAATGTGTGCAGTAATGGTAGCTGGTTCCCTGGCAGGCTGCGGTCTGAAGACCCCGGATGCACCAACCACAACTGCAGCAGCTGCAACTGAGGCAGCCACAGCCGCGGCTGAGAACAAAGATGCAGATGCAACAACTGAGGCAGCAGCTGATACAAGCGATATGCCTGAGATCACCCTGGTAATGGCAGAGGTTAACCCCCTGGATACCATTGTAGGCCAGACAGACAGCAAATTTAAAGAGACCGTTGAGGAATTGTCCGGCGGTAAGATTAAGATCGATCTTCAGGCCAGCGGTGTTCTTGGTTCTGAGAATGATGTTCTGGATACCATGCTGGGCGGCGGCGGAACCATTGATATTTCACGTATCTCCGCATTTGCCCTTACAAGCTATGGTGCTGAGAAATCCGTACTTCTGTCCATACCTTATACATTTGCCAACCGTGACCATTTCTGGAATTTTGCAGACAGTGATCTGGCTCCTGAATTCCTCATGGAACCCCACGACAATGGACTGGGCGTAAGAGGTCTGTTCTACGGCGAGGAAGGTTTCCGTCACTTCTTCACAGTTAAGGAAGTAAATGGCTTAGAGGATCTGAAGGGAATGAAGTTACGTGTGTCCAACGACCCGATCATGAACGGTATGGTTAACGGACTTGGTGCAAGCCCAACGGTTGTATCCTTTAACGAACTGTACTCCGCGCTTCAGACCGGTGTTGTCGATGGTGCTGAGCAGCCAATCGCTAACTATAAGTCCAATGCATTCCAGGAGGTTGCTCCAAACCTGATCCTTGACGGACATACACTTGGCGCTATCCAGGTGATCATCACGGATGAGGCATGGGATAAGCTGACAGAAGAGCAGCAGAATATCCTGATGGAAGCAGGTAAGGTTGCATCTGAGTTTAACAGAACCATTTCTGAGGAAGCTGAGAATAAAGTGCTTGATGAGTTAAAGGCTGATGGAATCAATGTAGTTGAAGTTCCTGATATCAAACCATGGCAGGATGCTTGTAAGGATATTATCGAGTCTTCCACAAAGGATCAGGCTGAGCTGTATCAGCAGCTTCTTGACATGAACAAATAATTAAACGGCAACCATGACAGGCACAGGGAAAGTGAGACCACTCTGTGCCTGTGTTATTGAAAGGGGAATCAATATGCCATCAATATTTCAAAAGATTGACAGAATCAAACCTGCATATGACATGACATACCAAGCCGTGATGTTTCTCTGCAAGGTGCTTCTGGTAGTGGATATCCTTATCACAAGTATGGCGGTTGCAGGAAGATATATTCCGTTTATTCCTGACCCGGCATGGAGCGAGGAAGTGGTCCTTACCTGTATGTCCTATATGGCGGTGCTTTCTGCCGCCCTTGCGATCAGAAGAGGGGCACACATCCGCATGACAGCATTTGACCAGTATCTGCCTTCAAAGGTTGTGAAAAGCCTGGATATCATTGCCGATCTGGCAGTGCTTGCACTTGCGCTCATCATGATCACCGTGGGCTGGAAGTATGCTACGGGAATCGGTTCCAAGGGTACTTACGTAAGTATGCCCAAGCTCTCACGCTTCTGGATGTATTTCCCGGTACCTTTAGCCGGTGTGGCAATGCTGGTTTTTGAGATAGAGGCTTTATATAATCATGTAAAGGGATTTTTTGTAAAGGAGGGAATGGAGTAATGGATGCAAACAGTATGGCAATTCTGATTTTGCTAGGAAGTTTCTTCCTGATGGTATTTCTGCGTTTCCCCATCGCCTACGCGGTTGCGCTGTCTTCTGTGTTCTGCCTTCTGTATCAGGGGCATAACCTGACAACTATCTGCCAGCAGATGGTAAAAGGCATCAGCTCCTTCAGCCTTATGGCAGTTCCCTTCTTTATTACCATGGGCTGCCTTATGGGATCCGGAGGAATTTCCGAAAAGCTGATCGCTTTGGCTAATGCATGTGTTGGCTGGATGCGCGGCGGCATGGCAATGGTCAATATTGTTGCCTCCTATTTCTTCGGAGGTATTTCCGGGTCTGCAGCGGCGGATACGGCTTCCCTGGGTTCCATCCTTATTCCTATGATGGTAGATCAGGGATATGATGATGACTTTTCAACCGCTGTTACGATCACATCCTCATGCGAGGGTCTTCTGGTTCCCCCAAGCCACAACATGGTTATCTACGCAACCACGGCTGGAGGCATTTCCGTGGGAAGCCTTTTCCTTGCAGGATATATTCCGGGAGCACTTCTGGCTGTTTCACTGATGATCGGCTCCTATATCATCTCTGTTAAGCGCAATTATCCCAAGGGGGAGAAGTTCAGCATTATCAATCTTATCAAACAGCTGAGCGTGTCCTTCTGGGCTCTGGCCGCTGTGCTGATCGTTGTGTTCGGCGTTGTGGGCGGTGTGTTTACAGCAACGGAGTCTGCCGCGGTCGCTGTTATCTACAGCCTGATCGTCAGCGTATTTGTTTACAGGGGACTTGACTGGAAGGGTGTATGGAGAGTCCTTGGGGACTGCGTGGATACCTTGTCCATCGTTATGATCCTGATCGCAACCTCCAGTATCTTCGGATTTTGTCTGACACAGCTGCATGTGCCGGTTCTGGCTGCCAGTGCGATCACAGGAGTTACCAACAACCCGATCATTCTGGCCCTGCTGCTGAACCTGATCCTGTTGGTCCTGGGATGCATCATGGATATGGCGCCCATTATTCTGATCGCAACGCCTATCCTGCTTCCTATCGCAACCTCCATTGGCCTGGATCCTATCCAGTTCGGTATTATGGTGGTGCTTAACTGCGGTATCGGCCTTCTGACACCTCCTGTAGGAGCAGTACTTTTTATCGGTTCCGCTGTGGCCAAGGTGCCCATGGAGCGTGTGGTTAAGGCTACTCTTCCATTTTACCTGTGCATGATCATCACTCTGCTTTTGACCACCTTTGTACCGGCTGTCAGCATGTGGCTGCCTAATGTTCTGGGCGGTTTGGCTAAGTAAGGGTACATAGCGAGAGTATCAATAAGATTATGAAATATCTCCAGCCATTTGAATTTGGCTGGAAATATTTTTATACACGAACAGTATCTGTATCTTCACGCTCCATCAATTGACAGGTATAATTATATGGACAAATATGATATGATAGGAAACGGACTGAGTGATATTTGTACAAAAGGTTATATTGATAATAAGGGCATTATCTATAATAGATGTCAGGCAGGGTAAGGCAAGGAGGGTGAGTGTTTGAAAGGTAACGTGTTGTTTGGTGTGCTGTGTGTATTGGCAGCTGCGGTGACTGCCTGCAGCAGCGGGAAGGGCAAGGCCCAGTCCCAGGCGCCGGAGTTTGTCCTGACCTATGCTGAGAATCAGGCAGAGGACTATCCTACCACTCAGGGGGCGTATAAGTTCGCGGAACTGGTCAGGGAAAGGACCGGGGGAAGGATCGAGATCCAGGTCAATGCAGAGGCTGTGCTGGGAGATGAAAAGACAGTAATCGAGCAGCTGCAGTTTGGCGGCGTTGATTTCGCGCGTGTCTCCCTTTCGCCATTGGCAGAGTTTGTGCCCAAGCTCAATGTTCTCCAGATGCCGTATCTGTACACGGGGCGGGAACACATGTGGAGGGTATTGGAGGGACCTATCGGCGATGATTTTATGAATTCCTTTGACGGCTCCAATCTGGTGGCGCTGTCCTGGTATGATGCCGGTGCCAGAAGTTTCTATAATACCGGCCGTCCCATTGAAACACTGGAGGACATGAGAGGGCTTAATATCCGTGTCCAGGAATCGGAGTTGATGATGGATACCATAGAAGCCCTTGGGGCGACACCGGTACCTACTGCATTCGGGGATGTGTACTCCGGACTTCAGACCGGTAAAATCGATGGGGCTGAGAACAACTGGCCTTCCTATGAATCCACCAGGCATTATGAGGTGGCCAGGTATTTTACCCTGGATGAGCATACCAGAGTGCCTGAACTCCAGCTGGCGGCTCAGCCCACATGGGATAAGCTTTCACCGGAATATCAGGATATCATCAGGGAGTGCGCCCAGGAATCAGCTCAATATGAGCGCCAGCTGTGGGCAGCGCGGGAAAAGGTTTCGGAGAGCATTGTACGAAAAGCAGGCTGTATCGTGACCGAACTTTCACCTGAGGAAAAGGCCAGGTTCCAGGAGGCAGCAGCCCCCATGTATGAAAAATACTGCTCTGAGTACGTGGATATTATCGATGCCATCATGGAAGCCGGGGATGACGGGGAATAGTAGGGCGGAGAACATAGATAAAGGAAATGGAACGGAGATCATATGTAATATCACAATATAATATAAAAAGGCCATGGCTCCCTTCGGGAGAAGTCCATGGCCTTCTTGCATTTATAAGGTTTTTATATCAGGTAATGGGCACAATGGTGACATCATTGGAGTCACCACCGGGCACTGCCTGGGAAGCCTGTGTGGGAGCCTGTGTCGGGGAACTGCTCTCACCGGGACCCGGTACCACCGGGGTGGTAGGAGCGGTGGTGGGAGATGTGGCAGGAGCGGTAGTGGACTCGGCAGGCTTTGACGCCTCAGTCGCTTTTGTGGCATTGGCAGCGCTTGTGGCCTTGGTTGCCTGTGTGGCTTTCTCAGTTGCTTTTGTCGCCTTGGTGGTCTCCTTGGCTTTCTCAGTTGCCTTTGTTGCTTTGGTGGTCTCTTTTGCTTTTTCAGTTGCCTTTGTCGCTTTGGTAGTTTCTTTGGCTTTGGTGGTCTCCTTGGTGCTGGAGCTGTTCGTATTGGAATCGGAAGAGCTTCCGTTGCCATTGGTGCCGTTGGTGCCGTCCGATGGGAACTTGGAATCGCGGCTGCTTGTGTCAATGCCCTCGGTGCGGTTTGTAAAAGAAGCTTTAAATGTGTTGCCGGCAAAATCCTCTATGTACACAGTCAGGGAGGAGGTGTCCATGGCAAAGGTTATCTCGCCCGTGTCCTTATTAATGCTCACGGGCTTGATGGTTTCTTCCTTTTCATCCACTGCGTAGGCGGCGTCATAGTTGACGCCGGACTGGCTGTCGCTGGCAATCACGGTCAACTGCCCGTCCTCCATCACATAATCATCTTCGTCAATGGAAGGCGGCGCGTCATCCAGGGTGGCAATGTGCTCATAAGCGCGTTTTGTCATCCCGTTCCACCCGGTCACCTGTATCTCCAGGGTTCCGTTATCCTCCAGTGTGGTTTTATACACGCCCTTTTCCTTAACCAACTCCACAGGTTTTGTCTCAAGGGTCACGGTCATCTCCTTCAAGGGAAGCAGGGAGCGGATCTTGATGCTTAGATCCACTGTCTTGTAATCCTGGGTATCCGATATGGTGTAGTCGATCTTGGGCGTTGAGACTGCAAGAAACAGGATGATCAGGTTTATGGCGATAAAAGGAAGTATGAAGCAGACCAGGGTAAAAAGGGTCTTGTTGTCCTTCCAGGAACGTTTATTATAAGTGTTGCGCTTGCTGCCGCGGCCCCGCTGTCCACCGTAGGAGCCGGATGGGCGCTCGCTTCGGGGCGCTGAATATGATGAATGACGAGTCATAAAAATCCTCCTTGTTGTATAGGCACCTGAAAAATACTTTTATAGCATAGCAGAAAATGTCTTTTCTTACAAGGTGAAGTTGGAAAATGCCAAAGATTACACAACACTCTTCAAAATACGGTTTAATTATGGTATGATAGGTACATGTCCTGCGGGTGTGGGACATGTACAGCAAAATAAATTATGCCGTCACAAAAGGAGCAGAACCCATGATAGGAGAAGCAGCTGCATTTGCCGAAAAGGCACACAGGGGTGTATTCAGGAAGGGAACGGACATTCCTTATATTACCCACCCATTGGAAACAGCAGTGATTGTATCCGCATTTACGGATGATGAGGAGATGATTGCAGCCGCGTTGCTGCATGATGTTATGGAGGATGCAGGGGTTACCAAAGGAGAACTGGAGGAAGCCTTTGGAGCCAGAGTAGCCTGCCTGGTGATGGATGAAAGCGAAGATAAGAGAAAAACCTGGCAGGAGCGCAAGGGGTATACGGTCCGGCACCTGAGCACTGCGTCCAGGGATATTAAGATCTTGGCATTGGGGGACAAGCTCAGCAATATGCGAAGCACGGCCAGGGATTATCTGGTGGTGGGGGATGCCATATGGCAGAGATTTAATGAGAAGGATAAAAAGAAACATGCGTGGTACTACTGGGGAATTGCCCGCGCATTAAAAGAACTGGAGGAGCATGTGTATTATCAGGAGTATATCATGCTTTGCAGAAATGTATTTGGCCCGGACATGTGCCTGTCCGGGGAAGAATTTCCCCATAATTATAACAGCTAAGGAGATTGTGAATGAGAAAAGTTGGAATAAAACATAAAATTCTGGCCGCTGCCCTGGCGGCTGGAATTGTTTTTAGCATGCAGGGTTTTACCGCTGCGGCCGGTACTATGGGCATGGGCTCATCCGCCCAGTCTGAACAGTCAGGCCCCGGGGTAGTCAGCCAGGAACAGACCGGCCAGCCGGAAGGCCAGGAACAGACCGTCCAGGAACAGACCGTCCAGGAGCAGACCGCCCAGGAGCAGACCGCCCAGCCGGAAGGACAGGCGGGAACCGGCCAGGATCCGCTGCAGGTCAACTACAGCGCCTTTATGGTCCAGCAGGGCTGGAGTACGGTTACTGCTGACAACCACCAGTGCGTGGCTCCGGGAGGAACATGGGTTTCCGCCATGAAGGCGAACCTGATCAATATACCTGCAGGTGCCCAGGTCGGATTCCGGTATCAGGTGAGCCTGAGCGGTTCCGGATGGCTGAACTGGTCCGAGGATGGCGCAGAGTCCGGCGGTTCCGGTGGCGTAATGCCTTTGGAGTCCATCCGCATGGAACTGACAGGCAGTTTGGCGGCTGATTATGATCTGTATTATATGGTGTACCAGAATGGTTCCTGGACAGACTGGGCTGCGAACGGGGCTGCGGCAGGTGTGGAAGGCGCAGGACTGCGTGTGGACGGTATCCGCGCATCCATCACCTCAAAGGGAGCAGGCCTTCCTGCGGATATTGTGGTTCCCCAGTCGTCCATAGATCCTTCAAAGCCAATGATTGCCCTAACCTTTGATGACGGCCCAAGAACAGCAGTTACCAGCAGGATTCTGGACAGCCTGGAGGCCAATGGCGCAAGAGCCACCTTCTTTATGCTTGGCTCCAATGTGAATGCCAATGCCGGTGTGATCAAGCGCATGGTGGAACAGGGCTGTGAGGTGGCCAACCATACCCATGACCACAAGTATATTTCCAAGCTGAGCGCGGACGGGATCGTAAGCCAGGTGGGCTCTACCAACCAGAAGATCCAGGCAGTATGCGGCGTTTCACCGGTTCTGATGCGTCCTCCGGGCGGTTATATTGATGCCCACTCCCTGTCTGTACTGGGAAGCATGGGAATGCCGGCCATTATGTGGTCTATTGACACCAGGGACTGGCAGCACAGGAATGCGCAGAGAACCATTGATACGGTGTTAAGCCAGGTGAAGGATGGGGATGTGATACTGATGCACGATATTTATGCCACCACGGCAGACGCCGCAGTTGTTCTCATACCTGAGCTTACTGCCAGGGGATACCAGCTTGTGACAGTAAGTGAGCTGGCATCCTACAGGGGCGGGGCAGCTCCGGGACATAAGTACAGCCAATTCAGATAATAGAAGAAGACAAAAGGATGCCGCCGGCACAAGGGTGATTTGTATCACCTGTAATGTGCCGGCGGCATTGTACATGGGTTTTTATGAAAAATGCTGCTTATTATGAGGAACATCCACCGCAGCTGCCGCATCCCTGTCCCGGTTCCCTGGCAGTGCCAAAAACCTGCTCATGAAGCCGTCTTCCGGTGGGGGTGGCTGCCAGGCCTCCCTCTGCGGTTTCCTTTAGGGTAGAGGACATGGCATCCCCCACCTTTTTCATGGTCCATATGACTTCATCTGCCGGGATAGCGCTTTCAATCCCTGCCAGTGCCAGCTCTGCTGCCACAAACGCCCCGGCCACACCGGAGGCATTGCGCTTGATGCAGGGAATTTCCACCAGTCCTGCCACGGGATCGCATACCAGCCCCAGGATATTCTTGATGGCAATGGCAATGGCGTTTTCCACCATACCGGGGGTACCGCCTGCCAGTTCCACAATGGCGGCCGCAGCCATGGCAGCCGCGGAACCGCACTCAGCCTGACATCCGCCCTGGGCGCCTGCCAGGGAGGCATTGTTGGCAATGACCATACCAACGGCTGATGCGGTAAAAAGGGACATGACACAGTCCCGTTCCGAGAATCCCTTCTCCTCCTGCATGGTGAGCAGGGCGGCAGGGAGGATGCCGCAGCTGCCGGCCGTGGGAGCCGCCACAATGCGGCCCATGGCTGCATTTAACTCAGAAACCGCCAGGGCACGGTAAAGGGCGCCGGAGAGAAAGGAGCCTGTAAGGCTTTTTCCGCTCTCAGATATTTGGCGCATTTTGTAAGCGCTGCCTCCGGTAAGCCCGCTGGTGCTCCGCAGATCCTGTTTGCATCCCGGCTCAATACAGTCCGCCATGACCTGGTAATTTTTCCGCATCTGTTCATATATATGTTCCTCGGGCAGCTCCATCTGCTGGGCCTGCTGCTTTAAGACCAGGACGGAGATGGGAAGTCCGCTGCGGAGGGCTGCGGCTGTCAGGGAAGCGACAGAGGAGTAATTAAAATCAAGTTCCATAATAGATCCTTCCTTCTTATGATTATATGGGCTGCAGCATGGTGCTGGAGAAAATATTGGGCAGTATCTTTATCCTTTCATTGAGTTCAGGTCCAAAACTGCCATCGATCTCAATGGTCATAACAGCCTCCCCGCCCTTTTGCTGCCTGGACAAACGGAAATTGCAGATATTGACTCCCGCGTCAGCCATCACCTCAGTTACCGCAGCAATGGTGCCTGGGGCGTCCCTGTGGAGAACAATGAGGGTGGTGTGCTGTCCGGTGATGGATACCTCCATTCCATTGACTTCCTTCACGAGTATGTTGCCGCCGCCGATACTGCTGCCCAAAAGGGATACGGTTTTTCCTGACGCGTCCGTCAGGGTCACTTTGGCTGTGTTGGGATGGGCGCCGTCAATATAACCGGTAGTGATCGTTACCTCAAGTCCCTGTTTCCTGGCCAGCTCCGGAGCCATGCGGATCCGGCTGTCGTCTGTGGCCATGCCCATGATCCCGGCAATCAGTGCCTTGTCTGTTCCATGGCCCTTATATGTTTTGGCAAAGGAACCGTGGAGAAAAATGTCCGCTTTTACCGCTGGCGCCCCCAAAAGCGCCAGCGTGATCTTTCCGATCCTGGCAGCCCCCGCTGTGTGGGAACTGGATGGGCCGATCATAACAGGCCCCAGAATATCGAATACATTCATGGTATTTTACCTTTCGTCATGTAATTATAAGATTTGCCCCGGTTTCCCTGATCCGGCTTTCCAGTTCAGGTGATATGCCTGAGTCGGTCACAATGGTATCCACCTCATCAAAGGGGCATATTTTTAAAAGGCTGGCTTTGCCGAATTTGGAAGAGTCAGCAAGGACAATGGTCCGGCTGGCACAGCGGTGCATCTGATTCTGGATCCGTATCTCGCTGAGCCGCTGGTCCGTGCACCCGATCGCCGGGTCGATTCCCGTAACTGTCATGAACATGATGTCAATGTGGATGCTCTCCAGTGTGGAGGAAAAATCATTTACCAGGGTATACTCGTCCCTGTTTAGGATCCCTCCTGTCAGGATGATGGTAATGCCGGGATTCTCAGCCAGGATCAGGGCATTCTGAATGGAATTGGTCACCACCGAAAGATTGCGGAACCGTTCCCTAAGTTCAAGGGCCATCATCTGGCTGGTACTCCCATAGTCCAGAGCAATGACCTGTCCCTCGCCCACCAGTGCGGCGGCCCTTGCAGTGATGGCCGCTTTCTGTTCCAAATTCTGGGAATTACGGATCTGAAAGGAAATG
>Ga0192277_1067_pt1 | contig 24069 bp, 25 predicted proteins | sample Koala_Koa24_J3_FD_131302 | JGI IMG/M metagenome (GOLD analysis project Ga0192277, IMG submission 131302) | Enriched cells from koala feces incubated with labeled cellulose particles, San Francisco Zoo, California, United States - Koala_Koa2-4_J3 ...
TAAAGTTATATTTTCTGAAGAAAAAATGGCGAAAGCAGAATCGCCATAACTATACGAAAGTAAAATGTTATTTTCCAATTGATAAAGTTAAGGTAGGCATAGGAACTTACGGCGAAATTCAGGCCCGATTTTTTGGCGGAAAAAATGAAAGTTTAGAAATAGGTAATTATGTCTCTATTGGCCCAAATGTTTTTTTTGTGTAGGAGGTGAGCATGAATTAAATCGGGTTATGACGTATCCCTTCGAAAATAAACTATTTGGCCGTAAGGAAGCCATATCTAAAGGCCCAATAATTATAGAAGATGATGTTTGGATAGGATGTAATGTTACTATTTTATCTGGAGTCCACATTTCAAAAGGTGCAGTTATCGCAGCTGGTTCAGTGATACATAAGGATGTTCCTTCTTACGCCATAGCTGGAACTAATGGTGTAATTAGATATAGATTTCCTAAAACAATCTCTGATAAATTATTAAAATTAGATTATACACGCCTTGATTCATGGAAGTTAAAAGAAAATATCTCCACTCTCACTCAAATAGTTGATGAAAGCAATATAGATAGTATAGTTAATATATTAAAAGACTGTATAAGTCATGCTAATATTGAGGGCACAAAATGAGAAGAAATATACTTTATGTCATACTCGCAAATATAATAAGTTTAGTGCTAAGTGTTTTATTAAATTTTATTCTTCCTAAATACCTATCGCTTAATTCTTATGGCATGATAAGAACATATACACTATATATATCATACGCTGGTTTTTTTAGTCTCGGATATAATGATGGGATGTATTTGAAATATGGAGGGAAAATGTTAATGATTTATCTGCGGAGGACTTGGGGACAAATTTTATTAACTATGTAATCCTTGAAATAACTTTAATGGTATGTGTTTTGTTTGTTGGATGTATGACCAGAAATGTCATTATGAAAGCTTTTTCTATTGGGATGTTTACTACAAACATGATTGGGTATCTGAAGTCCTTTTATCAGGCAACTGGCGAATTCAAGTCATATGGGAAAGTATTAAATATTGAAAAATTTGCATTGTTTACTATGAATATGTTACTTATATTTATAGTAAATACAAAAAATTTTATGGATTATATTTGGGCACAGGTAATTATTGGAATTGTTATTATGATATATCTCCTTGCAAAGGTACAGATTAATCTTAAGTTTATTCAGAAAGGTAAAATATCTATAGAAGAATTTCTTATTAACACGAAGTCCGGATTTATATTAATGCTAGGTAATTTTTCGAGCACTATTTTTACGGGATTGGATCGATGGTTTGTTAAACTGTTAATGAGTGCTACTTGCTTTTCATTATACTCATTTGCTGTTAGTATGGAATCTGTAATTAATGTCTTTATGACTCCCATTACTATATCTATGTATAATTATTTTTGCGTTAAACGTTCTGTAGATAAAATTATTCAAATTAAAAGACTGGTTTTAATCTGGGGATTTATGATTATAACAGCGGCATTTCCAGCAAAGATCATACTGGAAATTTATCTTCCTAAATACTTGGATTCTAACTCTATTATATTTTTATTATTTGCTTCTCAAGCATTTTACGTAATAATTAAAGGGGTATACGTGAATCTTTATAAAGCAAGAAAGGAGCAAGATAAGTACTTAAAGCAGATTCTATATATGACAGTATTGGCATTTTTATTAAATGCCATATTATACTTTTTGCTAAATTCAATGCAAGGAATAGCTCTGGGAACGTTAATCACTTCAATGATATGGCTAATTATTTGTGAAACTCATATGCCTGAAATTAGATTTCAGGTAAAAGAAATCGCTTTTTTGGTGACTATGCTATCAACTTATTTGTTATGTGGATATAAGTTTAACGCTATATCAGGATGTTTCATTTACTTAAATGTTGGATTATTTGCAATGATTTTTTTATGAGAGATAGTTGTACATTTATATTATCTCAGTTCAAAAAAATAATTGGGGACATTAGAAATTAATAAAGGACGTGAAAAATGAAAACTACGGTTTTAGTTGAAGGTTTTTATGGACGTAATAATTTAGGAGATGATTTTATTTTACGTGCAATTTTGGATACAATCCATAAATCCGAAACAATTAAGTTCGTCAAAATAATGGTCAGCGATACACATTATGCAGGTTATAACGAGCTTTTCCGGATGTATCCTAGATTACATTTTACTCTTGTAAGTAATACAGGAAATTCTATAAAACAGATTTTCGAAAGAATAAGAATTTTACAATCGATTGATTATTGGATAATTGGAGGAGGAGGAGTATTTCCAAAGGAAAAAATAGCATCTCTTATAAAAAGATTACTATATATAAGAATTGCAAGAATTAAAAATGTAAAAACTGCTATGTACGGTATAGAAATAAATCCTGTATATAAAAAAAGAAATAAATATATATGGAAACAAATCATAGCGAATTGTGATTTTATTTATACTAGAAACCAATCTAGTATGAACTTTTTAAATAGCGTATACGTCAAAAAGAACAAAGCCTATTCAGATGTTACTTTCGGTGTTTGTACCCAAGAAGAAATTGAATTCAATGAAATTTCTTTAAATCAAAAATTAGCCGTAAGCCCTAAATCATTTTACCTCTGGAGTCTGGCTATGCCCTGGACCTCAAAAGAACTTGATGGAAATCATTATAAAAATAGATATGATAGTTTTGTTTCTCAAATTGCTGATGTGATAAACACTCATGATAAAGTAACTCATGTTTTTTTACCATTTTACTATGATAATGATATTGTTTTTATAAATGATATTACAAAAAAAATATCAGAAAGTATCAAATATATAATTTGTGATCATAAAAAATCCCTAAAACTCGGAGAAAAAAGAAAATTATTCTTTTATGCGGATAGGTGCATCTGTATGCGGTATCATAGTGTACTATTCGCTTTATATTATGCAAAACAAGTTTATGCTATATCCTATTCGCCTAAAACTACAAGTATGCTTAAAGAAATCGGATTAGTAAATTCTTATGTAGAATTTGGAATTAGACCAACTGAATTTTTCTATTCGGAATTTGATTTAGATAAAGAACGATTTATAGAAATATTAGAAAACAAAAAAATGATGCATCTAATGAATTAAGGAAAATAAGTAATGAATTAAAATACAAAGCTAGAGAAGGAGAACAGGCCTTTTTGAATTGGCTAGAAATCGGATAACTCTTATAAGGTAAGCGCCAAGTGGGTTCTTTCCAGACTTAGTTGATTTGATGATAAGATTCATTGAGAAGCAGCTTTGCTTTTAATGAGTGTGTGAAGAAACCTCTGTAAAAGCAGATCTTCTATGATAATGGCAGGGCTGAAGTAAACGATCCATAGCCAGTACCCTTCCACAAAATCAAAACATCTGAGAAAATATACTTCAGTATTAAACTACAGTATAAAAAGTTGAGTTTTCAACTTTTTATACCAAGTTATGGAGGTTTAGAAGTATGAGTTCTCAAACAAGTTCCGTTGCACAGCAGGTTCGTATTCAACAATGGGTAGATTTGATTAGGGACTGCCAGAACCGTCCTTGTGAAATGTAAACGTCAAACCATCCGCCCCAGCTTAAACTAACGCCGCTTTTCAGCGGCGTGGTCTCCGGCATTTTTCCGGCAGATTGGTTGACCACGGCATCAACGATGCCAATGCGTTTTTGTCTATAGTTCCATCCTTGTCTGCAAGTTTTGGCAATTCTGTAAGCAGATAGCAAAAATAGTTGTAAGTACTCAGATTATTCAGTTTGGCAGTTTCCGAAATGCTGTATATCACAGCACTGGCTTCTGCTCCTCTGATAGAGTCAATTATTACCCAGTTCTTTTTGCCAATGCAGAATGTACGAATTGATCTCTCAGAAGCCGAGTTATCTATCGGGACTTCTCCATCCCTCAGAAATACCTTTAGCTGCTTTTCCTGATTGATGCTGTATTTTAAACCTTTAGCGGTTTCGCCTTTTGGCAGTTGTTCATGGAGCACTTTTTTTACCCATACAAAATACTCCTCAACAAGTGGTTTTACATTTTTTTCTCGCTCCTTGAGCCGTTCTTCTGCTGTAAGCGTCTTTAAAGATTCATCCAGTTTATAGATGGAAGATATCCTTATTAGTTCTTGGTATGCAACCGATTTTTTGGCTGTTTCCCGGTCATCCATTGCCTTTACCGCATTCATAAACGATCTGCGGCAGTGTGCCCAGCAATTCGCGTTGGTCACCCCCTCCAGATTCTTTTCAATCAGATGATACTGGCTTAGACCATCCGTTACAAGGACTCCCTTAAAGTCTTTGTAGTATTGCTCCGGATGATCATGATGCCGGGTCTTCTGGTATTCATACAGGACAATGGGCTTGTCTTTGTAGTATTCGCCAGACCGGTGAACCCACATATAACTCTGTGCTCCTGCAGAACGTCCATCATTGATCACTTCAACCGGTGTTTCGTCACATTGGGTGACATGATATTTAAATAGTTCTTCCTTCATATAGTCATAAACTGGCTGAAAGTATCTCTGCGCACACAGGATGGTCCAATTAGCCATGTTTTGTCTGCTGATATGGACACCACCTCGCTGGAACTCCTGCTCGATTCGGTACAGCGGAATAGAATTCACATACTTCCCATTGATGATGGCAGCTTCCAATGAAGGAGTTACAATGCTGTTCCTAAGAAGATCTTTTGGACGATCACCCCGGACGAATTCATCCTGATGGAGCCCATCTGTGCCGACATACACTTCAACCGTATGAACTTCAACTGTCCAGGAAGCCGGTTCGTAACGCAGACGCTTATAAGATTCATCCGGCATACGCTTGTAGTTTCCGTCACCATACATCTCGTTAAGTTTTTCTTGCGAGACACTGTGAAGAATCTTTTCTTCCGGAAATCCAGACAAATCCGCATCCCGCTTACCGCGCTGCTTTTTCTGTTTTGGGATTGTCGCAAGGACTTCTTCTATCGTTAATTCTTCCATAGTATCTTCCGAAAGTGCTTCGGCTTCATTGAACAGCGATCGTTGTCCGCTGACTGCATCCAGTGTTTCCGTATGGCGTCCAAAACGCTGTTGGTTTGCAATACGTATCTGCTCGATAAGTTTCTCCAAGTTATCATTCATCTGTGTTAACTGATCCTGCATAGACAACACAAGGAGCATCAGATCTTTTTTGTTTAGCTTATTCAATTGTTCCACGGTATATTTTTCAGCCATAAGTTCGCTCTCCTAATTGTCTTTATTATACCGCAGATAGCGTATTTATGCCACTTTCGGCACTTTGGCACTTCGTCATAATGCCTATGGTTTACACGCTTTATACCTCTTATACAAGGATAGAAATATAGAGTTTTCAATGTTCAAAAGTGCCTTGTTTCAGGCGTATATGCCGCAATGCTGACAGCTTTACGGCAAGTTTTGGGATTCCAAAGTCACAGCAAAAACCGAAGGTTTAAATTTCTCTGTTTTGCACAACAAAAACTTTATAACACATGCTTTGGATGGACCTCTTTGATCTTTGGAACAATCGGATTCAAGCCCTGCATCAGCATCTGGTACTGATCTCTAGTCAGTTCCGCCGCTTCCTCGGGCGTGCGCGGCCAGATGAATGAGCCATCTTCCAAACGCTTATACAAAAGTAAAAACCCGGTCCCCTCCCAAAGCAGGCCTTTCATCCTGTCCGTTCGGCACCCACAGAACAGGAAAAGCACATCCTTCTCAAAAGGATTTAAATCATACTTTGTGCCGATTAATTGTGCCAGACCATCAATTCCTTTTCGAAGATCAGTTCTTCCACAAGCCAATATGATGCGTTTCACGCCGGCTGCTTCAGCTAACATGGATAACGACCTCCAACATCTGTTTTAGAAGTTCAGGAGAAACAGTGTTTGATAATCCTATCGTCAACTTCCCGGTGCGGATGATTGCATCTGCTTGAAATGACTGCCCGAAAGATTCAGAAGCTCCCTGTGGTTGAACTGGTAATTCTGCAAATGTAACAGTGCCTTCCTGACTGGTAGCCGGCAGGTTGATTGAAGACATTTGCTCATATGCTTCCTTGCGTATTTTGCGAAGCCAGTAGTAGTAACTCTTTTCGCTGATGTCATGATCCATCATCCACTGTTTGGCAGTCTGTCCTTCCGGTCGCTGTTGACATTGCTCAATAATTGATTTCCAATTAGCAAGCCTTACTTCATGAGTGGTTTTATCCATAGTATTTACCTCCACTTGAAAAAACTAGTTGGTTTTTTGCATTTTTTCAAGTGTGCCATAAAACTCATCAGAAAGAAAGGCGGATGGTTTGACGTTTACTCCATTTCTTCACACACTCAAAATAAAAATATCCGTCCTGTGATTTTTTTGATCAACTTTTTAATAATATGTTTTATTTTATTCAGGTTTCCATAACCGCCATACTTCCTCGCGATATATTCAAAGGATTTACTTCTAAAATCCCTCCAAAATTCATCTCGTTCTTTTGGAATAAGAAAAGGTCTAATCAATGATGGCTGCATACTGTCTTCTAACGAGCATGTTTGATACGTAATGCTATTTTTAATGCTCTTAAAAGTCTGTTCTCCAACTTTATTATTAATCAATACAAGAGAAACACCGTGATTATCATTAAATCCCGGTGCGGCTTTATCAATGCCCCAGTAATCTGCAATCGTGATATCTCCTGGATGGTTAATTGTTTTATATGGACAATAGTAACAACTAGGCCTTAGAATATTATGTCCGTAGAAAAGTTCTTTAAAAATTTCACTATGAATCGTATATTCTTTACCATTTAGCAAACGAATCGTTAATGTTTCTACATGGGATGACCAACCGAATTTCTTTTTGTTACGAAATTCCGTAACGATACACTGCCCGTTTATTCTGTTTTCCTGCCAATTCAAATATTTTTCCCACACTTTTGGGCTGGGAACACCATGGCATACAATATCAACACAAAACAGATTACTGTATGTACTAGAAAGATAGCTGCGCAAACCTGCTATTTGACAGGATGTGCCTGAAAATAGTACATATCTGCCGGACTCTAAATCTTTTTTTACTTGAGCAAAGGTATTGCCAAGATTACTCTCGATATATTTAGACCCCCTCATCTTATCACGTTCCTGAGCTGTCTCGGCACGAACGTGAATTGCTTTAAAGTGTTCATCAAGAATGCAACCATAGACCACCCCTCCTTTTTCTAATATATCATCGGAGAGTGCGGTGAAAATGCCGCCAGAGCGGGAATTCATTCTTGTCTCAAGATCAGTATGCTTTGCAGCATATACAATCGGTATATATTCCATAATTCAACGTACCTTTCCTCTTTATCAATAATATCCCTTTGCCTTTTGATTTACTTTAAATGCGCATACTTCTAAACATTGGCAACACCGGATACATTTTGATGCGTCAACTGCGGGATACATAAATCCTTCTTCATCGGGATTCATCTCTATGGCAGAGACAGGGCATATAGCATAACATGCAGTACAACCGCAGCAATGCACTTTTTTATCATAAAGTTCAGGCAACTCTTTCTTATTCTTATCTTTATCTCTATTTAAATTAATGTATTTTAAGGATTGATATTCCATTGATGTCCCTCTCTCTGTAACGGTATTCACTTTTTAATTTTTTTATGATAAGCTTAACTCCAAGTAAAATTAAAGATTTATTGATAACGAATGAAATTATAAAAACTCCAAGCAAAACAGTTATTTGTAATAAAGTGCGATTAGTGTAATACGAAAAACATGTCACGATGTACATAAATACTATTAGCACTATCCACTTTTTTTCTAATCTTATTTGAATATATTTTTTTATGTCAAAATATCGATAAACAGCTATTAAACCGAAAGCAAAAACAGTAGAAATTGCTGCTGCATAGAGACCAATAAATTTTATTAAAAGTATATGCATAACGATATTTATAATTCCAGAATAGATTGATGTCTTAGCAATTTCTTTTGTCTTTTTTAACGCAACATAGACAACGCTATATAATCCAACTACAACATTCAACATAGATGATAACATAAAAATCGGTATTATTTTGTATGCCTCCTGAAATTTACTGTTTATCAAAACAGGAAAAGCAAATGGCAAACTGGCTATTATACCAACAGCTGTACACATAAACAATTTAAACATATTTGTGATAACTCCGGAAAAAAATTTCCTGGTCAGAATCATTGATGTGTAAAGCAGCAGATTCAGTCCATGAGATATTAAAAATATTATAAAAGGTTATATAAGCCGAAGAAAATTTATGGCCTATTGATAAAAGGCCATTAAAAGAGGTTCCAAGAAAAGCCAACACAATTGTTCTATCCGAAGCGCCAAGGACCCACCAGCAGAGCGCATTTGGGATTAAGGGCATTGAGTATTGAAGTATTTTTCTCAGAATACCTTTATTGACCTTTTTTATTGAAATAAACGCATATATTCTCTCTCTGAAGAACAATAATATCGCAGTAAATAACTGAGAAAATATAGATGCATAAAGCATACCGTAAACACCCATATTTATAATTATTAATAGAAAAACATTTCCAAGGATTTGCATAAATGCAGATAGAAAACTGCCAAATGCATAAGAGACATTATCTCCGAATCCTCTTGCTGTTTGCAACATCATATTTGCACATATGGATGCCAAAATGTTGAATAGCAAAAACCATTTATATTCAGTAGTGATGAGTGATTGGATAAAAGCAAAAATTATGATTGTAATGACTGCTTGCATCAAAGCAAAAACAAATATCGTTGATATAATCTTCTCTTTTTCTTGATTATTATTTCGTACATCAATTAAAAATCGAAATAACGCCTGATCCACCTGAAATAATATGACCGGCATGAGCAGAGAAGAATACGTAATAATTAAATCAACGATACCGTATTCTTCTGGCGTAAGTACCGATGTGTATAATGGCATAAGAAAAAAGCTCATAAACTGGGTACAAATTTTTCCAACAGTAATAATCGCCGTATTTTTAGCCAATTCCTCATTTTTATTCAATGCTATTTCCACCTTGTTATTCACTTTTATGCTAGGTAAACAACTTCTTCCTAACCATTAATAATATGATTTTCAATATAATTTTTAGATAAGAGAACCTCTTTTTCAATGATGGAGTTTATGTCATTCCAGCGTATGTCTTCATTCCATTCTGACTTCGTAGTACCATTCCACATTCCTCTAGATTCCAGGTTTGTGATTTCAAGAATATCTTTTAACCGCTCATTTACAGAAATATTCATTTCTACAAAGAAATTTGTATTGAGAATAATTGAAAAAGCAGTCGCATGAAATGAATTAGTCAGGACACATCTTGCATTATCAATATAGTTGATAAATTCAAATGGGGTAGCAATTCCTATGTGTTCAACGGACCAGTATTTATACCAACGTTCCTGATCCCCAAGAAGCATGACTTTATATCCCGTCTTTTTACTGAGTGTCCTAGCGTGTTCAATAATATAATCAGCTTGTTTAGATACCCCCATAATAAAAACTAAAATATATTCCTGTAAACATAGAGGGGTTTGCATTGAATACTTCCGCCATTCTTCTTTTGATTTTAAGAAAACAGGATCGATACAGGTATCTGCCTTTAATTCCGGACATAAAGATTTCAACATATTTCTAAGAGATCTCTCTCTGACCGATATCGCATGAAACTCTTTTAAAGCACAGATAAGCTGGGATTGCTGATCTATTTTGTCTATGCTACCGCAACTCGCAGCATAGGATACTTTTTGGGCATCATTCTTTATAAAATCAAGAAGATACGTTTTATCGGGTCCGGTTATATCAGTATTCCAAACCTGGTCCGAACCAACTACAAATGTATCTAATTGTCTCATTTGATTAGAATCTGAAAATTCCAAAAGTTTAAAATACTTCTCCTCAAATTCTTTGAAAATTCTATTTCTTTTTATAATATGTTTTAAACGCAGAAATTTTAGAAAAGTAACTTTTACTCCTTTTGTTAGATCAAATATGCCAGCAATGGAATAATCTTTTTCTAATGCAGCATTTCTATAATCGAGAATATATATTTCTGTATCGGGATAGTCGCCTAGTGTTTCCGCTAAAGAAAATGCCTGCAGAAAGGCTCCATAATTGCAAGCCCGTTGAAATGTCAAAATACCTATTTTTTTCATTTTACGATACCTGTTCCAATCATAAGTCTTATTCCAAATGAGAGACCAACAGCAAGGGCATAAAAAGAAAACATAATATCATATAAACAATTACCTGTAACTGAATATAGTGCAATAAATATCTGAACCATAATTGAAAATAAGATGGTTGTTCTATATCCCTGATTATATTTTATTTCATCGTGTTTCAATAAAACGATCGTTTTATAAAAAATTATGATTGCCCCGCTCATAAACAGCAAAAAACCAACAATTCCAGTTTCTGATAAAAGTTGAAGGTACACATTGTGAGCATTTAAATATTGATATCTATCTGCTCGTACTCTTGGATCATATAGAGATAGATGGAATTGATACTTGTATCCCCCCCAGCCAATTCCAAATATGGGAAATGACATAAATAATTTCAAGGCCAATTTCCACATTAAAAATCGCGTTGTCGATTCCTGATCGGACCCGATTGTTAAGAATCTAAACAAGACTTCTCTTAATGCTGGTATATTTATGGCGCTTACATAAAAAGCTGCTGTCAAAAAAATTCCAATTAAGAGAACTTGAAAGAACCTCCCCGTCCTTTTTTCAGGTCTGTGTAAATAATATGTCATAAGAATAGCAGTAAAGCCAAATAAAATATGCGCTCTTTTTGTGGTTAACAGCAACATTGTTCCTGCAGCAATTATGGCCGCGATATACCACTTATTCTGTCTCCAAAATCCCCGTTTTACCTCATCACTTCCTAATACCCTTGAAAAAAGTGCTAGTAGAGTCATCGTTATAACCATAGCATTTTCAGAATAATGGGCTGCAATTCCAGCTCTATAACCTGCAGCACCTCCATTCGTGCCTGTTGGCCAATATCCCCAGATAAGATACATTGATTTATACAGATGCGGGAATACTAACATAACTGCACTTGAAATTACATATAGATATGTGATAACTAAAAAGGTGTCCATGATTTTTTCATAGTATTTACAATTTAAATTACCAATCAGAAAAATCATTAAAAAACAAAACGTCCAACGGATTGTTGTATAATAATTATGTCTGAATATCATCACATTATAGATAAAGACAAATATAATAAAAAATATAATCCAAGGCAATCCGTATTGTAGGATTTTTTTTGAAAAAATAAATACTTTGTTTTTCGTATTTGCGATAATGATACAAATAATCGATAAGAAATACATACCGTAGATAATTAAATTATTTGTATTCACCTGTAAAAATTCCCCAAAAATGATTGAACCTAAAAACATGTTAATTGCAATAACTGTCAAGTATGTCTTTATCGATACTTTATTTTTATTTGCTTTCATCATAATAAACTTAGTCCCTCAATAGATGATATTTAAAAAGCCTAACTAATCCTTGTTTTTCAGTTTAGAATAGGTGTTTCCAATAAGGAGTGCTGTCGTATACATTCTGTGCTTTATCAAATACAAGAGAACTGTATACACTTTAGACTGTATTTTCCCTTGCGATAATCTGGTTCTTCTTAATTTTAATACAATTTTTCTAATATCAGGATGATCTGTAAAATTCACCAGTTCAGTAAATATTAGATGATTATAACGAATACCTTGAGATGCGATAACAAAGGTTCGTATCACATTCTGACCAATTTGGAATTCAAATGCCTGCCTTATCTTTTCATCTTCTACTGTATTCTTATTTGATTGTAAATAATTCATATAATCCAGTCGTTGTTTAACGCTTCGCAGAGTGCTGCTCCTTGATAGAGATTGACCAGTTATTCTATAATAGTATACTGGAGCGTCAATACATTTTATTTGATCCATAAGCTTAAGACAACTGAGATTAAATACCAAATCCTCAAAAATAGACAGACCCGTTTCAAATCTGATTTTGTTGGTTTTTATAATAGCTGCCTTAAACGCTTTTGCCCAATTTACGCCCAATAGACCTGCATTCCATGTCAATCCACAATTACACTGTTTAAAGTACATGGGGTGATCGAGCATTGCCAATATATAGTCATGTGCAGAAATTTTTGTAATCTTGTTTGAAAAATATATTGGTTTATCTTGAATATAGTTTGCTACTACTAGATCTATATTAGGTTCCACATATTTTTCCAATAATTCTAGTGCATCATTCATAAGATAATCATCTGCATCCAAAAATACGAACCAATCTCCGCATGCGAGTTCTATCCCAAGATTTCTGGCATTTGATACACCAGCTTCTTCTGTGACAAGGAGCTTGATTCTTGAATCTTTATCGGCCCAGGCTTCGCAGATACATAGGCTTTGATCCACCGATGCGTTAATTACTAAAATCAGTTCAAAGTCTAAATAACTTTGACGTAATACACTCTCAATGCATTCATTCAAATATAATTCTGCATTATGTACTGGCACAACAACACTAAAAGTCATAGCCCATCATCCTTCATACATAGGTATTTTTATATCTCTATCAAATTCTGACGTTTTTCAAACATTTCCATAACACCAATTATTGCTTCGGTTACTTCCTCATCAATGTAAAGGCTTTGGCAGCTATTTTCTATCGACTTAACGAAATCAAATAATTCGTAGCGAATTCCTTCCCCATCCAATTGATAAAAATAACGCTTATTCTCTGCAGGATTTTCATATCTAATTTCAAAATAATCTGTTTTCCACCACGGAGCCGGTACATAGATATAACCGTTTGTACCGGAAATAATCAGTTCTCCCTCAGACTTTACACCATTCCCTATTTTTACAGATGCAACTGCATCTGAATACACAAATTCAACTTTGGAAAAGGTGTCAAATTGATTCTCTTCATCTATAATATGTGATATGATTGATATATTATTGTACTGTGTTCCCAAAATTTGAAATACCGGAAGAAGGGCTGTAGGCCCCCATGCTGTAATACTATTCCACATTTTATTGAATATTTTTCTTTCTGTTCTGTCAATGTTTTTTAAACTTGTACAAACTGCATCAACAGAAATAACCTTCCCAATATGTCCGCTTTTAATTAACAAAATCAGTCTGCTGTATGCCGTTGCATAAGCAGTCCGCAGGGCATCTGTCAAAATACACCCTTTTTCTTTTGCGAGCTCATATAGTTCAATATATTCTTTTTTGCTTAATGAGATTGGCGCTTCGCATAAGACATGTTTTGCCTGCTGCAAAGCCAGTTTAATTTGCTCATAATGTAATGTAGGATGCGAATGAATATATACCGCATCTGAAGAATCAAGGAGAGTCTGATAGGATTCAGTAATGATAGGCAGTTTCTTTATGTTTTCAGACATACAGTCAATATTGTTTGTACAAATACCGGTAAGCGTAATTCCATTGACATAGTGTACTTCCGCCTCAAAACGATTTAAAAAAGGAGAATCACCAACAAGCCCTATCCTAACCGCACTCTTTTTTTCCGAATTTCAGAACTTGAAATACCCTCTGTCCGATCCAGATAAACCACATTACAGTATTCTTTTAGGTAATCAAAAGTCCCAATCCAGTCTGAACCAACCGTAAACGTATCAATATTATATTTTCTTATATCATCAATCTTTTGTCCTTCATATTCTTCTACGATAATTTCATCTGCAATTCCTGTTAATCGAACAGCTTCAATTCGTGAACTCAATGACTGCTGTACATTTATTTTCCCCCTGCTTTTATCAAAATCATCCGCTGTTACACCGACAATTAAGTAATCGCCAAGTTCCTTTGCCCTTTTAAGTAACCTGATATGACCATAATGGAGCCAATCATATGTACCATATGTAATCACTTTTTTCATTTTTCCCCCATACTGATAAAGCTGATTTTGCATTATCTCAGATAAAAATTGCTAAGTTTTTCTGTTGAATCGAATCCAAACAATTGTGGTATTGCAGTTTCATGAATATCCTTCCCATAATGCCCATCAAGCTTAAAGTATTCTTTTGAAGTCATTCGATAAAACCATTCTAATATGTGATTCATCATCGGCGTTTCAACATCCACGAGTTGTCCCAGCGCTTTTAAAATACAAATGCCAAAAGGAATATCTTCCGTATAAAAACGAGAGGTAAAATCAGGGATAAAACCGGCTCCAGTATCAATCATCGGTAAAACAAGTTTTTTATAGGATGGGATGGAATGGAATTTTCTTGTCAAATCTTTTGGAGTTGGAGATTCATAATATGTTTGTATCGATTCCACTTCTGACAAATCGATGGGGAGTTTCCTGCAGATTTCCATCATTTCATCGCTTAAGGTACAAATAAATTCAGAACACTCATCGTTCCAGGATTGATAATAATAAATCTGTTCGGGAAAGACCTGACCGCTCTGATAATCTTTTAGATATATAAAGGACCCACTTGTATGAAGCAGCGGATTACCTGGCAGTAAGGTTGCTGCCATATAATTTTTGAGACAAATGCATTTAATTTGAAGCATATCTTCAAGAATATCTATAATTATATTTGTATTTTTGTGAGGCAGAGCAGCCACTAAAAGCTTATTCTTTTTGGACATTAAACCGGCAACCTTACCACGCTCTTTTGTTCTTGCAACATAAGGAACCTTTTGGAGCGCAAATATTGTCACCCCTTTTTCAATCAACTTATCACAGTACATCTCTGCTCCACCATATCCGGGGAAAAAACCCAGAAAAGCTGTTTCCTTAACACAATCTTCAATTAAAGAAATAAAATTTTTTCTCAACTGGGAAGGATATGTACACAAAATGATATCTGCGTCTGTAATTGCTTCTGTAAGGTTATCCGTTGTATCAATCACCCCGGAATAATAAATAAGATTTTTCTCATCGTCCACTACTTGAATTTTCTTATTAAATAGCTTAGGATTCGAGGCAAACAAGGTAACATCATAGCCCTTAATCCTGGAGATCTCACCGGCAAGGCACATTCCAATATTGCCTCCGCCAATAATAGTCACTTTCATTCATGTGTCTCCTTTCATTTAAGAATTCCGCGCCTCACTAAATCATGTAATGCTTCAATCAAAATCTCGTTATCATGTTGAGTCAGCGCTCCGATATGTCCTACCCGAAATACCTTTTCTCTTAAATCTCCTCCATTTGGACAAACCCATATGCCATACTCGTCCTTTAATGTCAAAAAAACATCGTAAGCGGAACAAGATCTTGTGGCAAGCGGTGTTACTGCATTAGACAAAGACTCAGAACAAATATCTAACGGCAGGCCTCTTATTCCCTTACGAAAATGATTTGCTAACGCTGCTATTCGTCTTTGTTCTTCCGCAGTCCCTCCATTGCCATCAATATATTTTAGTCTTGCATTAATCTGTAAGAGAGTTCCAACAGCGGGTGTAAATGGTGTCTGGCCTCTTTTGCCATCTCTTAATGCAGTTTTTAAGTCAAAGTACATTGATTTGACGTGATTTCCTTCAATTCGGTTAACTGCCCGTTCTGACAGAACGATGAGTGAAATTCCCGGCGGGCAGGCCAGGGCCTTTTGAGAGCCTGCTATCATAATATCTGCGTTTAGCTTTGACATGTCAAAGTCATCAGCCAGAAAAGAACTGATTGCATCAACCACTAAAAATAAATGGTTACTTTGACAGAATTCACTGATAATAGATGGGTCGTAATACACACCGGTAGATGTCTCATGAATGTTAACCAAAAAACCTGTGTATCCCTTATTGTTGTATGAGATGAGAATTTCTTTTGTTAACCGCTTTCCGATATCAAGTTTGATTTCTGTATATGGGATATCATGAATTTTGCAAATTTGTACAAATCGCTCTCCAAAACTACCGCCATTAACAATTAAAATGTTATCATTTTTATTGAAAACATTTATTACGGATGCTTCCATCGATGCGGTGCCAGAACCCGTTATAAAAACAACTCGTGCCGATTCTTCTGCATTCACAAATTTTTTTACCAATTTTTCATTTTCCAACATCACTTCTGAAAACTCAGGAGTACGGAAATATGGGACATCCTCAGCACCTATTTTCTTCACAATCACACTAGACTGAACTGGCCCTACTGTAAAGTTTATCATTTCAACTACTCCCTTTCTTTCATTGCTTATACTTACCTAAATCATACGCGATATACTGATTTCTCTGCCTTTTCTCAACAGGCGGAATCTGCATATAGTCATTATAATAACCTCTCAAATAAGAATCGTAATTACCAGGCAGGTAACATTTTCGCCCTTCAAATACACACTCATAAAAGTTGCAAAAATCTTTGCGTAATTGAATTCCGCCAAAATAGTGCTTTCCATCAGCCGGAATTGATATTCGCTTTGTATCGGAATCTTTACAGAAAGAATGCCAGTAATCTGTCCAGCGGGCCCACTGGTCTAGCGTAGCGAAAGAAAATATTTTTCCTATAATTCCTTTTATTTTAAAGGACATACCATTTGTCAACTTTTCTAATTCCTTTTTTCTAAAATAAAGCCTTGTACAAGACAATATAAACCCCAAAAATATGCACATAACCCCTTGAAAGTACATTAAAATCAGATTGTCAAATATATTTTCTATAATATAGATATCAATAAAAATACCACAGTCATCCAAATCCTGTTCTAAAATTGTTCTATACTCTGTGCCTTTTAAACGTATTTTTGGTATTACTCTGCCGAAATTATGTTTTTCTTGTGGATGTAGGATAGAATACTTTTCTAAAAGCTCACTGTTAATGATATCGCAAAACATTTCAAAATCAGCTCTTGGCATTGCAATATCAATGTCATCATCCCAGGGAATAAAACCTTTATGCCGAAGTGCTCCTATTGCGGTTCCTCCAATAAGTGCAAAGTCTAAACTATTATCTTTACATACACTTAACATATCATCTAATATTATCAGTAGAACCTGATGAAGTTTTTCAATCTCACCTTTATCCATGGTTGATAAATCATTTTCAGCATTTTTGGCAACATGATGTAATCTCATACTTTATACCTCTCTGATCCACAGTGCTGAATCAGACGATTTCAGCACCGTGTGCGTTACGGTCTCCTTCTTTGGGCGGTGTCATATAGTCGCCATAGAGAGATGTTAGATACTTGTCATAATCTTCCGGACCATACATGAAAAGATCTTCAAAAGCATATTTTGTCAGTTTTCCGTATACTTCTTTCTTGAACAATTCATTAAAGTGGTATGATGTCTGTCCGGTAAAGTTGATGATCCACTTTGATTCTGACAGCGGATACCGTCTTAAAAGCTTGTCTATATTATCTAAACACTTTTTAGAGTTAAATAATTTACCTATGTTAGTAACTGCAGCAATTTTTATAATTATTTTTTCAATCAAAGACCGCCCTGGCCGACTAATATTTACTTTGTCAAGTGTTGATAAATGGAAGCATAATCTATAATAAGTCAACCTGATTTTATGAACTGTTTGGGCTGGTTTTTCATTTGGCATTCCATCTAAAGGGAAAATATCAATCCAAACATTTTCATATCGGACCGTCATACTGCCATTACGTTTTATCTTATATCTAGTATCCACAATTCGGGCAAAATAGTAATGATGATCTGTATCATCCCAATAAGTTCTTAATTCCATATCAGCAGGAAGAAACTTCTTTACATTTGTTATGAAATTTTCATAATCTGCACGCGGAAGCCCTAAATCAACATCATCATCCCAAGGGATAAATCCTTTGTGGCGTATAGCCCCCAACATCGTTCCCCCCTGCATGTAATAGGTAATATTCATACTATCCATAATTCCTATTACTTCTTTCAATAAATCTAATATATATTGCTGAACTTTTGACAAATGATTATTATCACATTGTATACTCAATGTTTATCTCCTTTTACTAACTTAGTCCAAATAATTGTTATTATTTGCACCAACCACCCTCACAAATCCCCACAACCATTCCCACACACCCTCTACATAGACCCCTTCTTATCAAAAACCACCCAAACCGTCTTAAACAAGGTCCTTATATCCAGCCCAATACTCCAATCCGTAATATAGTCCCTGTCCAGCTGGACGACTTCCTCAAAATCCGTTATCTCGCTTCTTCCGCTCACCTGCCACATTCCGGTGATCCCTGGCTTGATACTCAGCCTGGCTCGGTGATGCAGGTCGTACTTCTCCCATTCATCCACGGTGGGGGCCTGGTGCCTACCAGGCTCATATCACCCTTTAGCACATTCCAGAACTGGGGGAACTCATCAATGGAGTATTTTCGGATAAAGTTCCCAATTCCCTTTGCTCCGCCAATGATCCGGGGATCGTTCTCTATTTTAAACATCATCCCGCCCTGTACGCGGTTCTGACTCATTAATTCCTTTTTGCGCTCCTCAGCATCCATATACATGCTTCGGAATTTATATAATTTAAACTTTTTTCCGTTCTTTCCGATCCGGACCTGGGAAAAGAATATTGGTCCCGGCGACTGGACGTAGATGCAGGGCGCCACTATAACAAACAGCAGACCTGTTAATACACATCCTACGACCCCTCCCGCGATATCCATGGCCCGTTTAAAAAACGCCTGTTTCCATGAAGCCATGTTGATGCTGCTGGTCAGCACCGTATAGGTTCCCAAGCGCTCCACGTGCTGGATCTGGCCCTTCAGCCTTCCCATCTCAATCAGCTTCAAATGAACGGTAACTCCCATGTCTATAAAGCAGTCCATCAACTCCTGGGGCAGCGGCATCTTCTTGGGAAGATTGACAAATACCTCGTCCACCCACTCCCGGCACACATACTCGGCAACGGAATCGCTGTTAGCAACAACTTCCACACCGTTTATACTTCGGCCGGCCCAATCCGCATCCAATAACGTGACGCCCACAATGCGGAAACACTCATAATTGTTCTGGCGGATACTCTCGACCGCTTCCTCCACCATATCTTTGGACGTGAGGATCAAAAGGGAACGCTTTCCCTTTCCCACATCTCCCCTTGTAAGCAGATATCTCTTCCAGAGGATCCTTGCTCCGTAGGAAAATACGGCATAAAAGATCCCAGTCATTATCAGCGTAATTCTGGAATATTCCTCCCCCTGCTGAGTAGCAAACAGATAAAAGGCGGCAATAAGTACCACCAGGCATACATGCTTGACAGCCGAAATCAGTTCCTTAAAATAGCCTCGTTTCAGCACATTCTTAAAGCTCTCGCCAAAAAATGTAACAAATATCTGAATGAACAGAAATACAAACACCATGTTGCGGTACAACTGGCTTTCGTATGGCCAGTGAAGCCCATGACGCACAAAATACGCTGCAACATATGCAAGCTGCAGACACAACGCATCTATCAAAGTAAAATCCAGATGCTTCATCCAGCCCTTATCCGCTTTTCGATACATTTTTTCCCACCACTCTTTTCCTCAAACCCCTGCTCCCTGTCCTATCCCTGTAGAACCGGGTACACGGCTTTATCAGTCATGTACCCCGGCCTGCATTTCTTCAATGCTTTTAGTTCTTGTAAACTACGGATAATGTACCAGATCCTGGAACATTAACAGCTACGGTCTTGGTAACCGGGTCCACCTTAAGGGCTGGAATCAGCTGCCACTGGCCGGTAGCGTTGTCGTAGAACAGTACCTGTACGTTAGCCAGGTTATCAACCAGGTTTGGAACATACAGGGATACTTCTACTGCACCTGTCTTAACAGCGCCTGTGTTTGCATCCATGGTAACAATGGCATGGGTGCCTGTCAGTGCGTTGTATCCGGTCAGGTCAAGGTTCTGTACAGCTTCTGTTAATGGCTTACCTGCATTGATATTGTTGATTGCAGATACTACATTCTCAGGAAGACCTACTGTTGCTGCTGTGCTTGCAGCAAATCCAACTGCTGTGTCGCCGATTACGGCCTGTCCCTTGGAGTTGGTTGTTACCTGCTGGCCTGTTGTGGTCACAGTGTCTACTGCAACACCGATCGTGCTGCCTGCTGGGCTTGCACTGGTGGTTGCTCCTGTGGTCTTGACGCCAGAGGGTGATACAGTTACTGTGGTGTTGGAACTGTTGGTTGTAGTGTTGGTTGTAGTTGTTGCAACAGAACCGGAATCAAGTCCGATGCTGCCGTCACTGGATGAACTTCCTGCTGCAAATGCCCATACCGGCTGTGAAGCCAGGGCTGCTGCCAGAACCAACGCTGCTACGTATTTCTTTTTCATATCCTTCACCTCTCCTTTCTTCTCTCCTAAAGAGTTTTTTATATTCAATAAACAGCATGTTTCCACACTGGATATTGCGCCTTTGTGTTTCCCGCTTATCACTTGCCTGATTCTTGCTTCCCGCAACTTACTCAAGCTCGCGGTAAAACAGTTCCAATATAACCGGGGTCAATGCATCTTTGTCCGCATAGAACTCATCATATCTTGGGGTTACTACCCCCTCACCCGGAACCGTGTAGAAATCTTCATCACTTAGCTTTCCATTCCCCACTGCATCCATTGCAATCTTGAGATACTGGTCTTTGGCCATATTGGTCACCATGTAGTCCTGGACCTTGTCGAACAGCCTGACCACCAGTCCGTTGTCGTGGGAAGCCCCCTTTTGTACGGTTTCAAAAAAGCTTTTGATATACTGCTGCTGCTGGTCCATGCGGAACAATGCCGAATGGTCCACATGGATATCCCTGAACCGGACAAATATCTCCGCCTGCTTTCCTTTAAGGGTTACTGTTTCCCCTTTGATCAGGGCCGGATCCCGTTTCTCCATCCCATCTGTCTCTATGGTCACGGCAACGCCCCCCACCTCGTCATTGAGCATTGAAATGGCGCTGGTATCAGCTGCCAGGTACCACTCTATTTTCAGGCCTCCAAGAAGCCCTGATACCGCCTCCACCATGTATTCACAGCTCTTTTCCCTGCCATCGCCGTATGCGTAGGCCAGGTTCAGGTGCTGCAGGTCCTTGCCCAGCTCATTGCCGCTTAGATCTGTCAGGGTAATATCTGTCATGGTGTCCCTGGGGATCATAAGTATTTTCAGTGTGTTGCGCACCGTGTCCTGGGCAATGAGGAACAGTCCATCGGCCTGTCCTCCGAATCCGGTGGTGGTCTTTTCTGTCATCTCGCCGGCCCGGTCCACACCCATGCACAGAATGGCTTTTACATAGCTGTTGCGCCTGTATTTCCTGCCGTTGTATGTAACGATATCGCCGCTGAACAGGTATGTGTCGTTCTGACCCCCTGACTGTCCCCCGGACTGGTTTGCAGACTGGGCAGCGTAGTTCCTGGCCGCAATCTCTGCTTCTATGGCTTTTCTCTGCCGGTACAGTCCGATGCCTGCCCAGATAAAAGCCACAATAGCCAGTGCCGCGATCCCGATTCCAATGCGGTAAACGGTAGTTCTATGGTTTCTCAGCCAACTCATGCCTCTGCCTTCTCGTATTTTTCATATTTCCCGTATTTTCCATATTTGCCGTACTTGGAGTATTTTCCATATTTACCGTAACGGCTGTAGTATTTGCTGTAATAACCGTTCCGCTCCATGCTCACTTTGTTGAGCACGACTCCCAGGATACGGCAGCCGCTCTTTTCCAGCTGTCCTTTTACCCTTTGCTCCAAACGGTAGCTGATGCAGCCGCTTTCCACCACCATCACGGCACCATCGCACTGTCTGGCCACAATGGCCCCATCGATCAGGTTTGCCATGGGCGGGGTATCTATGATCACGTAATCGTATGTCTTTTTCAGTTCCTGGACCATCTGTTCAAACAGATCCTCCTCCAGAAGCTCCGCCGGATTAGGTGAATACGGTCCCGCGAATACCATGCTCAGGTTCTCCACATTTGTATCATAGAGCACGTCCGCCAGCGTTTTCTGGCCGCTTAGATACTGGGACAGTCCATAAACCTCCGTCTCCAGCTGGTACCTGGATACCAGTACGGATTTTCTTATATCCGCATCAATCATCACTACCTTTTTCCCGATCTGGGCAAGGGAGGCGGCCATTGCAAATGTGATGTCGCTCTTTCCCTCATCGGGAAGGGAGCTGGTCAGCATAATGGTCCTGATACCGTTTCCGCAAAACTGTATATTGGTCCTCAGGGTCTTGATCGCCTCATTGTAGTGATAATCGTCTTTCATATCCCTGTTTAATGTTATGATCTGTTTCATGACGCTCTACCGCCCTTCTTTTTCCTTGATTTTCCAGTTCCCGTCTTGGGTTTTGACTTTCCCGAGATCATGGCTTCCTTGTCCTCAGGCTTTTCCCCTTCTCTCTCAGGCACGGAAGCCAGGACGGAGAGTCCCAGATACTTGGTTACGTCCTCCTCGGTACGGATGGTGTCGTTCATCACTACCTGGACCGTGATCAGGCCGCAGATCAGCACCGCACCCAGCAAGCCGCCGATCAATGCGTTCTTGGCATTGCTGGGGCTGGATTTAAGGACAGGCACCTCGCCCTCCTCAATGAGTTTGGGCGGAACCATTTCCATGATATCTCCAATGTAGTCTGACGACACGGTTGCGATCTTGTCCGCGATCATCTTTGCCATGTTGGGATCCGGGTCTTCCACGGAAATGGAAAGGATACGCGTATCCTGGGGATTGTCAATGGTGACCTTTTCTTTCAAATCTTTGTATGTAAGGCCCAGTTCCATCTCATCGATCACCTGGTTTAACACCCTGCGGCTGGTGACGATTATCTTATAATCCTTGGTCAGCTGGCTGCCGATCTGCAGATCTGCCAGTGAAGTCAGCGTGGTCTCCTTGGAAAGGATGTAGACCATGGCTGTGGATTTGAACTGCGGTGTAAGGACAAACTTGCTGAACGCCCCTGCAACGCCTCCAAACAGCACGATAACGCCCAATATGATCCATATCCGGCGCCGGAACTCCCTCAGCAGTTCCAAGAGGTCGATCTCTATCTCGTCATCATCAAAATTCTTTTCCATACCTATCCCTATTCTCCTGTTTTTCTTTTTTGTAGTATTTTGTCCGCATTGCTGCTAACCAGGGCTCTTACCTCATGTTCGCCCATATGTTTTTCCAGCCACCGGAGGGATTCCTCCATGTCCGGCTTCCTGTAATCCATTCGGTGCATGTCTGTGCCAAGCATATGGATTCTGCCCTCCGCCACCTGTCTGCGGCACCACCGCACATCCCGGTTCCATATGCCGTTTCCCTCCAGGCTGCTGTAATTCATCTGAAGCCTGCAGCCGCATTGGATCAACTCTTCCACCCCGTCCCCTTCCCTCAGGCAGAAATAGCGCTCCACGTGGGCGATCACGGGTATGTATCTGGCCATGGTCATTTTCCTGACCGCCTGGTACATGCTGTGGTAGGACACCTGGGGATCAAACTCCACCAACACATACCTGGTGTTCTCCAAGGTCAGAGCCTTTCCCTGCTTTAGGTTTTCCACCAGACCTTCATGGAAATATGTTTCCTGTCCCAAACCTATCTTAAAATCCGGCGCGATCCTGCCTGCCTCCTCTGACAGCCTTTCAGCCAGCTCATATATCTGGGGCGGCAGCCCCCTTCTGGAATAGTGGGGCGTGGCTATGATACAGCGCGTTCCCTGTTGATAAGCCGCCTCCAGCATCCTCCTGCTCTCGTCCCAATCCCTTGATCCATCATCGATTCCCGGCAGGATATGGGTGTGTATGTCAATGATTCCTGTCATGTCACTTCAACACTCCGTTGTATTTTCGGTACAGATTCTTCAGATAAGGCAATGTGTCCTCTGCCCAGGAATATTCAGGCATGTAGCTTCCTGAAAATAGGGTTCCATAATCGGGATTTCCCTCTATAAACTCATAAAAATCACAGACAAATAACTCCGTGTCCACCGCATAGCTCCCCCTCTTCTTGATCAGTATCTTCTCGATCCCGTACTCTTCCAAGCTCCGGCGTAAACGGTGGTAGATAACCCTCAGATTATTCTTGGCTGTTTTTTCTTCCACATTTTCATACAGTAAATACGTCA
>Ga0192277_1070_pt1 | contig 22971 bp, 20 predicted proteins | sample Koala_Koa24_J3_FD_131302 | JGI IMG/M metagenome (GOLD analysis project Ga0192277, IMG submission 131302) | Enriched cells from koala feces incubated with labeled cellulose particles, San Francisco Zoo, California, United States - Koala_Koa2-4_J3 ...
ACTGTCCGTGACGGAACTTATAAAAATGCATGGACAGGGGATAAATAGATAGCAATCGTAGGAAACGGAACCTGTTAAATAGTGATACAAATCAGGGAGATGCTTTTATGATACGTAAGCTTATAAAAAAGCATAACAATCAAATAAAAAGCATTTTGAGCATCCTGCTTTGTCTGGCGCTCATAGGCGGTACAATTACGTCCGTGAGCGTATTTGCCGAGGAACCGGCGACGGAATCTGGAAGTGAGATTGCGACAGAAACCGGGGTATTGGCAGAATCCCAGACGGATGTGGTTCCTGCCGGGACGGAGGAAACTTCTGAGGAAACAGAGACGGAAACCGCGGAAGAGCCGGAAACAGAAGAACAGACGGCTGAGCCGGAGTCTCTTCCTGCGGAGACGAAGAGTGAAAAGAATTCGGAGACCGAAAGTGAAACGGAATTACCAGAGACGACATTACCGGAGACGGAGTTATCAGAGACGGAACTACCAGAGACAGACATTACGGAGACGGAATTAGCAGAAACAGAATCAGAGTATCCGGCCGCGACGTTCGAAGAGACACTGGATGAGGGCATCACGGTGAGCGCGTCTGCGGAGGCGGGGATTCTTCCGGAAGGCGCATCTATGCGTGTGACGCTGCTGGAGGCAGACAAGGATGAGACAGCCGCGATGTACAGCGAAGCGGAAGCAGCCCTTGAAGAAAACGAGATATCTTATGACGGACTGATCGCGCTTGATATCAGCTTTCTGGCTGCCGACGGAGCAGAGATCGAGCCGGAAGAAGGCTCCGTTACGGTAAAGATTGATGTGGCTTCGGCCCTCCTGGAAGAAGATGTGGATACCGACTCCCTGGAGGTACAGCATCTCGCCGAGACGAAAGATGGTCTGGTTGTGGAAATTGTGGCGGATACCGGGGAGGAAGCCAAAGGGACAATCGAAACCGATGAAGATGGAGGCGTGAGCACGGAATTCACGGTGGACAGTTTTTCATACTTTACGTTGACGTATAATAATAGAAATAACCTGACCATTTATCTGGTGGATGAAGATGGAAACGATATATTGGGAAGCGGTTCTCTTGGAAGTGTGACAGGCTCCACCAGCTGGACAGCGATTGAAACTGCGGCAGCGACCTATATCAGTCAGGCTGAAAGTAATGGATATACGTATGAAGGCGCGCATCTTGGCAGTTATAACAGCTCCACGAGCGTTACCTACGTAAAATATAACCAGGCCAGCGGTGGCGGCGGTGGCGGTAACCAGAGCGGATGGCGGTACAGTTCTGCGACCACCACACCCAATAATTATACAAGTGGCACTTCTGTAGGTAACAATGTAATTTACCTGGTATTTAAAACAACGGGAACTGGAACCGAGACAGAGACAGAGACTGAGACGGAATCTGAATCTGAATCCGAAACCGAAGACAACGGAAAAACGATTACATTTGTGTATTATAGCCAGACAGAGCTTGATCAGACAAATCCTGACACCATAAAGGCTGCTAAGGATACGGTAAAATTCACGGTAAATCTGTTGGATGAAGATGGCAACCTGACTGAAACGGAGATCCCTTCTGGCGCTGTAATTCCAACTTCATATACCTCAAACAGTTCCGTGGTTTTAATCAGTGAATTGTTAAACCAGATCAGTGTTCCAGGCTATACGCTGGAGGATGGTTATGCTTTCTTCTTCTGGAGCGGAAATACGTCAGTAAGCCAGGGATTGGATTTATCCAGTGCGGGGGCACATAAGGTAGTTTCATTTAAAAATTTTGATGATGTCAGCAGCTATGGAGACGGCAGCGCAAATCTGGGCACTACAACAACTTCGAATACCTACCATACGATCGGTTATACAATGACGGAATTGAACGGTTCTTCCATGACAGGTACGGACTGGAGCAGCAGCGGCGATACGGAAGGTTATTACGCATATGAATATGGCGGTGTGCTTCATATTGTGCTGAAGCCGGTGTCTTCAACGGTAGCCTATCAGACCAGATGGGTGAATTATGCGGAGACAGATAGCACTTTGGTCGATACGACCGATGCGCATGATATGACTAAGGATGATTCGGGAAATTGGTATGGATATTTAACACAGACAACGACTTATTGGGATGGAACCGGATTGACAAGCCCGGGCGAAGACTATGTTTTTGTTGGATGGTATGACAGCTGTGACGCGGACGGAAATGGCACAGGGAACAAAATAGAAGGAAATGAAGTGATGTACAGTGACAATACCGTCTATGCCAGGTGGGAGCTTTCTGTCACGACCATGTCTGTCACAGTGGTCAAAAAAGTAGATGGAAATATGGGTGATAAAACCCAGGAGTTTAGCTTTACCGTGACCGACAGTTCCGGAGACACGACAAGCTTTGACTTAAAAGACGGAGAAGAGCAGAGCGTTGATGATTTAACAATAGGGTCTGAAATCACAATAAGCGAGTCTGGAAATGACAATTACGACAGCATAACGATCCAATATGGATCTTACGATGCAAGTAATAATTTTGTCGCTTATGAGACCTACGAGCCCGGTGTAAGCAGTTCCAGCGCGACAATCACCCTGGAGTCAGAGTATGATGTGATTCTTGTAACAAACTATAAGAACGTAGATCCGGACACAGGAATTCATCTCGACTTCGCCCCGTATTTTGCAATCCTGTCGGGTATTCTCCTGTTGGGATTGTTACTTCTGATTCGCAGTACAAGAGGACGTTATGGATGATGGCGAATGAAAAGTTACAGCTTTTCCCGCGGGGAAAACTGTTTCAGATTGATAAAAACCATTTCAGACAACGGAAAAGAGAAAGGATTAGGATATGGCAGAGAAGAAAAAAGATACCTTGAATCAGGCACAGCCTCCGCCGGGTGGTTCCTGGATGGATGAGGCAAGAGCGGTAAACACAGAACACCAGAAGATGCTCGACTGGCTGAAGACGGTAAAGTTCCGAAAAACTCTGGCGGGCGGCGTCAGAGAGGAGGATGTCTGGCGGAAACTGGAAGAGCTGAACCGGCTGTATGAAGGAGCTCTGGTGGCGGAAAGGGCGGCGGCGGAAGCCCGCTTCCACGATTATGCAGATTCAGCGGAGAGCGAGCTGAAAAAGTATAAACAGGCAGTGAAAACGATAAAAGCGCATTATGATGAACTGGCCGTGGAAAATCAGAAAATGGAAGAACAACTGAAAGAGCTGCAGGCTGCGCGGGAGCATGAACCGGAAAGAAACCAGACGGGTGATCGCATAGAAGACTGCAAAGGGGTGTGAAAATGGCCGGAAAAAAAGAAATGCCAAAGACATCCCCTCCAGATGATTCTCAGGAGACACGGGAAATGCCCCGCGAAGATTCATCGGAAAAAAGAACCCGGAAGAGCAGCCGCAAAGGCGAACCAGAGAGTGCGGAACGGATCATTCGTCGCCGCAGAATCAACGTAGAGGTTCGAAAAGGCTACATCAGCCTGGCATTTCGGGCGGCCTGCCTGGCATTCGCCGGATGGCTTTTCCTGACGCAGTTTCTGCTGATCATGCAGGCATCCGATAACGAAATGTTCCCGGCCATCGAGGCCGGCGACCTGGTGATCGCTTACCGTCTGCAGAGTACGTATAGCAAGAATGACGTTATTGTCTATATGGCGGATGGGAAGCAAAAGATCGGAAGAGTTATCGCCCGGGAAAGCGACGTAGTCACGATGGACGATTCCGGCACGCTGCTGGTGAACGGCACAGCACAAACCGGAGAAATTCTATTTTCTACCTATGCAAAAGAAGGGATTACATATCCTTACGTCGTGCCGGAAAATTGCGTATTCGTTTTGTGCGACTACCGCACCAGCGGTACAGACAGCAGGGATTATGGAGCAATCTCGTTAGGTGATGTGGAAGGAAAAGTAATCACAATCCTTCGCCGCAGGAGCATCTGAAAACAGAAAGGTAACTGGTAATTGTTCCCTTGAATGAAAACGGCGAGTTTGCATTGTGCGATCGGTAAAAATGACAGAAAGCGGATGAAAAGATGAGCCGGAAGCGTGGTCAGCAAGGGGAATTACATAAATACGCACGGAAAATAAATATGAGGAGGATTCCAAAATGAAGAAAAAGTTTTTAACATTTGCAATGGTTGTTTTTATGGCGTTAGGGCTACTGAGTATAACGGCGTCAGCGGATGATACATCTACTGTTACCATTACGAAAACCCTTACTGCAAGAGGGCTGGAGAATACGACATTTTCTTTTACGGTAGCCGAGGTTGGGTATACTGGCTCGTCAATGTCAGCCCAGCCTGACATTGATGATTTTACTATTACTGTGAATAAAGATTCTCTAACGGGTACATACACTATTAACCTTCCAACATATACCAGTGTGGGTGTTTATACCTATTTAATAGAAGAAACGACAGACGACAAGATTGCTGGTTTGACATATACAGATGCAGTGTTATATCTGGTTGTGACGGTTACGGATGATGGAAGTGGTAACCTCATACGAACTGCGGCAGTACATCAGGACTCGATTTCTGGAACTAAGAACATTACTGCGTTTACAAATACTTATAATGATGGAGATCTTGCAGTAAAAAAACTTGTCACTGGTAATATGGGCGATAAAACAAAAGCTTTCAGCGTTACTGTGACTTTTGAAAAAGATAGCGACACTACTGTAAACAGCACGATATCTTATACAGTTGGAACTGATACTTATACAATTGCTCCATCTGACTGGGGTACTGGAAATACGGTTACAGCTACATTTAATATTACAAATGATATGACTGTTACTTTCACAAATATTCCTTATAATGTAAGTTATGCTGTGAAGGAAGCGGATTACTCCGAATACACGACTACTTATAGTGGGGATGGTGATAATAACGGAGAAGGTGTGTTAGACAGTTACTCCGAAACGGTAACTATTACGAATAATTATGAAAAAGGTATTGATACCGGCGTTATCCTTGACAGCCTCCCCTACATCCTGATTCTTGCGGTGGTTCTCATCGGTGTCGTTTATCTGGTTCTCCGGAGACGCACATCTGACCGGTATTGATTGCTGACAGCTCAGAGGATGTGAATTCTTTCATCCGTAGAAAGGGGAGTGTGCAATGGCAGGAAGAATATTAAAGTTGTGCGACTCCCTGCTGACCCTGTTTTTGGCGTTTGTATTGATTGTATTTGGTTTATACGCGGCGTATGCCCTGTGGGACAACCATCAGGTCTATGCGGAAGCGGAAAATGTCCAGGATGCCCTGCTGAAAATCAAGCCGGTCATTGATGAGGATGGAGACGGCAGGGCTTCGTTCGAGGACTTGCTGGCGATCAATGAAGACGTCTGTGGCTGGATTACGCTGGACAATACGGAGATTGACTACCCGATTGTGCAGGGGGAAAATATCTTAAGCTACATCAATACGGACGTATATGGAAACACTGCGTTGTCAGGGAGTATTTTTCTGGATCCGACGAATGATTCAGATTTTCAGGATGCTTACTCTCTGATTTACGGCCATCATATGGATGAGCATAAGATGTTTGGCGATCTGGATTTGTACGAAGATGAAGATTTTTTCGAGGAAAACACGATGGGGACGCTGATCCTGCCGGATCGGAGTTACCGACTTGAAATTTTTGCCTGCCTGCTGGTGGTATCGTCTGAGGACGCGATTTTCAGCCCGAGCCAGTGGGCGGACGATGTCAGCGGTCTCCTGGAATTTGCCGAAGCCAACGCGACCTATCTGCATGAGGAGACGATTGCCGCGCTGCGGGCGGATGAGAATCCGCAGGTGCTGGGGCTTTCGACCTGCTCTACGGAATTTACGGATGCGCGGACGGTGATTCTGGCCAGGATGGTGCCGTATTCGCAGGAATGAGCGGGAAATTGATGATTGATATCTTGCAGTTGTCAACTGATAATTTGTGTGGAAGCTCCCAGATTATATTCGGGCAACGGCAAAACAGGGAGAAAAATGAGAGGCAAGGAGCGTGATCGCGCAATGTGTACATATTGTACATATAGAAAAATGCATATTTGCAGAATATGGTCAGCTGCGCTGATCGCGCTCGTTTGCATGGCAGTGCTTTCGCTTCCTGCGTTTGCGGCGGATGCGGTCACTGCTGTGATTCCGGTCTCCGTGGAATCCGACGATTTGAAAGAAAGCTATCAGTTTCAACTGACGGCGTTAAACGGCGCCCCGATGCCGGAGAGTGACACGCTTGTCATTACCGGCGCGGGAAACGCGGAGTTTGTCATAGAATACAGCAGGGTTGGCGTGTATCGGTACACGATTACGCAGAAAACCCCGGAGACGGGCAGTGGAAACTATGACGATACGGTGTATTACGTGATCGTGACGGTGCAGAATACGGAAAATGGTCTTGCGGCTACGGTCATAGCCCACAGAGGGAGCACGGAAGGCGACAAGTGCGAGATCATCTTCCATCAGACGTCGGAATCTGAGACGGAGAAAACGGAAGAATCAGAGAATCCGCCAGAAACCGAAGAAACAGAGGTTACGGAAGAGCCTTCGGAGGCGGAACCACCGGACGAGACGAATCCACCGGCGGAAACGTCTACAGAGGAAGCTACAAAACCAGATCTGCCGTCCGGTTATATGCAGTCCGAACCTCTGGAAACGGAGACAGATTTCCTGCATATAACCACCGAATCGGATTACTGGGAAAAATATCCGGAAACAGCAAAGACAGAGAGCGGGACTTCCGATGGCGAAGCAGAATCTGCAGATTCTGCTTCGCCTCAGACAGGAGACGGCACACCAGTTGGCTTCTGGCTTTTGATGATGCTCTCTGGCATCGGTGTAATGATCGGGTCGTTTCTGCACAGGCGTCGCGGAATGTCCGTTTAACGACGACCGAAGCGGAGTGTAGATCTGCGGATTGCTGTTCTGAATAAGTTACATTCAAAAGACCATTGGTTTGCCTGGGAAAAGCTTTTGATGCACGATAGTGGCGCGTTCCTTTTCGTGTGTCAGAGGCTTTCTTTTTGCCATTTTTTCTGTATATAGGTCACACCTGTAGAGGTTAAGATAACGTAAATTTGGCTATAGTGTGACCTGTACACTTATTGACGAAAAAAATTTTGTGTTATTATGTTTATAAAGGATCGCGGCTAAATATCCGTACTTGTAGCGGTGAATATCCAGATCCTGCAGCAAGTGCGTGGTCGGGTTGTGACCAGTAACATATGACTACCTGACCGGAAGTTTACAGACAGGAGACATCCCATGAAGATGCAGATAAAAAACAGGGAACGATTCATTTTTATACTTTTTCTGGCAGTGGCTTTGTCGCAGCTTTTTTGCGGAGGAGCTGTGCATGCTTCCGAAGCCGCTTCGGCGGAAGCCTCTTCAACAGAAGAGACTCTGAACGGCCTGGTAAAGGAAGCGGACGGTTATATTTATTATTATGAGAACTCTGTCCGCCAGACGGGGTGGAAAACAATTGGGTCAAAAACATATTATTTTTATGAATCCGCACATGGCTCAATCCCCGTGGGTGCCGCTGCTACGGGTCTGGTTAAGATTGGTGATTTTCGTTACTATTTCTCCGATTCGGGCAAAATGCAGACTGGATGGAAAACCATTAATGGCAGCAAATATTATTTCAAGAAAAAGGCTTCATCCACGATCCCCAAAGGCGCTGCACTGACGGGAGTCTGCTTAATTGGGGACGATAAGTATTATTTTTCCTCGGCTGGAATAATGAAAACCGGTCTTCGTACATACAATGGGAAAAAATACTATTTTGCCTCAAACGGGAAAATGGTGAAGAGCACATGGAAGACTGTGAACGGATCCAGGTATTATTTTAAAGGCAATGGCGTAGCGGCCACGGGCGGACACAAAATCAATGGCGTTATCTATGTGTTTAAAGCTTCCGGAAAGCTGGCTGAGCACAGCTCCAGTAAGAAAATTATAGGTGTCTCTGGTACATATTATTGTGTTGACAGCAGCGGAAAGGCGCTTACCTCCGGCTGGATTATCGTTGACTCGAAGCTCTGCTATGCCACTTCTAGCGGAGAGTTGAAGAAAGATACAACTTATGAGGGAATTACTTTCAACAGTAAGGGGTACGCTACTGACGATACTGCCGCAAAACTTAAAATGAAAACCATGAGTATTGTCGAATCCATCACCACAAGCGATATGACGCAATCACAAAAGCTGAAAAAATGCTGGAACTACATCGTCAGCTCATCAAATTTTAAATACAGGACAATTGGCTTATCCAGCTTCCCTTCCGGATGGCAGATTACCACAGCCTATAATATGCTTGTCAGCCATAGCGGCAGCTGCTATAGTTTTGCCTGCGCTTTTGCAGCGCTGGCCAATGAAGTTGGCTATGACTCATATGTAATAGTCGGGCGGGTTTCTGGTACGAGGGATGGCGCAGCGGACGGCCTCACCCGGCACTGCTGGGTAAAAATCAATGGATGCTATTACGACCCGGAAGCCTGTTTTGCCGGATGGTGGACATCCTGCTATGGTCTGTCTTCCTATAGTATTACGCATCAGGTGATCGCGACCTATCGTTTTGCGGCAAGCTGAGGAGAAAAAGTGGAACGATGAAATTCATTGAAGGATCTGTATTTGGTCAAGATTAAAAAATTGTAACACCAGAGAGAAAAGGATTCATCGCTTACGGTAAAAGAGGCCTTCGGGCCTCTTTTTTTTGCTCAATTATTGTAATTTCCATCAAAAGTAAAAATATTAAGTGGCTTTCAGATAGAAGATATGGAAGACTATTCCCCTCTAGCTATTTGCACAGGTACTCCTTTAGTACGCTACTAAAGGAGACATCTTTTTCGTCCGAAAACAGGAAATAATCTCTAATTACGCATGAATTCTACATCACAACGCTCAGCATGTCAAGATAGGCAAAAGAAATTACCCTATTTTTACTCGTTATGTGCAAAGTTAATCAATGCAAATATACACAATTGAAAAAGAAACTCTTTCCATAAGTGGTCAGAAAAGTGGTCGGTACTTAATCGCTTTTATCGGCTTATTTCCAGGTAAAACGGCCATTTAAAGCTGACCACGAAAAAGCTTCATTCGTGGTCAAAAAAGTGGTCAGAATAAATGGGGAAAATTCGCAAAGCCGCGGCGGATGGGGCTTCGCGGCCCCGTATCCTTTAGTAGCGTACTAAAGGAGTACCCGGTACTTCCGGATGCAGGATTTATCCTGCCGGTTATGGCAGAATACAAAATCCAGATACAGGAGGTACGTCGCATCGCCGCTGCTTCCTGTTCCGGATGTGATAGGGGATAGGGATGTCCGCGCTGAAGGGGCGGTGTGGCGAAACTATGCCTTTTTTCACGAGTTTTTGGAGGTGGAAGCGATGGAAGTACAGCTGTATGAGCACAATCAGGCTGCCTATGACGCGGCAGTGGAGCTGATGGCGCAGATAGGGAAAGCGGCCATCATCCACCCGACCGGTACAGGAAAGTCTTTCATCGGATTCCGGCTCTGCGCGGATCATGCGGGGCAGAAGATTCTCTGGCTTTCCCCTTCGGAGTATATTTTTAAAACCCAGATAGAGAACCTGAAAGCCGCTGCCGGCGGGGAAATTCCGGACAATATTATTTTCTGTACATATGCAAAACTCACATGGATGGAAGAAGCGGAGATGGCTGCAATTTGTACAGAGGATGAACCCGCGGCACTTCCAGCAGACAAAACCCCGGCGTTTATTATCCTGGATGAATTCCACCGCTGCGGCGCCCAGATGTGGGGGCGGGGAGTACAGAAGCTGCTGACCATTTTTGCGGATACGCCGATCCTTGGGCTGTCTGCGACCAATATCCGCTATCTTGACAACCGGAGGGATATGGCTGCGGAGCTTTTTGACGGGAATATCGCCTCGGAAATCACTCTTGGTGAGGCGATCGTCAGGGGGATTTTGAATCCGCCCAAATACGTGCTTTCGGTTTATTCCTGGCAGAAGAGCCTGGAAAAATATGAGCAGCGCGTGAAAACGACAAGGAACCGGGCTGTGCGGGATGCTTCTGAGCGGTACCTGGAAGAACTGAAACGCGCCCTGGAAATGTCGGAAGGTCTGGATGAAATTTTCGATAAACACATGAAAAACCGGACAGGGAAATACATAGTCTTCTGTTCCAGCAAGGAACACATGGACGAGATGATGGGGCACCTGGAATGGTTTGCCAAGGTGGATCTGCATCCACATGTTTATTCGCTATATTCAAACGATCCTGGCTCAGACCAGGCATTTGACGATTTCCGGGCGGATCAGGATACTTCCCACCTGAGGCTCCTTTATTGCATTGATGCTTTAAATGAAGGAATCCATGTGGAAGGCATCAGCGGGGTCATCCTGCTGCGCCCGACCGTATCCCCAATTGTCTACAAACAGCAGATTGGACGTGCGCTCTCTGCCAGCAAAAATAACGATGCAGTCATTTTCGATATTGTGATGAATCTGAATTGTCTGGACAGTATCGGGCTGATAGAGGAAGAAATGCAGCTGGTCACTTCTTATTACCGTGACCTCGGCGAGAAGGAATACATCGTAAACGAACACTTCCGCATCATCGACGAAGTGAAGGACTGCCGGGAGCTGTTCAACAAGCTGAACGATACGCTCTCTGCCTCCTGGGATCTGATGTACAGTCTGGCAAAGGATTATTACAAAGAGCATGGAAACCTGGATATGCTGGCAAGCCACCGGACAGAGGATGGTTATCCCCTTGGGCACTGGGTGGCCACCCAGAGAGGTGCCAGAAAAGGGGAAACACATGGGTGCCTTACAGAAGAGCGGATCCAAAAGCTGGACGCCATCGGTATGTCCTGGGAGTCCGTCCTGGACCGGCAATGGGAGAAAAACTATCAGGCGGCAAAGGCGTATTACGAGGAGCATGGAGATTTGAACGTCAACTGGATCTATGTGACCAGGGAAGGAATCCGCCTCGGGGAATGGCTCAATACCATCCGTTGCTGTAAAAAGACTGGCGCAAGACAGAATTACCTGACCGAAGAACGGGCAAAAAAACTGGATGAGATCGGGATGATCTGGGGCAAATATGATTATTTCTGGGAACGGAATTATAAAGCCGCCGCAGATTATTACGAGGAGCACGGGAACCTGGACGTCCCGGCCAGATATGTAAACGCAGACGGGATAAAGCTCGGTAACTGGATCTGGCGGATGAGGAAGGAACGTAAAAAAATCAGCCGCGACAAGAAAAGCGCAGAAAACCTGACAGAAGAACAGATCCGTCGGCTCGATGAGATCGGTATGGTCTGGGACACATCTTATGATTCCAAATGGGAGAAAAGCTATCAGGCGGCCAGAAAATATGCTGCTGCGCACGGAAACCTGCTTGTTCCGGCAAGGTACGTTACAGAAGACGGATTCCGGCTTGGCAACTGGATCAGCAGCCAAAGGCAGCAGTTTTTGAAGAATAAGTTGTCAGAGCAGCGGATCGCAAAACTGGATGCGCTCGGCATGGCGTGGCAGGCACCGGCCTGGGAAAATCGCTACCAGCTGGCGAAAACCTGGTACGAGGAACACGGGTCGCTTTCTATACCGCAGAATACCGTCATCAATGGCGTCTGGATCGGCAAATGGCTTGTCATGCAAAAGAAAGCCCTGAAGGAAGGAAAACTGGACGCAGAACAGAAAAAACTGCTGTCTGAGCTGCCGATGGAAGAAGTCGCGAGAAAAAATACGACACCTGGCGAAGACTGTCGGAAAACCGGCACCTGAAAAACAGCACTTTTTAATGCCATTGAGTTTCTGAAATATACGGTTTTACCCAACTTTTACAAAAGAGAAAGCAGGGATTCGATGGCAGTAAAAAGTGCTGGAAGGCCGGGCTTAAGACAAAAGGGAGGGAGTTATGTATCAAGAAGAAACGGGAGATAGTGTTGGAGGTATAATAGCTGGTCGCTTAACATGGTATATTTTTATCAAACGTGTATTTGATGTGGTATCTTCCGCCTGTGCGATAGCGGCGTTGGGCTGGCTGCTTATAATTGTGGCTGTTGCCATAAAGCTGACTTCCAAAGGCCCAATACTTTTTCTGGATCACAGGGTAGGAAAAAACGGAAAAGATATCTACGTGTATAAGTTCAGAACAATGTACATAGATGCAGAAGAACATGTCCATGACTATCTGAGTGAAGAACAATATCAGGAATGGCTGACAGAGCGGAAAGTTGAAAACGATCCAAGAATAACTCCGATCGGACGCTTCTTGCGAAAGACTTCTATAGATGAGTTACCCCAGCTTTTTAACATCATCAAAGGTGAATTAAGTGTTGTCGGTCCCAGACCGCTTACCAGGTATGAGATAGAAGAAAATTTTCCGCCGCAGCAGCAGAAGAAGCTGCTTAGCTGTAAGCCGGGATTGACTGGTAATTGGGCCGCTTATGGCAGAAGCGATGTAACCTTTGAGAGTGGTGAGCGGCAACGTATTGAACTTGAGTATGTCGATAAAAGGAGCACAATGTTTGACCTGAAACTGATATTTGCTACAGTCGGCGCTGTGTTAAAAGGGAAAGGGGCGAAGTAAAATAATCAGACAATTAAAACTGCGGGAATGAAAAAATATACTTGCACATGGACTGTTGCAAATGTATAATGTAACATATCGGAAGGGCGCTGGACATCCAGTGGATGTCCGTTTAGTCCTCGCCGGGTGGCATCCGGCATTTCGTGCCGGATATTCGCCGACCGGAGCGAAGCGGAGACACGCGCTTGCGGGCTTTCACCTGATAAGTTAACGACAGAATCGCCAGATTCCGGAGTGCGATTGGATATCATAGAGAGGAGGCTACAGCATATGGGAATCTATTTGAATCCCGGAAACAAGGGATTTCAGACAATATTAAACGGAACCTACGTTGATAAAACAGGTCTGATTGATTTCATAAATCGAACAGTCAATACTCCTCAGAAATTGACGAGCTTTAGCCGCCCCCGCCGTTTTGGAAAATCATTTGCGGCGAAGATGCTTTGCGCCTATTATGATAAGAGCTGTGATTCACGTTCTCTTTTTGAAGGGTTGGAAATATCGAAAAGAGATTCCTTTGAAAAGTATCTTAACAAATATGATGTTATATACCTGGATGTTACTTGGTTTGTTTCTACTACAGATGATATAAAGAAGGTAGTTAATGATATACAGAGAAGTGTAATTTCCGAGCTGAAAAGCGAGTTTTCTGGATATGTTCCTGAAAATGAAAGATCTTTGCCGCGAGTCATGACGGCAATCGCTTCAAAAATAGACAGAAGATTCATTGTGATAATAGATGAATGGGATGCATTATTTCGTGAAGCTAAGGATGATGAGATGATTCAAAAAGAATACGTGCAGCTTTTGCGCGGATTGTTTAAGGGAGGGACGACAACTGACGAAACAATTGCAGCAGCTTATATGACGGGAATTCTCCCGATAAAAAAATATGGTACAGAGTCGGCACTGACAGATTTTCAAGAGTTTTCTATGACAGCACCCGGAAGACTTGCAAAATATATTGGTTTTACAGAAGACGAAGTCAAAAATCTTTGTGATGAATATCAGATGGATTTTGATGAAATGCAAACATGGTATGATGGATACTCATTTAGTCGAATTAAGCATATTTACAATCCGAATTCCGTGATGAAAGCATTACGCGAAGAAGAAATACAAAATTACTGGACACAGACGGAAACTTTTGAAAGCCTTAAAGAGTATATCGGAATGGACTTTGATGGTTTGAAGGATGCAATTGTAAAAATGCTTGGCGGAGAACGAGTAAGTGTCAGGATAAGTACTTTTCAGAATGATATTACTTCATTCAAAAATAAAAATGACGTGTTGACACTCCTGATACATCTTGGTTACCTCGCATACGATTTGACAAAAAGAGAAACCTATATTCCGAACTTTGAGGTGGCTGAGGCATTTGAGGATGCGGTCAGCGGACAAGAATGGGGAGCAGTTGGAGCGGCGTTATCTGATTCAGAAAGACTGCTTGATGCAACACTTGCAAAAGATGCAGAAGCGGTGGCAGAAGCCCTGGAGCAAATACACAGTTCCGTATCCTCCGTATTAAATTATAATAATGAAGCCTCACTTAGCTGCGCAATCACCATAGCATATTATACCGCAAAACGATATTACACGATTGTCAGAGAACTGCCCGCAGGAAAAGGCTTTGCAGATCTTGCTTTCCTGCCTCGCAGGGGTACGGACAAAGTAGCAATGATCATCGAGCTTAAGTACGATAAAGATGCCGACACCGCAATCCGCCAGATACATGAAAACCGCTATGACGGGGAACTGAAGGAGTATTTTGGGAACCTGCTTCTGGTAGGGATCAATTACGACAAAGACGCTAAGGGAGCGGATGTGAAGAGACATAGTTGTGTGATTGAAAAGGTGTAGTTAGTAAGGGCGGAGACGACGGATAATTGAATTAGGCATAGAAAAATAAGAGCCATTTTAGGGCTCTTATTTTTGTGCGCTTAAAATATGCACACTCTCTGACGTGCAGTCGGGATGACTTTCACGTTGGATCTTGTAATAAGCACTTAAGGCCAGTGCTTAAATGATACCGTGTTTTGCTGAACGCTGCTTTGCAATGTCGTATACTTCGTCATCTTCCCGCGCACCAATTACGATGACAATCATGTTGTTGTCCTGCCGAATGACCTTGTAAACGATGCGGATACCTGCGGAGCGCAGCTTGATTTTCAGAAGCCCTGTGAGGTTATTGTCCCCCTTGTTTCCAAGCGGCTTTCCGAGGCCGCCTTCTGAAACGGGGAGAGGGTTTTCACTTACTTTGTCGATGGCCTTACGGACAAGTTTCCGTGGGCCGCCGTCAAGGGCTCGTAAATCCTTTAATGCTTCTGGCAGATATTTGACGGTCCAGCTCATTCGATGTCTACCTCGATGCCGTCCAGTTCCTCGGCTGTAAAGCCGAATTCACAGTCAACCTCATCCTGTGACACAAGAGTGTCAGGATTGAAGTTTGCCATCCGTTCGGATGCGACAGCGAGAAGCCTGGCATCATTTACCTCATCCATGAGGCTGACGTATTCTTCCGGTGAGAGCAGGACACACTCAGCGGCATTATTTTTCATGACTACCTTTGCACCGAATCGCCGGACTTCTTCAAAAATTTTACCAGCCTGGCCGCGGTTGAAGAGGGAAATCGATACTGTGTTTTGGATTGCCCCTATGATATTTGCCATGATGATCACCTCCTGTTTGTATTATAGCGCGGGCATGAATAATAGTCAATAAAACAACAAATTTAGCAGTAAATTATGCAACGCAAATACCACTTCATCAAGCAAATCAAGATTGTATCCTCGTTTTTTAGCGAGTTTAAGATCTTTTTTGAAACGGGTAGAGAAATATTACAGGAAGAATTGATAAGGGCTGGTGCCTTTCGCAGAAAGGCGGACTATAAATATGAAACTTTTTTTGTGGGGTTTAGAGTTTCATAATGCGGGAGAGTATGAACACAGGCGGAAGACGGGTAGTTTGGATAGATAGGGCTGTGATTAACACAGAGCTATTTATATAGAAGAAATTATTAAGAAGAAATTGCATGAGGGAGAAAAAATTATGAGCAACGTTGATTTAGCACATAAGACAATACTGGTAACCGGAGCAGCCGGATTCATTGGAGCTAACCTTTCGCAGCGTTTATTGGATGAAGTGGAAGATGTGAAGATGATCGGGTTGGACAGTGTAAACAATTACTATGATGTGTCAATTAAAGAATACAGATTAAAGCAGCTGTCCGGTTATCCCGCATTTACATTCATCAAAGGAAATATCGCAGACAAGGAACTGGTGACATCCGTATTTGAGCAGTATAAGCCAGATGTTGTTGTGAATCTTGCAGCACAGGCCGGTGTCAGGTATTCCATCACAAATCCTGATGCTTATGTGGAATCAAACCTAGTCGGCTTTTTCAACATCCTGGAGGCTTGCCGCAATTACCCTGTGGAGCATCTGGTATACGCCTCTTCGTCCTCTGTATATGGAAGTAACAAAAAGGTTCCGTACAGCACAGATGATAAGGTGGACAACCCGGTCAGCCTTTATGCTGCCACGAAGAAGAGCAATGAGCTGATGGCTCATGCTTATTCCAAGCTGTATGATATTCCGTCCACTGGTCTGCGCTTCTTCACAGTTTACGGTCCTGCCGGAAGACCAGATATGGCTTACTTTGGTTTTACAGATAAGCTCCGGGCGGGTAAGACCATTCAGATATTTAACTACGGGAACTGCAAACGCGATTTCACATATATCGATGACATCGTTGAGGGTGTTGTTCGAGTTATGCAAAAGGCTCCTGATAGAGACACTGGTGAGGATGGTCTGCCCATTCCGCCGTATTCACTCTACAACATCGGAAACAACAGCCCAGAAAATTTGCTGGATTTTGTGGACATCCTTCAGCAGGAGTTGATTCGTGCAGGTGTGCTTCCTGAGACTTACGATTTTGAAAGCCACAAGGAACTTGTTCCGATGCAGCCAGGCGATGTGCCTGTGACTTATGCGGACACAAGTGCTTTAGAGCGTGACTTCGGATATAAACCGAGCACAGATTTACGTACTGGACTGCGGAAGTTCGCTGAGTGGTACAAAGAGTTTTATATGAGCTGAAAAGCGCGGTAATAGCCGCTGAAAAATAAACGGAAAGGAATTAAACACGGAAAATAATATGCATGACTTACGCTGCACGACAGCTTTTCGAGATATATACAACCGAGAACCAGATAATGTAGCCTTTTGTCCATATCGTATCTGCCCATTAGGTGCCCATGTGGATCACCAGTATGGAAAAATCAATGGCCTTGCAATCAATTATGGTATTCATATTGCCTATTCCGTGAAGGAGAACGGCGTGGTGGAATTGTCATCTATTAACTTCCCAAAGAGGGCACAGTTCCATATCCATTCCGTACCGGAGGAAAAAGTCGGAGACTGGGCAGACCATCTGCGCGGCGCAACGAAAGTTTTATCTGAAAAATATGAGTTGAGATATGGGTTGTGCGGTGTGATTGAAGGAAGTCTTCCAATCGGAGGATTATCTTCATCAGCGGCTGTGATTATCTCCTTTATGACGGCTCTCTGCAAGTTAAACAACATCCATCTTTCCGAAATGGAAATGATTATGATGTCCAAAAAAGCAGAGAACGAGTATGTAGGTATTTCCTGTGGGAAGTTGGATCAGTCCTGTGAAGTCCTCTGTAAGAAAGACAGTCTCCTATATATGGATACAAAAGATGATTCCTATGAACTGATTCCGGTGAATCCGGCAATGAAGCCATATAGCATTGCGATTTTCTTCTCTGGGTTGGAACGTTCGTTGGCAACATCTAAATACAATATGCGCCAGGATGAATGCAAGGCGGCTGCCTATGCGCTTATGGCTTATAGCGGAATGGACTATGGCAAGTTCATTGACACCAGATTCAGGGACGTACCTGTGGAAGTGTTTGAAGAATATAGGGATCGATTGCCGGAAACTTGGCGGAAACGCGCGGAGCATTACTACTCTGAAACAACCCGCGCCGAAGCCGGAGCAGAAGCCTGGAGGAATGGAAATCTGGATACCTATGGGAAGCTGATTTTTGAGAGCGGTTACAGCAGTGTCCACAGCTACGAGAGCGGCTGTGATGAACTGATCACCCTGTATGAGATTATGACGGAAACAAAAGGCATATATGGCGGCCGTTTTTCCGGCGCGGGGTTTAAGGGTTGCTGTATGGCGCTGATTGATCCGGACTATGCGGACGAGATTGAAGCGAACGTAGGAGAAAAGTACCTGGCGAAGTATCCGGGACTTGAGGGGAAATATTCCTTCCACATCTGCAGGAGCGCAGATGGTGTGGAGCTGTAGTGCGTTGGAAAGTGAAGAGCAGTGTGTGAGGGGACTAAGAGATGAAATGTATCGTTCTTGCTGCGGGATACGCAACGAGGTTGTATCCGTTAACAGAAAATTTTCCGAAGCCGCTTTTGGATGTAGGTGGAAAGCCGATCCTGAACTGGCTCTTGGAAGACATAGATGAAATTGAGGATATCACAGGAATAGTGGTAGTAAGCAATCATAAGTTCATACGCCAATTTAACGAATGGAGAGATCAGCAGCACTTTAAAAATCCAGTCACAGTTCTGGATGATGGCTCGGTTGACAATGACCACAGGCTTGGCGCTGTAAAAGATATCCAGTTCTCTATTGAAAGCCTGAATATTAGGGAAGATGTTCTTGTTATTGCCGGAGATAATATTTTGGATTTCTCCTTTGACGGCTTTGTGAATTACGCAATGGAGAAAGGCACATCATGTGTCATGTGTCATGAAGAAAATGAATTGAAAAAGCAACAGAGGACAGCAATCATTACTGTGGACACTCAGGGGCTTATTACAAGCTATGAGGAAAAGCCGGAAATACCAAAGGGAAATCTGGCTGTACCGCCGTTTTATTGCTATAAGGCAGAAGATATATGGAGAATATCGGAGGCGGTTGAGGATGGATGCAATATAGATGCTCCGGGAAGTTTCGCAGCGTGGCTGTCAAAAAAGACATCGGTGCATGCATGGGTAATGCCAGGAAAAAGGTATGACATTGGTGATATGCAGAGTTATGAGGCTGTCAAAGAAATATTTGCAAAGAAGAACTGGCAATAAAAGAACAGTTGATAGTACTACAGATTGATTAAAATGCGGAAATATATATGCCGTCTAAAATAATGAAAAAGGTAGGAGAATTAGACCAATGAGTAATTTAAACATTGCAGTAGCAGGAACAGGGTATGTTGGACTTTCTATAGCCACACTGCTTGCGCAGCATAACAAAGTGACAGCTGTGGATATTATACCGGAAAAGGTGGAACTGATTAACCAGAAGAAGTCACCTATTCAGGATGAGTACATAGAGAAATATCTGGCGGAGAAAGAATTGGATTTGACGGCCACACTGGATGCGGAAGTGGCATATACGAACGCTGACTTTGTGGTTATTGCTGCACCGACTAACTATGACAGCAAGAAGAACTTCTTTGATACGAGTGCTGTCGAGAACGTGATTGAGTTGATTATTAAGTATAATCCGGATGCGATTATGGTCATTAAGTCGACTATCCCTGTGGGATATACCGCAAGTGTCAGAGAAAAGTACCACTGTGACAATATCATCTTTAGCCCTGAGTTTTTAAGAGAGTCAAAAGCATTGTATGACAACCTGTATCCGAGCAGAATTATCGTCGGCACGGACGTTGAGAACGCACGTCTTCTAAAGGCGGCTAACACGTTTGCTGGATTACTCCAAGAAGGTGCTATTAAAGAGAATATTGATACGCTCATCATGGGCTTTACCGAAGCGGAAGCTGTAAAACTTTTTGCAAACACATATCTGGCCTTGCGGGTGAGTTACTTCAACGAGTTGGACACGTATGCCGAAGTGAAGGGCTTAAACACGGAGCAGATTATTAATGGCGTGTGTTTAGATCCACGAATCGGCTCTCACTATAACAATCCGAGTTTCGGTTACGGTGGTTACTGCCTGCCTAAAGACACGAAGCAGCTTCTCGCCAACTACGCAGATGTACCGGAGAACTTGATAGAAGCGATTGTTGAGAGCAATAGGACAAGGAAAGATTTCATTGCTGACCGAGTGATGGAAATCGCTGGTGGCTACGGCGCGAATGAGAGCTGGAGTGAAGCCAAGGAAAAGGAAGTTATTGTCGGTGTTTACCGTCTCACTATGAAGAGCAATAGTGATAACTTCCGGCAGAGCAGCATTCAAGGCGTTATGAAGCGTATCAAGGCTAAAGGAGCGACGGTAATTATTTACGAACCAACTCTCGAAGAGGGGTCAACTTTCTATGGCAGTAAGGTCGTTAATGATTTAAAAGCTTTTAAGGAGCAGTGTCAAGCAATTATTGCCAATAGATATGATAGCTGCCTGGACGATGTGGAAGAGAAAGTGTACACACGCGATCTTTTCAGACGTGACTAACAATGCACAATCAACAGATTAGGACAACGTTATACATGATGAGAAACGATTTAGACGAGGTTGCAGAGTATACATATATCCAACCAAGAGGCTCAAACGAAATAAGCTCCACTGGATATATTTTTTTCAAGCGCGTATTCGACATAGTATCGTCTGCTTGCGCTTTGATACTTCTTAGCTGGCTTTTGCTATTAGTCGCTGTGATTATTAAGCTGAATTCAAAAGGTTCCGTTTTCTTTTGGGATCACAGAGTAGGGATGAACGGAAAAGATATTTATGTTCTCAAATTTCGCACTATGTTTGCTGATGCCGAAGTGAACGTCCGTGAATATTTGAACGATGAACAGTATAAAGCGTGGGAGAAGGAAAGAAAAGTAGAAGATGATCCACGGGTCACATCGGTTGGGAGATTCTTGTGGAAAACCTCTATTGATGAGTTGCCTCAACTCGTAAATACCTTAGAGGGGATTTAAGCGTGGTCGGACCAAGACCTTTGACAAGAAATGAAATAGAAGAGAACTTTAACTTCGCTGATCAGAAAAAACTGCTTTCCTGTAAGACAGGCTTGACTGGTAACTGGGGAACATATGGAAGAAGCGTGATCACATTTGAGAGCGGTGAACGGCAGCGCATGGAATTGGAGTATGTGGAAAAGCGTAGCACATTATTTGATTTAAAGCTGATATTTGCCACAGTGGGATCAGTGCTAAGAGGTAAAGGGGCACAGTAATTCAGGCTCTACCGTAAAACATGGTGATTTTTAAGAGAAAATGGCTTAACTACAAGGAAAACTGGCTGTTTCAATTCTGTAAAGTCTAAAAAAGGGCATGCTACCGCTAACCTGACGATAGAGAGGCTTAGAAAAATGAGAAAATTGGAGTTATTACAATCGAATGCACGTTCACCTGATGGCGATTGAAAGGACCGGGATGGTCCTTTTTGAGTGGGATTTTTTGAAGTATCTCACCTCCTTTCACAAGACAAATTAAATAAGACTGTAACACAACGCATGGATGGTTAACAATGCTCCTGAGCTTCATATTCATCGTAATAATGGATGCCGTGACTATGTAGAAGTCCTTCAAGGTAGTCTATATAGTTTCGTAGATATGTGATTTCATGCCAGTTTCCATGGGAGAGTTCTTCAGAATCATGGAGTGAAACCATAGCTATCTGGTATTCCATCCAGATGTCACAGAAACGTGCCCGGTCACATGGACATTCAGCATGTGCACAACGAATATGAGGGACATGGATGCATTCGTCAGGATTCATTGGAAGATGGTCATTAGCAGTATTCATAATTCGATGACTCCTTTCTTTTCACTGAGTATCTGATTAAAGGTGCTGGCAGGTGAGTGGTCAAGATGGATAGTGCCACAGACGAGCAGGAGACGCTTGCGGAGATTCTCAAAGCTGCGCAGACCATAGGAAATACGCTTGTACACTTTGATCTTATTGTTCAGGCCTTCCGCGATGCCATTCGTATGACCGCTCTTCCATGTGTTCTGGATATAGCCGCGCCAGTGCTGCAGGGTGTTGGCAGCTGACAATATTTCAGGAACCTCAGATGATGTTGCACGATGCAGCCAGTCAGTGAACTGTACGCGCTTGTGGGCATACGAATCCATATCGATAATCGCGAGATACTCCTGGAGGCGGTCATACATCTCGCAGATGTCGGGGTAAAGATCCAGGATATTTTCAAGCCGCGCCTGCTTTTTAGTGTACTGTGTGCCCCAGTTGCTGGCTTTGTTGGCTTCCTTTGTCTTGAGGATATAGGAAGAATCCTTGAGGTATTTGACGCAGCCGTCAGAATCCTCCGCCTCTTCCAGTTCATTCTGGATGCGCCGACGGATATCGTCCATCGCATCGTTAAGGCGGTTGACTATGTGGAAGGAGTCAATACAGATAACAGCATTTGGGAAGCATTTTTTTGCAACACTCATGAACCCTGAGTGCATGTCACAACAGAAGTATTCCACTTTGGAACGTTCCTCCTTGGAATAGCGCATGAAGTAGTCAATGAGATATTCCTTTGTAATGATGGGCAGGACATCAATGAGTACTTTGGCGGAACCGTCTGAGATGTTGCATTGAAATTTATTGGTGATCCAGCGCTTTGTTTCCGGATCGCGGACGCCAGTATCGCCTTTAAATTCGTCTACGCACATGACATGCGGAAGGGCCTCGGGTGGCCGGAAAGAGATGATATCGAAAACACTGAAGACGACATCATCGGGAACCAGTTCTTTTCTGGCGATTTCCTGAACGGAGAGCATTTCGGTCAGCTGGAGACAGATGTCCACGACAAGCGTGTTGGTCATATGGAGCCGGTCATGGACCCATTCGACAGGCTCATAGTAGGAAGTGCCGCACTCTTTGCAAAGGAAACGGCGTTGATGAAAAGTGATAAAAACAGAGCGGTTTGAAGAGGGAACATGTCTGACGGTCCTGTCTTTGCCGGAGTCCTTTATAACGCAGTGGTGGGAGCCGCAACAGGGACAGGTGCGTTCCAGTTTGTTGGGAAGAATCACAGAGACATCAATACGATTCTCAGCGGGATGCTCGACGGTTGATCTGATTTTGACATCGGGCGGGAGTTGATAGGTACGATTGTTGCTTACATATCTGGCCATACTTTTTACCTCCTGTATAAGATTTTGTTTGGTCGCAAATGTTATAGCATAGGTAAAATGCTATGGCTAGATATTTAAGCAACATATTTACTTGAAGACACAGAGTGTCAAAATCATCCTGTCAATCGCTTGGCTGATATACATCGGATTCAGGATGGTCTGTCAAGGCCGCCGCAGGCGTTTATATAGCCTTGATAGGCCATCCTGAGTCCGATACGCTGACGCCAACGATTGGCAGGTACAGAGCTGTTAAGCGGCTATGGGCAGTATTTCAGGAGGATGTTAATACAAATGAATGAGAGCAGATTTCAGGATGA
>Ga0192277_1071_pt1 | contig 22345 bp, 19 predicted proteins | sample Koala_Koa24_J3_FD_131302 | JGI IMG/M metagenome (GOLD analysis project Ga0192277, IMG submission 131302) | Enriched cells from koala feces incubated with labeled cellulose particles, San Francisco Zoo, California, United States - Koala_Koa2-4_J3 ...
GGGCTTTGAAGCATAAGTTTCACGGTCTTGATCTCAAAGGGCATAAATGAGAGCCTGGTTCCCTCCTTTGCCACATCCAGCGTCCTCTCCTCTGCCTCCAGCATATCACATTCCGCAGCCCCCTTTACCGGAAGCCTCCATGTGAGGCGCGTGTCCGTGCGCTGGTTAAAGCACTCATACATTCGCAGGATCACATCCCGGCTGTCCTCCGCCTGTTTCACCACTTCGATCACAATATTATCCGCATCCACGGATACCAGGGAATACTGTGGCGGGAGGGTGCGGTCAGATCCGTTTTTCACAGCTGCCATCAGGGGATTATTAAACAGATACGCCTGTTTCACCGTGCCGGCTTCCCTCCAGTCCCCCTTGTGGGGATAAATGGAATACCAAAACTCGTGTTTTTCCTTGTCCGCATCCGGATTGGGATACAGAGGGGACTTTAACATGGTCAGCCCCACCACTCCGTCCTTTACGCTGCAGCCGTATTTGCAGTCGTTGAGAAAGCTGACCCCGTACCCGTACTCGGACACATCCAGCCACTTATGGACACATACCTCAAATTTTGCAAAATCCCATGAGGTGTTGGAATGGGTGGGCCGTTTTACATTGCCGTACTGGATCTCAAAGGACGCTTCATCCGTATGGACATCCAGCGGGAATATATCCTTCAGCATAATCAGGTGCTCGTTCCAGTCCACCTTGGTCCGTATATCGATCCTGGGGGTATGGCCATACAGGTAAATAGTCTGGGAAATGGTTGAATCCAGGTACTGCCGGTCGATCTGCACCGCGGCGCGCACCGGCCCCATCTCCGTAACCTGAACAGATGAGACCTGATCCACTTCCCAGCTTTTCTCCGTATAGTAGTTATTGATATCCCACGCATCATAGTTGTGGGGACGGTCCTCGTAGCTCATGATCACATTGCCGGCCCGGCCCGGCTTCAGGACCTCACGCTTGTTCTCCTTATCATAAATGCGTGAAAACTGGCCCTTTTCGTTGAATTCCAGGATAAAGTACCGGTTCTCCATTCCCCTCTCGCTGACAGTCAGTTCCGAAGGCATGGCGTTCTCCTCCCCATACCCGTAGGTACGGTACCCCCTTGAGGGCACTCCCAGGGCCTCAAAGATGCAGCGGCCCTCCGCTGTCTGCTGGACCGGAATCTTTCCTGAGCCGTCCCGAAGCCCGGTTACCTCTTTCCCCTTCCCCGGTGAAAATTCCGCAATCCCTTCTCCCAAAGCGCCGTAAGGATTAAACACCACCACGTCCCCGGCTCCGGCATCCACATGATCCGCCAGCCTTTGAAGCTGTTCCCTGATCTGCTGCCCGGCACGTTCCAGCAATTCTTCATACTCTGCCTTGGAATCTTCATATACCTCTTTGATGGATGAACCGGGCAGTATATCGTGGAACTGATTCTTCATCACGGTCTCCCAGCTCTCCTTTAGCAGCCGGGCCGGATACTTCCCTCCCGGATGCCCTCCGCCAGGCAGGTCTTCCTCCCCCAGCAGGCATTCCTCCATCACTCCCAGCCATTCCATGTTCTGGCAGGCAAACTCCGATTTCCTGTTATAACGTTTATTCCGTGCCATGGTGGTATAAGTGCCCCTGTGGTATTCCAGGTACAGTTCGCCGCTCCACACAGGCAGATAGGGGTTTTGGCATATATCCTGTTCCAGCTTTTCAAAGAACTCCGTTACATGGGACATTCTGGTGTTGGGGCAGCCCGGGATCCCCTTGGACAGCCGCCTCTGGTTTTCCAGCATTTCCCTGGTGGTCCCTCCGCCGCCGTCCCCGTAGCCGCAGGCCATCAGAGTCTCCTGGTTCAGGTATTTCTGGCTGTACCGTTTCCAGGATCCCTTGACCTGGGACGGATTGATAAAGCCGTTATAAGTGGTGAAAAAGTTGGTCCTGTTGGCATTGTCCGCCGTGTCCTTATAATCCCTGGTGGGCATAAAATGCGTCAGGATCTCCGTGCCATCGATCCCCCTCCACATGAACGTATCATAGGGCATGCGGTTGAATTCATTCCAATTGATCTTAGTGGTCATGAAATACCGGATCCCTGTCTTTTTCATGATCTGGGGCAGGGCCGCTGAGTAGCCGAACACATCCGGCAGCCATACGACCACATTGTCCTTTCCAAATTCTTCCTTGAAAAAACGCTTGCCGTACAGGATCTGGCGCACCAGTGATTCCCCTGATGAGAGGTTGCAGTCCGCCTCCACAAACATGGCCCCCTCTGTCTCCCACCGCCCTTCACGGACCCGTTCCCTGATCTCCTCATAGATCTCAGGGGCGTTCTTTTTCACAAATTGGTACAAAAGGGGCTGGCTGGACATGAACTTATACTCCGGATACTGCCGCATAAGTTCCAGCACCGTGGAAAAGCTGCGCACAGCCTTGTCCTGCGTGACCCTCAGGGTCCACAGCCAGGCACAGTCAATATGGGTGTGGCCTACACAGCAGATGGTCGGCCTGTCCTTGGTGCCGCACCGTTTTTCATAAAATTCCTCTGTTATGTATTGCTGCGCCCTGGCAAGGCTTTCATAATATTCAGGCGACCCCTCCTTGCGGAAATCCAGAAGATTGACGGACTGGTTGATGATATTGATGATGGTTATATAATCCCGGTCCTCCTCGTCCAGCAGGCAGGCCGTATGATATGGCACGGAAATATCATAATAGTATTGTTCGGTCAGGCGGTCCAGCACCTTCAGGGAAGCCTTGAGTTTTAAGTTAAAATTCTGGTCCCCTGTGAACGCAGAGAGAACGATCCGGTACTCCTGCCCCGGCGCAGCATGTTCGGAAAGGACCACCTCCCGGTGATTGACATCCAATCCCTGGCGCAGCACGCCGTCCACATAACAGGAGAACTGCGGGTTGGTTGCGTCCCATCCCCCTTCCTTTCCGGTGAGGATCTCAAGGCAGACACATTTTCCCTCAAAGCATTCCGGTACCGTTGCCTTAAGGTCGAACCAGTAATACTCTCTGTGGCCTCCCCATATCCCCCCGTTGCCAAAGGGCTTCCATTCCGAAGCATTCAGATCCATTCTGCCCCTGTAGTTTTCCTCCGACTTGATAAAGCGTATATCCGTTACCTCCCGGGTCAGGGGGTAAATCTGTTGTTCCAGATAAGAAAGGAACTTTCCTATCCGCTGGCGAAGCATGATCATTTCTAACCTCCTTAAATCTTGAAACTCTACCCTTTTGCGGCTCCTGATAAACTGAATCCTTTGGACATATAATTCTGGGACAATATGTACAGCAGGATGGAGGGCAGCGTGTAGATGATGGAATAAGCTGCCAGAGGACCGTAGTCAATAAGTCCATACTGGCCGAAAAACTGATACAGCTTCACGGAAGCCGGCATCTTGGACGCTGAGCTGAGAAGGATATACGGAACAAAAAAGTTGCCCCAGCTCTTGGAAAACGTGTAGATAAACACGGTGCAGATTCCCGGAAACATTAACGGCAGCACAACCCCTGTAATGGATTTCATAGTGGTGGCCCCGTCTACCCAGGCAGCCTCCTCCAGTTCCTGGGGAACCGCGTCCATAAAATTCTTCATCAGCCACAGCCCGTAGGGAAGGGATGAGGCCGAGAGGTACAGGATCACTCCCCAGATTTTGTCCAAAAGCCCCAGACTCAGGTACATTTTATAAACCGGGACGATCACGGCGATCATGGGCAGGGCGGTCATAAATAGTATGATGTTCATAAATGCCTTTTTGTAGCTCAATTTGTATCTGGACAGCGGATATGCGGCCAGGCAGGACAGCAGGACCACTGCCAGTGATTCCACAAATGATATCACAAAGCCCACCCAGTAAGCCCGCAGATTGCTTTTTTCCGTCAGCACACTGACAAAGTTGCCCATGGTCCAGGCCGCAGGGGTCTTAAGGGCATCGCTGGCATTGGGGTCCAGTGACGCCGCCACCAGCCACACCAGGGGCAAAAGGAATGTAAGCGCCATAAAACTCAATACAATATAATGCAGATAATTGACCTGTTTGTTATTCATGCTGCGCTCCTCCCTAATCCTTTGATTTTAAGATCCTGGCATATATCAGGCTGCATATGATGCCCACCAGAAGGATCAGCATTCCGATGGCAGTTCCAAATCCCAGCTGCATTCCCTTAAGTCCCTGATTGTACATGTAAATGGGCAGGGTGGTGGTCTTATTGGCAGGACCTCCTCCTGTCATGGCGTAGATCAGTCCGTATACCCCCAGTGTGGACAGGGTGTTTAACATCACATTGGTGGCAATGCTGTCCTTGATGCAGGGTACAATGATACGGATCAGAACCTGGAGCCGGTTGGCGCCGTCCACACGGGCTGCCTCCTCTATCTCCCCGGATACGTTATCCAGGGCGGACTGGAAATTCAGCATGGAAAATGCGGTCCCGTGCCACACGTTGGCTATGATCACCGAGAGCATGGGATGTTCATAAAGCCAGGCAATGCCCTTTATCCCCACAGCGCCCAGAAGCACGTTTAAGGTTCCGTTTTCCTTAAAAAAGGCCATAAAGCATAATGCCACCACAATCTCCGGCATCACCCAGCCCACCAGGAAACAGGGGCCCACCACACTGCGGAAAGCCCTGGTCTTCTGTTTCATAAAATAGGCGATTGCAAACCCCAGGATGGTCTGTCCTGCCAGGCTGCCCGCCAAAAATACCAGGGTATTCCTGATAGCCGTGATGGTGCTGGGGTCTGTCAGCATTCTTTGGTAATTCTCCAGGCCAATGAACTTCAAATTCCTGGCATTGGAACCGCTGAGCGCCATATTTGTAAACGAGTAATACACGGTCAATACAATGGGGACGATGAAAAAGCACAGTAAGACTGCCACTGCCGGGAGCAGAAGCACGGATTTTCTCATCTCCTCCCGCCAACTATATACCTGTCTGTTTGTCATTGGACAACTCTTCCTTTCATAAAAATGTGGAGGGTAATCCGTCTGATCGCCGCTCCACAATTCAGGTACGCCTGAACGTACTTGTGTAAGTCGCCTCATGCTTTGCATGACATGATAGGTATGTGCGCCTTACACGATCCGCCGCAGGCTTCATCTTTCCGGGAAAGATGAACTTATTTCTCCACTACATTGTCATCCCCCACCACGCGGGCCACATCCATGGCATACTGGTTCATGGCATCCTCCGGCGTACTGCCGGATACAACCGCCTCCACCATGGTCTGGATATTATTGGTCACAACTGAATACTGCTCGTTCTGTGGTCTGAAGAAGGCTCCCTCCAGCAGGTCGGTTGCTTCCGTGCGGAAGGGAAGGGAGGTATATGCCTCATCCGCAGCCGCATCCGTCCTGGTGACAATACTTCCCTGGGCGATCACGGATTCGGTGTACAGAGGCGGTTCCATTAATTTCTTAATAAAGGCAAACGCCTCATCTTTCATATCGGAATTTTCAGGAATGGAAACAGACCAGCCTCCTGACATGGTGATCACACCGCCGCCGTTCTGTGTGGGCATGGCTGCAAATCCCATGATCTCCTGGTATTCAGGCCATGGGGAAGCGCCTGTCTCCTCCCAGTTTGCACAGATCCAGGCTCCGTCCATGGACATTGCCAGTTTCTGCTGGGGCAGATATTCGCGCCTGGCCGTGTTGGTGGCCTGCCCGTTAAGTACCAGGGACAGGGAGGGTCCGTAGCCATTGGTATAAATGTCACTGATAAACTGCAGGGTGTCCTCAATGGCCCGGCTCTTTACGATCCATTTTCCATTCTCATCCAGAAGCTGCTCACCTGTTCCGTACAGCAGCATTTCATAGGTCTGCATGGAGGTAGCCTCACCGGTTGCCACACCGGAATTACACCAGAATGGGATCACATCCGGAACATTGGCCTTGATGGCAGCGCACGCGTCCAAAATATCCTGCCAGTTCTCCGGCTGCCACTCCTGGGGAAGACCTGCCTGCTTAAAGATCTCCTTGTTGTACCAGATCCCTCTGGCATCCGTGGAATAAGGGATACCGTAGACAGAGCCGTCCTCTGCAACAGAACCTGCCTTCAGAGAATCATAATATGTCCCATCGGACCATTCCGGGTAACCGGCCACATAAGAGTCCAGATTAGTCAGGTATCCGGCGCTTACATCACTTGGAAGCTGGAAGGTATCCTCGATCACAATGTCCGGGCAGGTATTCTTGTCCGCCAGCTGCAGGGCAACTTTGGTATAATAATCCCCCTCAGAGGATGTGATGGGGGCAAGTTCCAGATCGATCCCATCCTTTTGGTCCCATTCCTCATAGCTTTTCTTAAGCCATACATACCACGGATGGTTTTCTCCCTGGCCATCATCCTTAAATGTAACGGTCAGAGTCTTCTTTTCCCCTGATGACGCCCCGGTCTCCTCCTTCCCGCTCTGCTGCTCAGACGGGGCTGCGGTGGCGGATGCAGACCCGGAGGCCCCGCATGCAGCCAGGCTGGAAACCATAACAGCGGCCAATGCCGCGCTGATCAATTTTCTTTTCATTTTTCCCTCTCCTTTATTTTTCTTTGTACACTGATGGTATCATTTCAAACAGCCAAAGTATATTCCACTTTTTTGAAAAAAGGGTAAAATTTTAACCACTGACGCAAAAAGCATCAGTGGTTCATGATCGCAACCCTCACCTCATCCTGGAGGTTCCTTGCAGTTTCGGGCACATCTATGTTTTTCTTTGTAAGCAGGCTGCAAACATATTCGGAAAGGATGCTGGATACCTCAAACCAGGAATTGTAACTCTTTAACAAAATCCCCTGGTTGACAAACCCCTTTTTCAGCTGCAGCATATCCCTGTCATTTCCGCCTTCTCCTGCTTCTGCCTGAAACAGGGGAAGGGTGCCTGTGGCATTTAAGAAACGCGTCCTGACCTCCGGCTGGTACAGATACCCCATAAATGCAAGGGCGCCTCTGTCCCCGTTTTTCAGGATCCCTATATTGTCCCCTGACAGGACATACCCCTCCCTAACCTCCCCGGGCACCGCAGTGATCCTGTAGGATATACCGCTCTTTAGCTGGTCCAGATAGGTTTTTACGCTGATGGGGGCAATGATCATGGCTGCCTTTTCATCTGCAAATTCCCGCGCAATATCTGTCTGTGTATAATTGATCACATTTTTATCCACATAGCCCCACCTCTTCAGGGTGTCGAATAGTTCCAGGGACCTGATCCCCGGACTGCTGTCCAGACTGTAGTAGCTTCCGCCGCATATGTAAAGCACGCTGCTGTAAAGCCGCGCTCCATCCCCTGTGCGCCGCACGCCGAATCCAAGGCCGTAAATCCCGCTGCTGTCAATGCTGTTGCACACTTCAAATACCTGATTCCAGTTATCCGGCACATCCAGAGCCTTTTTCTCAAAATATCCGGTATTGGAAAACAGTACATAGGGATCGCAGCTAAAGGGGATCCCATAGTATTTCCCATCATCCATAACAGCCTGCCACATATCCGGCCATATGACGCTGGCCCTCCGCTCCTTGGTAATGTAGGGGGTGATGTCCTCCAGCACATCCATGTCAAGAAGTCCGGCCATCTCCAGGCTGTCGCAGATAACCATGTCCGCCTTATCTCCCCGTTCCTCCCTCAGGCATATGTCCTTTTTCAGGTTTTCCTTGTCAATAAATTCCATCTCCACCCGCAGGCCTGGATTTTGTTCATTAAACTCATCCGCAAACTGCCTTAATATCTCCTGCTGCCCCATGATCTCATAGCAGGACAGGACTTTGATGACCGCGGTTTGGTCCTGTGCAGACTTATCCTCCGGGATATCCTTTTGGAACTGGACATATACAATCAGGATGGAGATCATAAGTGTTCCTATTACAACAGGCATAACCCTTTTTATGCTCATAACCTGGATTCCTTCCTATACTCTGACGGAGTCACCCCGCAGAGTTTTTTAAATACCTTAATAAAATACTTCTGGTCATGAAAGCCAACGGCCTCAGCCACCTCATAGATCTTATAATTGCCGGTCATCAGCATCCGCTTGGCAGCGCTGATCCTGAAATTTTGTAAAAAAGCGCTGAAGTTAATCCCTGTTTCCCGGTAAAAAATCCTGCTCAGGTATTCCGGCGTCACCCTGCATATCCTGGCCACATCCGTCAGTGTGATGTCCTCTTTATAGTTGGTGCGTATATAGGAAACCGCGTTCATGACCATGCCGTTCTCCGTGAGCATTTCTTCCCCCGGCTCTTTGGAGATCATATGTATGAATTTTTCCAGTTGGTAATGGACCTCGCTTCTGCTTTCACTCAATACGACCATTTCAATAAAATATTGAATGTTCTCTTCCTGGTTAAAATACTCCTTCATCTCCCTGGCCACATTGAACACATTGGCGATCAGGCGTACGGCGCACTCCCGTATCTCTTCCGGTCTGCCATTGCTGTCCGCAACCTCCCTGATAAATTTATTTCCGTATTCCTCCAGTTTCTTCTTGTTGCCATTGCGAAGTTCGCGGATCATGGACTTCTCCAAATGCTCAGGATATTCCAATGGCCCGTAGCGCACCTGTGCAACCGTCTCCTCATCGATCATCCTGTCAGGATCAAGGGAAAACGCATAGGGCAGCCAGCCTGTCATCTGTTCCACCCCGGGCCACAGATTTTCAATTCCCCAGACCCGGTGGCAGACACAGGTACAGGCCCCTATCTCCTCCAGCTCCGGCAGGACCTTTATGGCAAACCGGTTCTTAAACCCCCTGTTTCTCTCCGTGCCGGCCGCAATGACCAGGATGCGCTTTTCCCCGGGCACGGAGATGACACAGGAATTTTCAATGCAGAGTGATTCCAGCAGTTCCTTTGTACAGTTCATAAACTCCGCCACCCGGTCCACAAACATCCTTCCCGGGGACAATAAAAACAAGGTCAGTTCTGTCTTGTCATTCATGTGAAGCATCTCCTGGAGCACCAGGCGCACTGAGTCCTTTTGCTCTTCCTGGCACTCCTTGTAATTAATGAGCAGCTGTTCCACGGAAACCTGTTGGATCCTCGTATTACAGATCCTTGTCTCCACGGCGCTTAGATTCTTTAAAAAATCCTCCACGTCCAACGGTTTCAGGAGATAGTCCACCACCTGAAGCTGGAGGGCCTTCCTGGCATATTCAAAGTCCGAGTACCCGGTGAGAAGAATTGCATTGAACCTGACCTTTTCATCAAACAGCTTCTGGAGCATTTCCAGGCCGCCCATGACCGGCATCCTGATATCGCTGATAATCAGGTCCGGCTGCTTCTCTTTCACCAGTTCATATCCTTCCTGCCCATTTTCCCCAACCCCCACCACCTCATGGGCGGTAAACTGCTTTATCATATTCAGAATGCCATTCCTGGTTTTATGTTCATCCTCCACCAGAACGATCCTCATCCCATCACCCCTTCCTAATGTACTTCCGGAATCACAATGCGCACCGTGGTCCCTGTCAAGTCTGAGTCAAAACGGATATCCCCTTTGTCCCCATAATACAGTTTGATCCTGGTGATCACGTTCCTGACTCCAATGGTTTTGCCCAGGGTGTCAGCCCTGCCGTCATATGAGTTCAGCTGCCGCACCAGATCAGGGCTCATGCCCACGCCGTTATCTTTGATCTCTATGGAAATATTTCCCTCTTCTGTGTACTGTATGGATATGTCTATCTCCCCCGGCCTCCCGCTGTCCGGAAATCCATGGATAATGGTATTTTCCACCAGTGGCTGCAGCAGGAGTTTGTGGATGCAGCACTCCTCCACCTTTTCATCCGCATCAATGGAGCACTGGAATGAGTAGTCAAAGCGCTGCTGCTGTAAATAGATATACTTTTTCAAAAATTCCAGCTCTGTCCGGATCGTCACGATCTCATTGCTGTTGTGGATACTGTAGCGCAGGATCTGGGCCAGCTTTGTGATCATCTGGCTGATGGAGAACTGCTGCTGTTCAATTGCCTGCCAGTTGATGGTATCCAGTGTATTGTAAAGGAAATGTGGATTGATCTGGGCTTCCAGGGACCGTATCTCTGCATTTTTCTCCCGGACCATGGACTCCCGCTCCTGCTGGTTCGCCTTCTTGATCTCTGCCAGCATATCATTAAAGTGCTCGGAGATCCTGGCAAACTCGTCATTTCCTTCCACCACCGCCTTGCTGTCCAGGTTTCCCCTATTGGCCTCGTTCATGGCCTTTAGTATCTTCTTCACGGACCGGTCCGTATCCTGTGATATGTAATACACAATTAGGAAACAGACTGCTCCCACCAGCCCTGCCACCAGACAGATCATGATCAGGAGATAGCGCAGCTTAGACAGGGAGTAGTTCAGATCCTGGATATTCACAATAAAGAATTCCCCGTTCAGAATGCTGAGGGCATTGACAGACAGGTTTCCGGCACGAAAGTAATGGATCTTGCTGATAAAATCATAGGACGCCTTTTTAAGGACATCCATATCCTCCTCTCCTATCATCACCCCGGACCGCCCTGGAAACAGGTTGGTATCATGGTATCCCTGCTGGGGAAATGATACCATGTTGCCGTAACAATCCACCAGAAAAGAAATGTTGGACTCCTCGCCTCCCTGGCTGTAAACCCTGCGGAACCGGCTCTCATCAATACACAGAATCACACAGCCCTCGGCTCCCCTTTTGTAATTGTTAAAATCAGCAAGGGGGTGGGCTATGAAAAAGTAGGAGTGGCTTCCATATTCCTCATCGTTCTTACTGGTCAGGGGAGAATAAATACTGCCCTTCTGCTTCATGGCATCCTTTACCAGCGGATCATTCTTCAGGTTGGGAGGGAAACAATACGGCTTCCGGCTTGACAAGGTCACGCTGTCATAAAAGCACTCATCCCCATATTTCCCCACAATGGCGATCCCCATGATCTCCTCGTTCATATATATGATATCCCGCAGCTTGTCCTCCAGGGAATGCTTAGACCGGTAATAATCCTCCCCGTCCCAGGAATTGATGATCTTCAGGTCGTCAATATAGTCCGGGTTGGTATAGATCTCCTGTATCACGCTGTTAAAGCGTTCAAATGTTGCCCTTATATTCCCCGCACTCTGTTCCAGGCTCTCGCTGATCAGTTCCTGTGTCTGTTCCGTTATAATGGCGGAGCTTAAGTGGTAGGATATCATCAGAATAATTCCGATCTGCAAAAGGGATACGGACAAAAGGATAACCAGGATCTTTTTTCCCAATTCCATGGACCGGTATTTTGCAGTCAGTCGACCTCTCATATTTATCATGGCTGGTCACCTTTCATCAGAAGATTTTATTCGCTGCATCTTCCCATATTCTAGCATGATTTTCGCCCCAGTCCAAGTGCCTGCAACCACAAAATCCCCATGCAGAGAGCATCCCAGCGTTCCTTTGAGCGGAGAGGGCATTTAGTAAGCAGATAAGCCCCTTACGTGGCTTACCCCTTTCAGAACCGAACGTGCGGCTTTCCCGCATTCGGCTCCCTGTAAAGCTTATACATCGACTGCTATCTGTATATACTGACATAAATACGTGGCTGGGCAAGCGGAAACTGTTTCATCAGTTCTTTGTACCCTTCCTTTGTATAGCTTTTTTGCTGGCTTCTTCTATTCAGCCAGTAGTACAGCCTGTATCGCACGATATTATAAAACGAGTTCAGGCTTGCTGATGTCCTATGGACGTAAACACCATGTCTGGATTTTCGCTCGACAGCTGTGAGATTCTCGCCAATTTCGTTTCCATAGTTCCTCCCGTCTCTGTGTACAGACTATGTTTCCTCTTTGGTATGACTTTACATGACAGACCTGCGAGGACAGGTGCGAGGACAGGTTCTTCTCGACTTCCACAACTTTATTTCTTCTGTGTACTATTCGGCCATCCGACTTCTGCTGGGTATTTTGTGGTTCTCCCTTCTTCAGTTGTTCCACATACCAGATGTACGCAACTCCTCCGGATCCAGACAGACCTCCCCGGTTGACTTAAAATTCTTCCTTGCATGACCAACCTAAAAAACCGGGGAAGCGGCTGTATTCTCGCCATTATCGTTTACAGCCGTATTGCTTTCAGTGAATAGGAGCACCTCTTCCTTCCCAATTACATTTTGATATCAAGGCTATATATAGTTATGCCCTGCAAGTTTCGCTGTCTACGCTTAGCAGTCAGTATCTCTACTACCCACCCAAGACTCGCTAGCTGCGGTACGGCTTATACCTTACAGCGTGGGACTTTCACCCACCGAACTTCAATCCCTTTACTGGGCGCACCCTATGAAACAAAAAAAGACCGCCGTTTATCACGGCGGCGGCCTTCTTTTTTACTGCGGATCGATCTGCACAACAAACTGCCAGATTAGAAATTAGACTCATTTCTGCTGCTGTTGCGGCTGCTGTTCTGGGAATAATTCTGAGAATTGTTCTGAGAGCTGTACTGAGAGCTGTTCTGAGAACTATTCTGGGACTTGTTCTGAGAACTGTTCTGAGAGCTGTTCTTGGAACTGTTCTGAGAATTGTTCTGGCTGTTATTCTGCTGATCCATGTTCTTGCAATTTCTTGAGCTGTTTTCCATGTCGTTGTTGTAGTTATTCTTGTTAGACATCTTCACTACCTCCTAAAAACACGTTTTTTTAGTTACAGCCTTAGTATGGCATAAATGCAGTCCTCTTATTCCAGAGAAAACAAAAAAATAAACAGAACGTCTGTCTGTTCTTATTCTAAAATTAAACAGGGTTCATTTTTCCATCTCTGGCAATTTTCATGAATTTTTTAATATGTCCACACACCATCTAACAGTAAAGTCCCTGTCCGCTTGTGACTTTGCCACGATAATTCCATGTCATTCCGGTCAAAAACCATCTCTTTTGCCCGCAAAAATGAGGAGCAAAAAAGACACCGTAGTGAAAATACAATAAAACCAAGGGATTGTTCACCGCTTTAAACATCCATATCGTCAAAATAAGGTTGCTTTTTTCCTGAAAATATATTATAAATAATATGAGGAAAAATGGTTTCCCTTAAACCATGACCTCATCCTTATTAATTATTTATACTCCCCTTGAGTAAACACCGGATAGCTCCCCTATCCGGTGTTTCTCCGTATAACGTGTTTTCGTTGTTTTTCGGTGCATGCTATGAACATAATGCACCAAAAATACTTGTTCTGCATGGTAAGAAATGAAAAGTAGTATCACTTGAGTATCACAAAAAACACGTATTTTCATAAGTATTTAGACGATCTATATCATTGAAAGTATCAAAAACGGCGGGCCCGGTCACATCCTGGTACCCGCCTTTCACTCACTTCCCACGTTCTTCCTGGATCCTTCTCCAAATCCTCTCAAATTCATCCGGGGCTGGCTTCGGGATCACATCATCTGGAATGTGTTTCTCCGCCCATTCATACTCTTTCAGCAATTCCTCTTCGTCAAATTCTTTTTTCATAATTTAATCCCCCCTCGTTACATATTTTAGGCCAAATTAGAGTAAATTTCAATAGGCCAATACAGACTAAATTATAATGCCTGTATTGGAGGATAATTATGAGATTGGACCGACTACGGGATTTGCGGGATGACAAAGATCTGACACAACAAAATGTCGCTGATTATTTACACATAAATCAACGGACTTATTCCAGATATGAGAATGACCAACGGATGATACCGTTCCAGATTCTGTCTGCACTTGCTGACTTGTATGACACCAGCGTTGACTATTTGCTAGAACGAACTGACATTAAGGATCCCTATCCCCAAAAGAAGAAGTAACACAGACAGCGAGGAATAATCCCCGCTGTCTTTTTATATACCCACCACCCAATCCACCCTACCTTATTAAAACTCCCCTATACGCTGCTCCCCGTCAGGTGCCACATACATTGCACACTCCAGTGGATGGCCATACTCGGGTTCAAAGTAATACCATTTGCCATCAACCTGGTGCCAATCCGTCAGAGCATATCCATCCGAATTAAAATAGTACTTATGATGATTGATGGTCTGCCAGCAGGACTTATGATAATCCGTGGTGCTGTATGCATACCACCAGCCGTTAAGATCATGGTGCCATCCAATCTCATACGTGGGTGCCATCTTAGCCGCCACATCCCGTTTAAACTGCTCCCAGGCATCCGGGTGATCCACAAACCACTTGGGGCATGCCTTCCGGGTTACGTCATAGTGCCTGATCAGACCGCCATGCAGTGGATCCAGGCCCCAGCGCTTGCAGATATCTGCGCACAACTCCACATAGGCTTTGTATGTGGCATTATTAAATTTGCCGGTGCTGTCTGGATGGCATGCCTCAATGCTGATTGTGTACGCATTGGCAGAGTTGGTGCACCAGCTTATCTCCTCTTCCGGGATCATCTGGATCACCTCGCCCTGCAGCCCAATGATGTAGTGGGCGCTGGCCTTGGTTGTGTGGGTGGTCCGCAGATTCTCAAAATAGTTCCGGTTGGCCTGGGCGCTTGTCCCTGGGTTGCCTATGTAGTGGCAGGCCACGGCAATTGTGCTGCCGCGCCTGGTTCCTGGTCTGTTGTAATTGCTTACGGTTAAAAATTGTTTGTCTATGATCATGTCGTACCTCCAATCAAAATAAGACCCAGGGGATTCCCGGGCCTGTCCATTCTACTCTTCACTGTCATCCACGCCATTGTTATTCCGGTCGCTGGGACCTCCTACACCACTCTGATGTTTACCCGGATGCGGCACATCAGATGGAAGATCATACATGTAAGGTGTTGGCTGCTTAGGGGCCAGATCCGGTCCCTCATCCACATAACCACCGTTGCCTGGGATCTGCGCTGCTTATTTGTCTGTCACTGTTGCCATAAATTGTACCTCTCTTTCTTATTTCCATATTTAGTATTCGTTGCGATATCGCAATAGCACCGGCTCTGATCCTGCCGGCCGGAAGATGTCTGGACCGCCTCCTCTTAGGCGTCAGTCTTGGTGTCAAGCTCCGGTAGGCCGGCTATGGATGTGGCCAGGGACAGTATGCCGGCCAATACGGATGCGGATACCACCATTCTGACATCCACCTGCCCTAATACGGTTGCTGTCCCCACTGTCGCTACAAATGTCTGAGCTACCGTCTTGACTGCCCTCCGGCCAGCTGCCCTGAACCACCTTTTTTGTGCTCTCACTCATCTTAAAATCCTCCTTTGCTGATTAAATATAAAATACCAGCTGCCACCGCGGTTCCGATGGAGCTGGTAATTGCCGTAAAAAATGTTCTCTTGGTTGCTGACCACTGTTTTCCTGGTTCTCTTTCCAAGACATCTACTTTGTCTTTGAGCTCTGATACATTTTCGTTTGTGTGCTTGACTTCTCCAATCAGTTCGACCATGGTCTTAGACATCGTGTGTATTTCACTGATCACCGGCTTCAGGTCCTCAATCTGATGTGTATTACTTTTCGACCGTTCCTCTACTTTAGTCAGACGCTCCACAAATTCTGTTTCGATCACATTGGCACCGTCCTTTCCTATTCTTCCAATACCGTCAGGATCTCGGCCTTTTCTTCTCCCGTCAGGTTTGCGTATCCCTCCAGGATGTCTACAGGATCCTCTCCCTGGCTCTTCCTAATCCGCAGAGCCCGGATGATGATGTTACGCTGTATGTTGGATAACATTACATTGCACCCCCTATCATGTCAGCGAGGACCATGGTCATCTCCTGGTTTTCTGCCTGCAACTGCGCTACCTGCTGTTCCTGGGTTGGGATATATTCAACTGGCGTCACTCCATCTGCTTTGTAAAACATATTATTAATATATCGATCCCCTTCTTCACAGGGATACTGCATACAATCCACTGCCTTTGCTTCGTCCCCATATACTGCCCGTGCCACTCTGTTAGCATCCTCATAATTGTATGCCACGCATACATTCTGTACTGTTTCATCTGCAATCAATGCATATACTTCATGTGCAACCATATTAATCTCCTTTATTTGAGCCTAATCAATACAATTCCAGAACCTCCAACAGAGTATCCTGTCTTTGCAGAGCCATCACCTCCGCCACCTCCGCCAGTATTAGTGCCACCATTAGCACCCTTTTGCGAACCGTAACCACCCGCACCTCCTCCACCTGCTCCACCTGCACTTGCGTTCCCCGCACTCCATGCTCCGCCGCCACCTCCGCCAGCGTAAAGAGTCCCACTAGCTTCGCCAAACGCTCTTGTAGTACTTCCTTGACCTTTACCTCCATTATAAACAGCACTACTTATTATTCCTCCGTTTCCACCATTAGTACCACCAGGATAAGCGGGGGAGTCATTATAATAACTACCATTAGCACCGCCAGAACCACCATTACCACCTTGATAACCTTTTGTAGAATCTCCCCATCTACATTGCTTCCGGGATTTCCTCCCGTAGCAGTACATAAAACTGTTCCAGAACGAGTGACAGAAGATGTGCCCCCTCTTTTATATATTATTCCTGCCCCAACAGTAACTGCAAGTACTTGTCCCGCCGTTACACTAATGTTTAGGACGGTCTTAGTATAACCACCACCGCCGCCGCCACCGCCTTGACGTGAATCTGAATCAAATGCTCCACTCCCACCGGCTCCAACGCAGAATATATCCATTTTTGTATAGCCGACCGGAATCGTATAGTTCTGGGTCCCTTTGATCGTCAGGTTGATCTGTGCGGAAGTCTTGATTGTTGTATTAAGCGGTTCCCCCAGCATCTCCCCGGCACTGCAGGTGACGTAGGGAATGCAGGACAAGTAATAGGTAGTGTTTAAAGCTGGTAAATCGATGTACTGCTGGGACTGCCCCCCCAGATGTAGTGTTGCTTCCAGCCCCCTTATATATCTGCGTTCCCCCGGTCTTGCCAGGATATCCGCTGGTGCTGTAGCGGATGATCACACCACTGTATGGTTTTCCGGTCGCCGCCTTTGGATTCTGCCATTTTGCCAATATACGGCGGCCAGAATAGGCGGCACAACTAAAAGACAGTAAGCTGTTGACTGTCATAGTCCCGGTCTGCTGCTCATCGCTTCCAGCGCCATAAAATGTCTCACCTTTTAATACATGGGTTGCAACAGCTGTCAGACCGTCCGTATCCGCTCCTCCACTGCTTCCCGTGATCCCTATCTGTCCCATTCGTATTACACTCCTTTCAGGCCCACTGTCAGATTAACCGTGGGCTTTTTACTGTAGCATTTAAATGTTGCCTGCCCATCCGCCGTGTCACCATCATCAATCATCCCAAATGCCTTGTTATATGCCTTGACCTGATCCGGTGTTGCCCCATCCGCAATCACCTTTACTAGTATAGGGTTATCCTCCGCAGTCAGCCCTTCCACTGCCACGGTCTGGATATAGGGCGCTGCCGTCCCTGTCCATCCAGCGGAGGTTAAGGTCACTGATATAGTTTGACTGGATCGTGTCACCCAATCTTTTAGGTCCTGAAGGCATTTCTTAACTTTTCCCAGGAACGATTTCTGACTTTCACCGGCCACTGGGACTGGAAACTCTGTGGTTATGGTATCCAATGTCTTTACTGTCATTTCGGATATATCTCCACCGGAGGTTTCTGCCTTCTTTTTTAATGCTGCATCTATCAGGTCAGCATTGTCGTTAAAATCCTGTATATCAACCGGATCTGTCCCTTCTGGTTTCTTTAACTTATAATTAGGTGTTAACTGCATATCCTATGCCTCCTTTAATGTTCTTACGTCATCCCAGGTCATGTCCCCAAGACGGTTCCATATGTATGGTTTCAGTTCAATCCATGTGGTGTACCGATACTCAAACCGGTAGGTCAGATGCGCCGGCTTGATATCCTCCAGCATGGAGATAAACGCCTGCATGTTTCTGGGGATTCCTTTAATCCCCACAAACTGAATAATAAAAAGGTGACTGGGGTTGTCCTCAATCACCTTTACCTCACCGCCACTGAATGCCGCAGCAGTATCCTCTATCATCTTCCGGGTTGTAGTCCCCTGGCCCCGCAGCTTTGCCATCAGTATCTCACGGCGCCGCTCATAGGTTAAGGACATATTGGTGGTTACGCCAAGCATCTGTTCCCATCGGGTCAGCCCCCATGTGGCCGTCACGATATAGCACTGATCAATCAGATTCCTCAGATCATGCTGCAGCTGCCCCACCTCATAGCCCTGCGTCCGGTATATCTCCGCCATCTCCCGGAGCTCTGCCAGGAAGGGTGGAGCATACTTCGCCAGATCCACAAAATATTCTTCCGGTACAGCACTGCTTGAGCCCTCCTGGGCATACTGGCTGCGGCCGTATAATGTCTTTCCGTACATGCCTTACACCCCCTTCAAGTCATTCCAGGTCAGTGCCCCTTTTTTCAGATAGACACTGTCATGATTATGGGATTTGGCTGCTGCATCCGTGATGCCATATCCGGCCAAGGTGGTTGGATTTGTACCGGCTGTCACATGACCTTGGGCGTTGACTGTGACACTCCGATAGGTTCCCGCCGTTACACCGCTGCTGGGATGGGTGTATTTTGTATCAGTTGGTGTCTGCCAGGTCCCATCTGCCCGTAAATACTTTGCCTGTGTCCCTGCAGCCGGTGCCGGAACCAGGCCTGCCCCGCCAGCTGCACTCGCGGTGGCTGCCTTGAAAGCAGCATATGTGGTATTATTGTCTGTCCCCCACACTGCAGTCCCGTCAGCACTCCACCGTAATATCTGGCCGCTTGATCCGCCGGACGGAACATGCCTATTTCCTGATGTGGTGGGATGCACATACTTATTTGCTCCCTCCGCAATCCCTGCAAGTTTATCAAGCATAGTCTGGGTGATTTTATCCAGCACTGTTTTATTTGCATGCGTGTGGTTCTGGCTGGTATCCACATCCGCAGCCGTCAGATAACCAGAATCATTGGTAAACTGGGATAGCTTTGTAGGCATGTCCGTGATCTGGCTTTTTGTATGGGTATGTGCTGCTGGTGGAAATGTGGATGGCTTGCTCCCTATCTCCGTCCAGCTATATGCAGGCTTTGCAGATGCCTTTGCCCATGCTGCCACATCCGATGCCGGCATGGAAGTTGGAAAGTCTGTAATCTGTGCCTTATTATGAGTATGGGAAGACGGCGGGAAGGAACTGGGCTTTCCTGTCAGGCTGCTGTAAGCTCCGTCAAAGGTAGACCAGATTTCCCAATCCCTCCATCCGTCTTGGTAATAAGACCGATAAGCCCAGCCGCCAGTTCCGCTGCGGAATATCAGGATATGCCAGGCTTCCTGTGCGCTGCTCTGTATCAGTAAGCCGGCTGTGGTATTAGACCAGGGCGCGTTTGCATTGGATCCTGCCATAATGGGAGTAATTGCTCCCGCAGCAACTTTTGACGGAACGAATGTGTCATAGTCACTTATTTGAATCGCATTGGATAATTTAGATGCAGTTCCACCATTGGCGGGCATAGAGGTTGGCTTATTTTTGATAAAGGCATCCGATCCAGTATCCGTCACACTCCAGTCTGACTGCACATTGACCTCAGCCCCGGAAGCAATGCCGACCAATTTATCCAGCATGGCCTGCGTAACCGTATCAAGGATACCCTTATTGCTATGGGTATGCTTCTTGCTATTGGCATCATTCCAGTTGGTCCGTTCCGCTGCTGTGATGTGCAGGACCGCATCTGCCTTGTGTGTGATGAAATCCGCGATTGCCTTTGCAATCTTCCCCAGCATCACCGTCAGTTTTTCCCCGCTGGTAAGATTGGCAAGAGTGGTTGCCTGCGTAAAGGTCGGTACCTGGTCATTGGTTGCCACATTCGGCACGCTTCCCAGCCCTACCTGGGACTTTGTTACCCCATGGGGATTACTTTTATTACTGATATGCGTGTATGCAGCACTCCAATTATCCAGCAGCACCTGGGTGATCTTATCCAGGACCGTTTTATTACTATGCTCATGTCGTTTATTATAAGCATCTGTCCAATTGGCCAGCAGGGTTTCCGTCAGTTTATCCAGAGTTGATTTATTGCTATGGGTATGCCGCTTGCTGTAAGCATCATCATAGCCGGTCTTATCCTCCTTGCTCAACAGGCCATCCACGCTCTGGGTCGCTTTTGGGATCGCATTGGCGGATATGGCGATCCAGGCCGTCCCGCTCCACCGGTATGTATAATCAGTGTCCTTGACATTCACGGTCCATCCATCATCCGGATGGGGATAGGTGGCAGACAGATCCGCATATGTATCGACCGCCTCTTTCCAGTCAATCGCGGTTTCCAGTGCGGAAAACTTATTATCTACCTCATTGCGGGTGTACTTGTCATCCCAGTTAGGTTTATTTGTGTTAATGGTATTCCGGATCGCATCTTCCGCAGCCGTGGCCCTGGATTTCTCCGTTGTGATGGCATCACTGTTTACTTTCTCCGCTGCCTTGGCCCTCGTGGTTTCAGCGACCAGATTATCTGTAAGGGTCTTTTCAGCCGCCTCGGCTCTGGTTGTCTCTGTAGCAAGATTATCTGTGAGGGTCTTCTCAGCCCCTTTGGCCCGGGTCACTTCCGCAGTCAGATTATCTGCATTCACTTTTTCGGCAGCCTTAGCCCGCTGCGTTTCCGCAGTGAGATCATCTCTCAAGCCTTGTTCTGCCTCCTGCGCCCTCCCGGACTCTGTATCGATCCTGCCATCCACGCGCGATTCTTCCGTCTGAGCCCGGTTAGTTTCCAGTCGCAGGTTTTCCGCCAATTTTGCTTCCGCATCCATGGCGCGGGCCGCTTCTGCATTAACCGCTTCCTGCGTATCCACAATGACATCCTGGATCCGGTTGATGTCATCTCCCTCTACCGTATCCCCATCTGTCTCATACGACAGGTAAACAACCGGTACATCCGCATACACCCGGACAATCCGCTTCCACGGGGCCAGGCTGGGGGTGGACAGGGTATATGTTTCCAAGCGGGTTCCTGTCAGTTTGGGGCCGGTGAAGACCGCAAAGGTTGCCTCATTGATGTTGTCATGCTGCAGCTCCGCCTCGTACACACCATTGGTGAGATGGATCTCCTCTTCAATGACATATATGTTCCCATCGACCTTATTCAACTTTTCATAAAAGGTGCTTACATTCATCAGCCCACCTCCAGTGTGATCGTACCGGTCACGGCTACCTCTTCCTCCGCCAGGGATACATTTCCGGATACGCCATTAAGCAGCAGGTTTGTATAATCTTCAACGCCATCCGTCTCCAGTAGCAGGTTACCGACTCTGGCCAGGCTCACATAGGACATATCCAGAGCTTCTTTATGCAGGTAATCTGTCAACGCTGCCTGGAATGTGTTCTGTACTGTCCCCAAATTCTGTCCTGCCTGCAGTCTGATGTTGGCTGATACGTTCACTGCCTTTTCGGTAACGGATGCCACAGTGACGTCTGCACCAATGGGCCGCAGTTCCTCGATGTGATCCCTTACTGCTTTTATCAGTGCTGGGTCCGCAGCCGACATACCGTTATCTGCTATGATAACTTTTACTGTCCCCGGGCCACTGGCCAAAGGGAATACCTTGGCCGCACCAACCCCTTTACATTCCATAGCCCAGTTATAGTAATCATAACGGTTTCCACTGGTGGATGGCTTCCTGACCTTTGTCAGATACCGATCCAGAAGCGCCTCCGTGGATTCCTCATCACTGCCGCTATCCAGTATCCCCGTAAGCTCCGCCTTGGTAAGCCCCTGGATATAGTCAATAGGGACCATGGTCCCCAGATCCCGGCTCCCTGCACTACCGGCAGTTTCACATTCCATCCGGTAGATACATTCCTCTATACGTTCGATAGCGACATAATTTAAGGTCCCCAGGGAGAACCGGGAACCGATCTCAACATTTATATTGAACTCACCCTTTAAGACCGCTTTCGTTGCCGGATGTGGGGTGATCCCCCATTCTGCACAGCGCTTGACCAAGTACTCCCGAACTGCTGTTTCAGCAAACATCTGGTCCAGGATCCATCCAAGTTCTATATATGCATTCTGCAATTCCACTGCTGCAGGGGCAAGGGCTGCATATACTGGCGCACTCTGCCTCCTGGTATCGATTCCAGGATTATTTTCCCTGGCCCTTCGCAGCATCCGGTCAAGTATGACCTCATATGTGGTGTCTTCATACATTACACATTTACCTCCTTGGATGCCTCCACATCCCCGTACTGGGTATGAACCGTAAACATCACAGACAGCTTACGCCCTGAGACCTCAAACGAAAAAGCATCAATGCCCTGGATTCTGTCATCCTGCATCAATGCCTCTTTGATACGCTTTTTTAGTTTTGATTTGACAAGCTCTATGGGCTTGCCAAACAGATCCTTCAGTTCTACGCCATAATTCCAGTTATAGATCAGCCAGTCATACCGTTCTGTATTCAGGATACAGTATATGGCCTGCCGTACCGCTTCCTTCTCATCAAC
>Ga0192277_1073_pt1 | contig 22080 bp, 18 predicted proteins | sample Koala_Koa24_J3_FD_131302 | JGI IMG/M metagenome (GOLD analysis project Ga0192277, IMG submission 131302) | Enriched cells from koala feces incubated with labeled cellulose particles, San Francisco Zoo, California, United States - Koala_Koa2-4_J3 ...
ACCAGTGCCAAAAGCCAGCAAACTCCCGGCACCACATTAACGATCATATTAATTCCCCTCATAGTTTGCGGTGCCTGGACCGCATTTGCCACATATCCAATTTTTACAAGCAATATGATACCAACCGTTCCCACCAGAACGCTTGAGAGCTTGGTTCCAAAACTGTATATCGAATAGGCTGTTCCATCGGCCCTGATTCCCGTCTTATACTCCATGTAGTCGATTACATCCGCCAGCATAGCCGTGGCAACCGGAAGGCCAAATCTTGTAAGTCCTGTACAGGCTGTAAGCAGCATAACCATGGCAATATTATCATAGCTTACAAAATAGATTGAAACCTGAAAGATACCTGCCATTAGAAAGGACATTAATATAGTCCTTTTCTTACCAAAATGCTTACTGACTCTTGAAAACAAAAATATTCCAAGTGCTGTCGAACCATTTAGCAACACCATCAGTGTAGCAGCCAGATCACTCCGCTCCAATACATACCTGTAGTAATACATTGCAACCCCTGCTTGTCCGAATTTTCCTACCAGTGCCAGGGAATTCAGTGCAAATAGACAGATAAAGGGACGGTTTATACATGCTTTGAAAGATTCCCTGATCGGTACCGACACGGCATTCCCGGATACGTGCACCACTTCCTTACATCTGAAAAACACCAGATAAAACAGCGGCAGAGCAATGATTCCCAAAACAATGGCAGTCACTGTATACCCAAGTGGCGCAGATGGATCTCCATTTCCGAAGTACAAGATGAGAGGAAGGGAAACTGCTGAAAGTATCAGTCCTCCCACATTGGAACCTACCATCCGGTAAGTAGACAGGTCGGATCTGTCTGCCGGGTTCGAGGTCATGACGGTCATAAGCGCACCGTACGGAAGATTAACCGCTGTGTACAGCATACCAAGCCCTACATATGTAATAGCCGCATAGGCCACCTTCATCGTCATATTCCCATGAAAATCCGGAGCCATAAAGCACAGTACATAGAACAGGACCAGAAATGGAGACCCATATAACAGATATGGACGAAACCGCCCATGCTTTGACCTGGTCCGCTCCGCGATGGCTCCCATCAGGGGATCGTTGACCGCATCCCAGACCCGGGCAAACAGAAAAAGCATACTGATGGAGGCAGCCGGAAGCATAGCCACATCTGTATAAAAAATCATCAGATAGGCGCTAATGAAGGACCATATGAACTGGCTGGCCAGATCTCCTGCCCCATAGCTTAGTTTAATCCCTAACATCAATGTATCTCTGGTCAGATTCTTTTGTTTCTCGGACATCTTTCTCCTGCTTTCACTGTTTCTTCCTCAATTAACTTTCTCAGTTAAGTATATCCGTCTGCCCGAGATTCTGTCAATGCACTCGTATCAGTTTTACATTAAGCCGTTTTACATTAAGACCATCTTTACTCCTCCATAAATCCCTGCAAGGTTTCCTAATAGAGCCAGCTCGAATTTCGCCTCGCGGGAAGCGTGGAAAGAATAATCCCTGTAGTTTTTGCGAATTGCTTCAACCAACATTTCCCCTGCCTTTGCCATCCCGCCGCCAATGACAAATACCTCCGGATTCACGACACATGCCACAGATGCAAGTGCTTTTCCCAAAAGCCTGCCGGTCTCCCCAACCATTTTAAGGGCCACATAGTCTCCATTATTCGCAGCATAGAAGATATCCTTTGCAGTGAAATCTTCTATTCCCACCAACCTGCTCGTAACACTGGGGTGAGACTGTAAGTATCTTTTTGTGACACGGACAATGCCATTGGCAGATGCAAGCTGTTCCAGACAACCGCGCTTACCGCAGCCACAGCACTCCGGCTCATCATCGTACATGGGAATGTGGCCGATTTCGCCTGCGGCTCCGTTTACTCCGGCCAGTATTTTACCGTCTGCGATCACTCCTCCGCCCACTCCGGTACCCAGAGTCACCATAACGATATCCCGACAGCCTTTGCCGCCGCCCTGCCACATTTCACCCAAGGCAGCTACATTGGCATCATTTCCTGCTTTGACGGCCAGACCGGTAAGTTCCTTCATGCGAAGTTCCACGTTAAAAACATCCCAGCCCAGGTTTACACATTTGAACACAGTCCCATCCGGCCCCACCGGACCAGGGACTCCTATGCCCATCCCTTCCACGTCCGCGATAAAAATTCCGCGCTCTTCCATCTTGTTTTTAATTGCATCGGCGATGTCCTCTAAAATATACGCACCGTCCGACTCTCTGCGGGTTACAATTTCCCATGTCTCCAACAGATTACCATCTGTTTTAAATAGTCCCATCTTTACCGTGGTTCCACCAATATCCACACCAAATGCATATGGTCTCATACAGATTCCCTTTCTATCCTTAAATCACAAAATTCCTAAGATACCTTGCGCTTAACACCACAGATTTCTTCACATCCTCCACGGATTCTTCAAAGGCTTTATCCTCTATCTCGATACAGGTACAGCCCTTATATCCTATGTCGGTCAGCGCAGAGACATATTTTCCCCAATCCACATCACCCAGTCCCGGAAGCTTTGGTGACATAAAATCCAGAGGATATCCCATGATTCCGACCTGCTGCAGCCGGTCCGGGTAAACCTTAATATCCTTATAATGCACATGGAATATCTTATCCCGGAATTCATAGATAGGCTTTATGTAGTCAATCATCTGCCATACAAAATGGGACGGGTCATAATTGATGCCCAGGTTGGGACTTGGAAGGATCCCAAAAACCCGGCGCCAGATATCCGGTGTTGTCATCAGATTCTGTCCCCCCGGCCACTGGTCCGCGCCAAACAGCATGGGACAGTTTTCAATCGCAATCCTGACCCCCGATTCCTCTGCCAGTGCCAGGATAGGCGGCCAGATTATCTTTACCAGTTCCAGGTTCTCCTCGATATTTTTTGTCTGGTCGCGCCCGAGGAAGGTGGTTACCATATTGATACCAAGTCTGGCAGAAGCACAGATTACCTTTTTGATGTGTCCCACCGCCACTTGACGCTTTTCCAGATTTCCATCCATGGTGTTGGGGTAATAGGCCAGGGCAGATATCCTCACACGCTTTTCCCTGGCGTAATTCATGATATGTTCTGCATACGCATCCTCCTCCAGAACGCGGTCCACATCAATGTGGCTCACTCCCGCGTAACGGCGCTCCGCTTTGCCGGCGGGCCAACAGGCAGCTTCCACACACTCCAGTCCTGATTCCGACACAAAATCAATCATCTCTTCATAATTCATGGTTTCCGCAATTGCACTCACAAGTCCTAATAACATAATTTGCTCTCCTTTTTTAGTCTTTTTTTAATGCCGCCATTTTTATCCAGGTGACGGTCTTTCCCACAAATACAGCCGATACAAGGGTGGCGATCCCAATTCCCTTGATCCGATGCAGACATAAAAATCCAAGGGCCGCCGATATCACCACACAGGAAATATCATAATAAATCTTGACCTTTCCCAACTCCACATGGATCCTTTGGCCGAGCTGCCGTACAAATCCGTCCGGAGGATTCTGCACCAGATTCATGTTAATCATACAGACCATGCCGAGGGCGGTAAATATAATACTGAATACCAGTGCCGCCACCTGGTAAACCAAAATAGTTTCATCAAATACCACCACCCTCTGCAGGAAATCAATGATCTGTCCGAACAGGAAAGCAACCGGCACCTGAAGCAGAATTTTTATATCCCGTATTTTTTTGACCACAATCATCTGCAAGATAATATTCGCCATATGAAACATCATGGTCAGAGTGCCGAAGGTGCATGGCAGAGTCCCCTCCAGAACATAAGGGATACTGCTTATGGGCGAAATTCCAAGGTTGCTTTTTTTGCACAGTATAATGCCAAGGGAGACCATTACGATTCCGGACAAATAGACAGCCGCTCTTACGGATTCCTTTTTCCCCTTCTCCATATAAACCGTCCTTTCTCTGATGATGATTTAATTATAATTATTTTTCCGGCCTTTATCCTCCTGTTTGATGTCATGATTCATTTCATATTTTGACGTAAAAAGAGACATTCCCAAAACTGGAACTGTCTCTTCTTCAAAATGACAAGATTCGATACTCAATTCTTAACCTTTTCTATTTCATTAAAATATGGATATATTGGATCTCGTTGGGCTCCAGTTCTACGTCAAACTCCAAACTATGATCCCTTGTCTCAGCCTGCTGGATGGAAATAGCGCTGACACTGACCATTTTCAGATATTCCATTTCCCTCATGGTCAAATCCGATTCCATGTTCAAATCCCCCCACTTGTCCTGAACGCTTCCGTAGCTGCGGTTGAGCCGGTTCCTTTTGATAGAATAAATTCCATCCTTCACATGGTCAAATTTTACATGGATTGTCATGAACTCCCTGTTTTCCATGACGACCTGCACATCCTTGATCTGAAGACTATTTTCCTCCGCAATATAATAATTATAATTCAACTTTTTCATGTTATGGCAGACCATGCGGATGGAGCTTTTGTCATTACACGTAATGATATAATTAGGATGAATTCCGATGATTCTCCTGTAAAGCCTGTTCAAAAATTCCATTGCATAGTATCCGGGTTTTGTGATCCCATCCTTTGACAGCAGGCCGCATCCGCCGAATAGCAGCGCCCCTGTATCCTGTTCGTCCGCATAGGCGTCCGTAAACAGCCAATGGCCCATTACCTTTGCCTTTCCAAGACAGGAGATGGCGTTGTAAACCAGAAACGCGCCCTTCATGCAGGTGTCGTTGATGATGTTGCGGTTGGACAGACTCAGACTGTATTCCGAAACATGAAGCTCTGTCTCCGGGAAATTGGCCTTACGCATGGCATTCACGGTCATTTCAATATTATGGCGCACAAATTCCAGATCCGTGTTCCGCTTTTCATAGTAGGAATCCGCCTCTTTTTCCTGCAAATACGGATAACAGTTCAGGGAAATAAAGTCCGGCCGCTCCTTCTCCTGCTTCCAGACCGTCAGTATCTGGGCAAAACCATTCTCGCCATACAGCCTGACAGGGAATCCTCCCCCTCCGATGCGTACAGAGGCAAGACATTCCCGGAATACTCCTGCAATCACACTGAAACGGTGGAAATAATCCCTGTGGCCTTCCTCTGCCATGGCTGTATAATGATAGGATTCCAGGGTCCGGTAATTTACATTGGTCTTTTCCCAGTATTCAAAATACCAGCTCCCTACTTCCTCGGATCCGTAACGGTTTATAAAGTTGCGCATCAGGTCCCGGTAAAATTCCCGCATCTCGGTTTCTGACGAAAACTGCTGTTCCCGCTCAATCTCCTTTACCGCCTTGCGCGTTGTTTTAAGGATTCGTATAGGTTTGAATCCTAATTCGATATACGGTTTTAGATGGTTTTTCACCAGGAAATCTGTCGCTGCATTCAGGCGGCTATAATTTTGCTTTCCCCTGGGAGCGTGGATGTCAATATACAGCTCCTGGGCATAGATATCCCAGAACCGCACATATTCAAAACCCAATAGCTGTTTACAGGTGAGAATCTGCTCCTGAAAAATGGAATTCATCAAATCCACCGTTCTTCCTGCATTAATCATCTTACAGCAGTAGCCGTCCCACTCTTCATCCACGGCACACTCCACATCCGTCACCACAGTCAGCTCAAGCAGCTCTGACTCCGGCTCCTTTTCATTGGGACTGCGCTCCAGATATTCCTCCACCTTTTTTTCAATCAGCATACGCTGCTTTTTTTCCTCTTCCCCCGTCTCCTGTCGGTGGGATTTCCTCTTATTCCGAAACTCCGACGGCGTCATCTCATACGCTCTCTTAAAGGCCTTGTTATATGCAGCCACACTGGCAAATCCGTTTTCCAGGGCAATCTTCATAACGGAATCTTCGGAGTACATCAAATCTTCCATGGCCCGGCCAAGACGGACCGTGTTGAGCAGTTCCATAAAGTTAATATTACATTTCTGCTTAATGTACTTGGATACGTAAATCGGGGACAAGTATAAATGATTTGCAATATCATCCAGGGTAATACTCTGGCGGTAATTAGCCCTTATATATGCAAAAATCTCCTGGATTCGGGAATCTTCCTTGTTCTTTTCCTCCTCAAATTGAAGATTGTCCTCTGTCAGCAAAAAGTTCTCCGTCAATATATGAAGCATCTGGTAATACATACTGCTGATATACAGCCGGTTGCGGTTATCTTTCCCCAGTGACTGATTGAACACCCTCACAATCAGACGGCGCAGTTCGTCATAGGCCTCATTACAGTCTGCCGTGGAATTGCACCAGAAAAGGACATGGGCCTGTCCCAGCAGTTCCCGAACCTTGATGTAGGAAATAAGGAACCGCCCCATAACCAGATCCTGACTTCCGTTATAGCTGTGCTTCCGGTTGATGTTGACAACAATCAAGTCACCTGCATTCAGCTGATACGTATTATCGTCAATTGTAATAACCAGTTTTCCTCTGATCACAAACAGAAGCTCAAAGTTTTCATGGGAATGGAACGCAATATGGCGTTCTGTGGTAAAATCCATTTCCATCAACGAATCTGATCTCATATAGTTACGTTCCATAATATTCCTTCTCTCCAACGTATATTATGAAATTATAACATTTCCCCTATTCAAACGCAACACTGGTCATGGCAGCGGCTGACTCCCGACAGGCTTCCATAACAGCCAGGGCGCGCCGCACTTCCGGTATCTTCACAAGAAATTCTTCCTCACCTCTCATTGCTCTAAAGTAGTTTACAAAATAGTCCCTCTGCGAACAGTCAACTCTTGGAATATCTTCTGTTACAATGAGCCCTGGCTCCGGTACGCCAAACGAACGGGTAGGTCCATAAGAGGCAGTGGTTTTATCCTGATCCTCTGCCACATTTTCCAGGAGGCGGGTGGTGCGCACAATCTTTCCCTCCGGATCAAACTTGTCGGCATACATGCTGCCTCTGTTGCCGCCCACATACCAGTGGCGCTCAAACCATTCCTTACGGTCTGAAAGGAAATAGGTACCCAGCTCGATTTCCGCTGTGACCATGTTCTCGAATCGGAGTATAATCTTAAAATAATCGTCCACCTCTTTGTTAATCACATAACGCACATCCGCATAGACGGATACCAGCCTGCTATCTACCATGTACAGAATCTGGTCAATCAGATGTACGCCCCAATCATAAAGCATTCCGCCGCCCTCTGCCTTATAAATATGCCAGTCATGCATGTTCCCGTTGTAACCATACAGTGAGCTTTGGATTGTATATATATCGCCTACCAGCTTTTTATCATAACATTCTTTCACACTCCGGAAATCCTTATCATATCTGCGTTGCTGATGGACGGTAAATGTCACGCCTGCCTTCTCCACTTCAGCTGTCATCTCATCCAAATCCGCCACTGTCATGGCTGCCGGTTTTTCTACAATTATGTGTTTTTTTGCCCTGGCCGCCTTTATGACCAGTTCTTTGTGCTGATTATTATTGGCGGAAATAATCACACCGTCAATATCAGCCTTTTCAAAGAGTTCATCCGCACTTTTATAAATCTCCATATCAGGGTACAAGTTCTTTACTTCCTCCAGGCGGAGCGGATTGATATCGCATACAGCCACACAATCCGATTCCTCAAAGCTCTTTAGCGTGTCCACATGACGTCTGCCGATAAAACCGTATCCAATCACTGCATATCTCATTTTTTCCATAGCTATCTCCATTCTGTACGCCTTCAGGAGCGTCTTGAATCATATAAGTTTCTGTTCATCCAACCCGAATACACGGGCAAAGTTTCCGCCCATCAGTTTCTTCATTCCTTCCGAATCCTTTAAATCAGCTGCAGCCAGTTTTTGTTTCTGGATTTCCATTTCAAACTGATAAAAGGGAAAATCACAGCCCATAAACACCTTATCCGGACATTGCTCTAAAACATGGATAACTGCCATATAGGATGTGATTGCCGTGTCCAGAAAAACATTTGGGACTCTTTTTGCCACATCAATAGCAAACTCGCCCGCCATGACTTCTCCCATATGGGCCATCTGAATGATAACGTCTGGAAATGTATTACCCAACCGCTCAAACATAACCGGATGGACCCGGTAATCTTCAGAAGTGCAATGAATGACACAATACAGTTTTCGTTCATTCAGAATATCAAATAAAGGTTTTAATAATGTAATATCAGCCACGCTGAAATTATCAAACCATGGATGGAGTTTCATCCCCCTACATCCAAGCCTGTCCAAACAATAAAGAAGCTGCTCTTTTGCGTCCGCTGCTTTTGGATTGATAAATGCCAGCTGAATAAAACGATCCGGATAGGGGGCGATCAGTTCTGCCAGTTTCTTCTGCTTTTCCAGACCGGCGGAAAATGGAAAACATACAACCTTATCAATATGGTTATCATCCATTTTCCGAATTACATTTTCTACTCTTGCCCGAAAATTCTCATTTTCATCTGTTGCAATATGAACATGCGCATCAATAACCATGGTTTCACTCCCCTTTCATACTATGCTTAACCATAAGATCCCTCTGTATCTGATTTATGTCCTTATCGAGATTCATTAAAAGGATAATAACAAGACATATTACAGATAAAATAACACTCAAATAGCCAAACCCAAAACGAATGGCAGAAACTGCATACCCGCTTTGTATGGCAGCGGTTCCTTCGTACCCTCCATAAGCCAGAACCCATGTACCAACCGCTCCGCCAAGGCCCAGGCCGACCTTCATTCCGAATGATACACAGCATGTAACCAGCCCTTCCGACCGTATATTGGTTTTCCATTCACCATAATCCACAATATCCGGTGTCATTGCAAATACATTAGAATAAATCGGTCCCAAAGCAAAACCGTGAATAGCAACGCCCATAAGAACCGGTAAAATATTTGCATTTCCCAGACCAACCACTCCTCTCCCAATCATGGATAGAACAAAACAGCCGGCCAGAACCTTGCGTTTTCCCAATCTTGCAACCAATGCCGGATTCATTAAGCTTCCGGCAATCATCGGGATATTGTAAGCCATCGTCATGACAGTCATGGTTTCTATTCTTCCAAGAACTGTATTACAAAAATAGTACGTCATGCTTCCAACTGTCATGATATTGATATATAAGAATATCATCATAAATGTCTGCATAAAAAAATACTTATTTTTTAACAATGCAGGAAATGCTGCTTTCAGAGGTATCTTCTCCAACCGCACTTCTCCGCTGTCTGTCTCTCCAATATGCTCTTTACAGCCAAAGAAACAGATAATCAGAAGTACAAATTCAATAACGGCATAAATGATAACCAGACTTCTCCATCCTAACGAGGTAACAAGGTTTGCTGTAATTGCATTGATTACAAGCGTTGTAACGGTTCCTAAAACAAAGCGGAGAGATGTTGCGGAACACCGGTCCTGAACATTGAATGTCATACGTGCAAGCAGGGAATTATACGCAACACCATTAGCCGTATATACAATGCAGTTCAGTAATATGTAAGTAACATAAGCATACAGTAATTCTCCCCTTCTGCTTAATGAGTCAGGGACACTAAATAGCGCAACCAGTGCGATTGCCATAAGAGGGGCGGTCCATAAAATCCATGGGCGGGCTTTTCCATATCTGGATTTCGTCTTATCAAGGGCGGCCCCCATCAAAAGATCTGTAGTACCATCAAAGATACGTGCCACAAGCATCATAGTCCCCACTGCTGTAGCAGCAATACCAACCGTATCCGTATAGTATCCTGTTAAAAAGTATGTACACAAAGCCACATAAATCTGACCGGCACAATCCCCAAAACTGTAGCATAATTTTTCCCGGCTTCCAAGTTTAACTTCTTTTTCAGTTGTCTCCATAACCAAACGTCTCTCCTCCAATGACTAATTAATTTCATTCACCCGGCAGCAGGAGCAGAAATGACCTTCGCTCAGTTCATGAAGTTCCACCGGCTGCCGGCATCTTTCTGTTGCATAAGGACAGCGCAGCGCAAAGCGGCAGCCCGGTTTTGGATTGATGGGGGAGTTGATTTCCCCTTTCAGCAGAATCCGCTCATTCCGCTTATGGATATCCACAGTGGGGATGGCGGAAAGCAGCGCCTTTGTATAGGGATGCATAGGGTGGTCAAACAACTCCTGGGTGGGACAGGTTTCTACCATCTGTCCCAGATACATGACACAGATGTTGGTTGAAATGTGGCGTACAACCGATAAATCGTGGGTTACAAACAGGTAGGTCAGTCCGAACTCTTCCTGCAAATCCATGAGCAGGTTCAGTATCTGTGCCTGGATGGAAACGTCCAGAGCGGATACCGGCTCATCACAGACAACAAATTTGGGATGAAGTGCAATGGCCCTGGCAATACCGGCCCTCTGGCGGCGCCCGCCATCCAGTTCATGGGGATAAGACATGCGGTAACGGCTCTCAATGCCAACCAGATCCATAAGCCGATGGGTCTCTGCTTCCAGCGTCTGTCCATCAAACCGTTCTGACAGTTTAAGAGGTTCCATAATCGTATCGCGGATGGTCAGTCTCGGGTTCAGCGAGGAATACGGGTCCTGGAAAATAATCTGCATATCCTCGCGTTGCTTCTTAAGGCCGTCCTTTTTCAGGTGCGTGACATCCTTCCCCTCAAAGCGGATGGTGCCTCCCGTACTCTCCAGCAGGTGGATTATGGTACGGCCGAGGGTGGATTTGCCGCAGCCTGACTCCCCCACCAGGCCCATGGTCTCCCCCTTGTTGATGGAAAAGGATACATCATCTACCGCATGCACGGTGCCTCTTGATGTGGGAAAATGTTTCTTCAGATGTTCTATCTCTAACAGCGCCATATTAATCCTCCTTGCTGCATCGGATACAGCGGACATAGTGATTTTCACTGATTCTGGTCATTTCAGTATGCGCCTGACGGCAGGTATCAGTTGCATAAGAACAGCGTGGAGCAAATGAACATCCAACAGGCAGGTTGCCCGGGTCGGGCGGAAGCCCTTCCACCGGTGACAGGCGGCGTACATTTTTTGACAAATCGGGAAGCGCTCCAAACAGTCCATTGGTATATGGGTGGCATGGGTGATCGAAAATCTCTTCCTTTGTGCCGTACTCCACCAACTCTCCCGCATAGACAACCGCAACCGTGTCACAGACATCCGCCACAACCCCCAGGTCATGGGTAATCATAATCATCGATGTCCCCCGCTCCTTCTGGAGTCCCTTCATCAGGTCCAGAACCTGGGCCTGGATTGTCACATCCAACGCTGTGGTTGGCTCGTCCGCAATCAGCAGCTCGGGATTGCATGCCAGTGCAATCGCAATCACGACCCGCTGCTTCATACCTCCTGAAAACTGGTGGGGATACTCATAGGCCCGATCCTCGGAGATTCCCACTGTTTCCAGCATTTTAACCGCGGCCTGCATGGAATCGTGTTTGTTCCTATTCTGGTGGATCCGGATACTCTCGGCTATCTGGTCCGCCACGGTTTTCACGGGATTTAATGCAGTCATGGGATCCTGGAATATCATGGAGATACTCTTGCCCCGCAGGGTACGCATCTCGCTCTCCGGAAGTTCCAGCAGCTTCTTTCCCTTAAAATACACCTCCCCGGTAACAGACCTGGTGGCGTGGTCCGGTAATATCCTCAAGATTGCGCGGGCAATGGATGTCTTTCCCGCCCCGGTCTCGCCAACCAGTCCGATGGTGGTTCCAGCCGCCAGCTCAAACGATACCCCGTTCACCGCATGGATACTCTCGCCGCCTGACGTATATTCCACACACAGGTCTTTCACTGAAAATATTTCTTGTTTGTCGGTCATTGTCTTTCCCATAATTGAATCTTTCCTTTCCCGGTCAATCCTTAAGCTTCGGGTCCAGCGCATCGCGGATGGAATCCCCCACCAGATTGAAGCTTAACACGGTCAACATAATAAACAGGCCCGGAATAATAACCATATGAGGATAATCACGCATATATCCGCGTGCAGAAGCCAACATAGCGCCCCATTCCGGAGTGGGTGCCTGTACTCCGAAGCCCAGGAAGCTTAATCCCGAAGCTGCCAGAGCCGCGCTGGCAATCCCCATAGCCACCTGCACAATCAGTGGAGAGATGGCATTAGGGATAACGTGATGGAGAATAATCCGGAACGTAGTGCAGTTGATGGAGGCAGCCGCCTCAATGAATTCCGAATTGCGCACCGTCAGTATATTAGCCCGCATCATACGTGCAAAATTTGGGACGCCGCTGATGCCGATTGCGTAGATGACCTTGTCAAAGCCTGCTCCCAGCACCGCGGAGATTGCAATCGCCAACAGGATGTTGGGGAAAGCCTGGAACACATCCAGAAACCGCATAATCATGGTATCCACTGTGCCGCCGAAATATCCTGCCACGGAGCCCAGAATCACACCCAGGATACAGCTCACCGCCACGGAGAGGACCCCGATACTCAGAGTATATTTGGCGCCGTACAGGATACGCGAGAGAATATCTCGTCCAACCTCATCACAGCCCAGCAGATGATCCATACCCGGGAGGGCGAAACGGCTTTTCATAACAATTTCCTGATAATCATACCTGCATATGAATGGAGATATGAATGAAAGAACAAACAATAATACAACAAATACCAGTCCTGTCATGGCACCCGGATTTTTCTTGAGCCGTTTCCAGATATAGGGCAAAGACCCTGGTTTATCACCTTTACCCAATGCATTTACCCGCTCGGAAGTCTTTATTTCTGCCATAAGTTTTTCATACCTCCCTTTCATGCCTTTTTCGCTGCTTTTACATACTGCGCTTTAATTCTCGGATCCACATAGGCGTAGATCAGATCTGTAATCAGCATGATAAATGCAAAGATAAATGCGATATAAATGATGCTTCCCTGAACCACCGGGTAGTCCCTGCTGTTGATCCCGTTTACCATGTACATGCCGATACCCGGAATAGAGAACACCGACTCAATAATAACCGTTCCGCCCAGCATGAATCCAAACCTGCTTCCGCACAGGGTGATGATGGGAATCAGTGCGTTTGGCAGTGCGTGTTTCCAGATTACGGCCTTTTCCTTCAGCCCCTTGGCCCGGGCTGTCACAACGTAGTCCGAGCGGATAACCTCCAGCATACTGGATCTGGTCTGGCGGGCAATGTCCGCAAGGCTGCCGATTGAGTTGGCAACCACAGGCAGTATGTAGTACTCAATACCGCCGGTGCCGTTGGAAGGCAGAAGTCCCAGATTCACCGAGAACAGGATAACTAAAAGGAGGGCCAGCCAGAACCCCGGCATGGAGTTCCCGAGCATGGTCAGGAACATCCATATTTTATCCGAGAGTTTATTGGCATGGATGGCACACTGGATTCCGATGGGAATCCCCACCAGAATCGTAAAGAGAATACTTAAGAAAGAAAGCAGCAGCGTCCGTGGAAACCGTGAAAACAATTCGGATGCCACACTGCTTCCCTGGATGTAAGAAGTACCAAAATCAAGACGCACAATACCGGTCAGATAGTTCCAGAGCCTGATAATATAAGGCTGGTCCAATCCAAAGCTTGCTCTTGCCGCCGCTACCTGCTCCGGCGTTGCCGTGTCACCCAGCATAATCTGCACCGGATCTCCGGGAACAAAGTACATCAATGTAAAAATGAGAATCGCTACGGTCAGCAAAATAGGGATCATCTGCAAAAGACGCTTTACAATATAACGTATCATGAACTTCCTCCAATCTGTAATGTAAAGCCTATTTTGCTACGGAAGTATAATTCTCTGCAAAAACATAGGCATTTACTCTCGGCATCATATTGCCGTTCACCGCCTGTTCCAGTATGCCGTCCTGGGCCACCATCAGGTTATAAGTGGTAAACAGTCCCTTTACACATGCAATCTCCTGAAGATACTCATGGAATGCCTGAATATCCGTCTCATTTCCCTCTGTGGTTGCTTTAGTCAGCAGCTCCACCAGTTTATCATCATGGGTAAAGCATACGCTTCCGTTTGTATAACCCGCAGGATTGAAATTATTGTCCCAGCAGGATACGATGGGGCCTGTTGCTCCCTTATTGTCCAGAATCAAATCCCACTGTGTGGAGTCATTCTTATAAGTATTGAACAATGCCTGGTCATAAGATAAAAGTTCAACCTTAAATCCGGCTGCCTCCAGGTTAGCAACCATCACGGAATGGATACCGTCTGCCATGGAGGTACGGCTTAGGAGACGTAACGTGACTTCTCCCTCCTTATGCCCGGATTCCTTATAGAATTCCTTTGCCTGATCCGGGTTATAGGACCAATAGTCTGAGCCAACCCATTTGTCCTGATATCCGTGCATTGCGGAGGTTCCAAAGCTATAGCAGACCTCTGCCGTGGATTCATCGTAGTCACCGCCGTACATGATGCTCTCGGAATCAAGGGCGTACAGTACCGCTTTCCTTAAATTCAAATCATCCGCCAGAGGGGATTTTCCGGAATCCATGTTCAGGAAAACCGTATTGCAGAAAACACCGCCTGTGATAGTTACATTCCACCCCTGCAGCGCAGATCCGTTGTAAAATCGCTTTAACTCGTTGGCGTCAATTACGGTAGCGTCAATCTCGTGGTTTTCCAGCGCAATGCTTCTCATTGAATCCTCCGTGATGACTTTGTACTGGATTGTCCTGACATTCTGTACATCCGCACTGCAGCGCATATTCTCATCTGCCTGCCAGTAATCCTCAACCGCTTCCAGAACCAGTTCTGCTCCAGGTGTATAGGAGGCAATCTTATATGCACCAGTGACAGCCGGGTCATTCATCTTTTCTTCTGCGGACGCTTGTTCGAACCAGTCCTTATCGCAGATTGTAAGTGTGTAATTTCCTGCCAGGAATTCCATAACTCCCGGACCGTACTTCTTTAAGTGGAATACCATATTGTAATCATCTACAATTTCGATATGGTCCAGATAGGTGCCAATCCGTGTCTCCTGGGCATCTGTAAACAGGTGCTCGTAACTGAATACGATATCCTCAGAGGTAATGGCATTTCCCTTGCTGTCATGGATGTAATCATACAATTCTACCGAGTAGGTTGTATCATCCACCTTCTCAATATGTTTTGCCAGCCACGGCTCCATCTCTTCCAATGTGGCTCCATAGCAGGGCATGCAGTAAAGGGAAGCGTACATGTTCTGGGCCAGCCACTGGCGTGGAATACTGTTCGTGCCAAAGGGGGATACATCGAAAGAGCTTGCTGTCATTCCCACCACAATCTTATCTACCTGCCCTGTAGCCGGAATACTGCTGACAGCTTCACTGCCTTCTGTCCCTGCCTGATTCTTTGCTCCTGACTGGCTGCCTGCCATACCGGTTGGTCCGGCGCCTGATTTTCCTCCCCCACAGCCTGACACGGAAACTGCCATCACCGTTGCCAACAGTATCGCTAATCCTTTTCTTATCTTCATAAAACTCTTCTCCTGTTCTATTCACTTAGTAATTACCCCAATTGAATGGTACGGTTGGTTTCCGATGCATTGTAAATGGCTTCCAGAATCTGGGTTACACGGAATGCCTCTTCCGGCTTTACACACGGTTCTCCATCATTCAAGATTGCGTCAATCCACTGTTTGGCTTCTATGACACCGGCCGGTTCATTCACTCCCTCAAAGTAATCAACTAGTGCTTCCCCTGACAGCATTTCATGGGTCATTTTTCCATGCCGCACATGATTGAAAATAAGCTCCGCCTGCGGATAGCTGCCACCGTATTTGATTTCAGCTCCCTCCTTTGTACCGCACAGCGTGGTTGCAGCCTCGCGTGCATCCATGTAATTCAGCGCCCAGGAAGCGCGAAGATTGATCAGTGCTCCATTTTTCATTTTAATGAATCCCATGGCGGAGTCCTCCACCTCGTAGGTCTTTGCATCCCATGGCCCATATGTATTGCCCTGTGCTGCCTCCGGCAAATTGCCCAGTTTATAAAACACCTGGCCGCTGACACTGTCCACATCATAATTGTCCATGCACCATAAAGTAATATCGAGGGCATGGGTGCCAATGTCAATGAGGGGACCGCCGCCCTGTTTTGACTTGTCCGGGAACACGCCCCATGTAGGAACAGCCTTGCGTCGGATTGCATTGGCTTCGCCGTAATAGATGTCTCCCAATTCCCCGGCCTCACAGGACTTCTTTAACACCTGGACGTCATAGCGGAAACGGTTCTGATAACCTATGGTGAATTTCCTGCCTGACTTTCTCCACGCATCCAGCATTTTCTGCGCGTCAGAGGATGAAGCAGCCATTGGTTTCTCACAAAGAACATGCTTACCCGCCTCAAATGCGTCCACCGTAATCTGACAGTGCGCTACGTTGGGGGTACACACATGGACGATGTCAATACTGTTATCCTTCAGCATTTCCCTGTAATCCGTATAAATAGCCGCATCGGTTAACCCGTGCCGCTGTGCTGTGGCCCTTGCCTTCTCCTCATCCAGATCGCACAATGCAACCACATCTACCTTATCAGCAACTTTTGCCAGGGATGGCAGATGCTTATTATTACAGATTCCACCTGTTCCGATGATTCCTAATCTCAACTTTTCCATATAAATACCTCTCTCCTTATTTTCATATTGTACTCTGTCACTCACCGATCAGGCGTTTAAGCATCTCCTGATGTTTACGTACCTGGTCCACTTCACTGATCAAATCCTCCACACCGCGGTCCTGGAAGCGACGCTGGCCTTCGTATTCTGAATTGATATAACCCTCGTAGCCATTTTCCTTCAGAAACCGGATGGGCTTCTCATAGTCCATGGAAATATCCTGATACATACCTGGTTTCCCCGGGATTTCCGACATGTTGTAGAATTTACCGTGGATACTGACAATATACGGCATCAGTTCCTTTAAATCCTCTGCCTTGGTACGGGAGAGCAGCAATGCCTGCCCCATCACCTCGAAATCAATATCCGTATAACCTGGAACATTATCTCTTATCATGCCCTGCATTTTATTGAAAGCAGGAATCAAATCCACCGGGGCATCCCCATGTTTCAGGTAGCGGTGGAACATGGATTCCACATTACCGGCTGAGTAAAGTGACAAATCAATGTCGTTCAACTCACTGCTCTTTCCAAGATAATTGTCCATGCACAGTTCTGTTACCAGATCGCAGCTCTCACGTTTTGCTCCCTGCCGCACATACCAGTCAAGGGTGACTTCCGATGGACGGTATGCAAAAATTCCCCAGTCCGGCACAATTCCCAGATGTTTTGTACCGCTCTTCTGACAGTAATCTACAATCTCATTGACATACTGACCGTTTAACGGGATAGGTGAATGGATTTCTTTACCCAGCCTGATATCGCACTCTTCAGCAACAGGAAGCGCCTCTATCATGACCTCCGCCGGTGTCGTAGCCAGGGTACGGACATTCTTAAATCCCAATTCTTTCGCCAGACGGATATCGCTTTTCAGTCTGTCCGCACATTCCGCTATGCTCATCACATGATCGCGAAACTGGAGCACATCGCAGAACACGTCCATTGTCACTGGTGTGGTGTTGTACTTCTCCATCCAGGAAAACCACTGTTCAAAAAATTCTGCCGGCGGGTTTGGATATTTACGAAGCCCCATCTCATCCAGCATCTCAATTCCATCTGCGCCATATAAATTTGTTCCAACCTCACGTATCTGTCCCTCCAGATCGAGTTCCTTAAAAAACTGTGCCTGCTGGTAGCTGTAAAGTGAAACGCCTCTTTTGATTTTTCCCATTGAAATCTGTCCTCCTATTCCTGAAGTTCAAGTTCGTAAGTCACAATATTCCTGGTCTTGTCGGAACCGGCGCCTGTACCCGGTTCCGGCGGACATTTTACCCACTCCTCATCCGTAGGAAGATATCCGTAGGCCGCCAGAACAGATTGCTGGAACTCAATCACATGCTTACCCGGTGCAAGTCCGCCTTTCTTTTTCACATGTACAATTCCCTCATCATCATAATCCCAGTGCTCCCAGACCGCTGTCTTAATTTCTTCAAAGGTGCGGGGAATACGGCCATTGATTTCAAATGTTTGCACATCCCTCTTGTACTGGATTCCATCCACTTTAATGTAATAACCGTTGTGCAGGGAAAGATACACGCCTCTATAGTTTGCGTTGCGGGCTGCGAATGTGAAACCGACCACATTTCCATCTTCATCGGTTTCATTGCGCAGGCTGTCTTTCCGGATTAAAAAGTTATCAAACATATCGATACCTCCTGATTTTGGTCCTTTTATTTAGCCTTGTTCATAGTTATATTTTATCTTTTTGTGCCACATAAAGCTTTTTATATCTTAGCTGAAAAGAGGAGGCTTTTTTCCATTATCTTGATTCATAAATTGATATACAGAAAGAAAGGACAAGAATTGTGATACAATTCTTGTCCTTTCTCTCATAAGAATCTTTATACATTTGTTGAATCGATATTACAAATATAATAATTGGATTGTCCGACCTGTTACATAATTGCCAGTGCTCCATCCGGTCAGAAACAAGACTGTCAGTGCTGGATATTTTGTCAGTCTGCAAGGCGGAGGAGGGAAGCGGAGTGGTTCCTCCGCTGACTGACGACAACGCGGCAGATGACAAAATAGGCAGTGCTGGCGGTCTTGTTTCTGGCCGGATGGGGCACTAGGTCATGTCATAAAAAACTTGGAGATTCCGCTTTTTGGGACCAGGTCGCCATGCGCTTCCTGCTGCAATCAATTCAATTTATTATTTAATTCTCATCGACATATCCATTATATTGATTCTAAATGTCAATATAATGATTGATTTTTATTTACATAACTCTCTAACAAGTCATGATCCAAACAATAGTCATTCATATCCTTATAGACATCCAGCGTTCCCTGGCTGCAATTTACCATCATCCAGATTAATTTCTGCTGATGCAGATCTCTGTTAAAATAATCATGCGTTATTTCATTACGCAGTAACAACTCTCTAAGAAATACCTTTTCCTCTTCCGTTTGCTGAAAACCGAATGTATCAAAGCTTGTCATACAATAGCGAAGCGAAGTTCCAGTTTTATGGGTCCCCTCTTCCCGCCTCATAAAGATAACGAGATCCTTAAATACCTGAGTAAAATCATTCAGCTTTGCTGTCACAATATCTATACAGTCCATCTGGATTTCTACATCATCCGCCTTTATATACTGTTCACTTTTCTGTACAATCCTTTCTGCACAGCTTTTCATAAATTGCAGCATATCCCCTACCTGCATGACATTCACTGGCTCTTTCTCTTTCAGCGGTTCCAGCTTAAATTCCTTTATAATATCCTCACTAAATTTCATACTGCCATCCTCGCTTTCATCTCATCCAGCTTATGTTGGCACCTTTCACCGAACTCCACCAGCTTTTCAGGATAATAGTCTGTGAACTGTACTTTTGATTTTAATGGTGCACAGTAAACCGGTGCCTCCATCGTCAGATCTATATAGAAAATATCGCTTTCGATTCCCTTTTCTGCAAAGTAATCTTCCAGATACACGGATATTCTTTTATATAAATCGAAATCTTCTGTATAGATAGCAATGTCTATGTCACTCTGTCCCTCCACATAGCTGGTCGACACGTAGCTGCCGAAAACAAAGATATTATATCCGGTCAGGCCAAACTGCTTCTCGATCTCCTTCTGCAGTTTCAGAAGCTCATACAATCTGGCCATTGCCTTTTCTTTCGCATTTTCTTTTGAGACCGTATCAACTACCATTTAACAGAAGCCTCCTCTCCAATACTCTCTTTCTATTATTATATCCGGTCTGTAATTATGTTACAACCTGTTTTCCTCGCATTTACAATGACTTTATCCCCATAAAAAGTTCGTCTATGATAAATAAGCTCATCGTTTCGTTTGTCACATCTACAAATTCACATCTGTCACCATACCTGTCCGCAGCAGGATCTGTAACCTGTTTTTCGATATTACACGTATCTCACGGACCATCTGCCGGATGAAAATATTATCAAATTCCTCTCCCGATTCCCTTCCTGTCTCCCCTATGAGCCGGCTGATCTCACGGTCCAGATATTCGTACTCTTCCCTTTTCTTCTCCTGTTCCCGTATACTTTCCTTTCTCTTTTTTAATTCCGTTATCTGTAATCCCAGTTTACGCATCCGTTCATTGTACCAGACCTCGCCTCCGTGTTCCCTTGCTGCCTTTCCTACATAGTCCATAAGCTGATCCTTCAGTTCTCCTATTGTCTCTTCTATCTCATCTTTGGAACAGGCTCCTCCTGCCACCTTTGCAGCCCGGAGGATATCCTCTTTCACTCCCTTTAGGAATACCTCTTCCTCCTGATCCACCGCAAGGCCGTGCAGTCTCTTCATGATGGCTTCCTGAATCACATCCTCTTTTAACGTTGGCGATTCATGACACCGTTCCGTACCATGTTCCAGACGGTTAATACAGCGCCATACGATTACTTTCTTTCCCTTCTTCGCCCAGGTTGTCCTGCGGTAATGGGCGCCGCACTCATTGCATACCATGATTCCTGTCAGTGCATATTTGGAACTGTATACCCCCTGGGCCGTCTTCCCTTTCCTTGTCCCGGATTTTCTTAAAGAGGAACGTCTGGCGATCTCCTCCTGTATCTTGTAATAGACGGTCTTGGGGATGATTGCTTCATGGTGATTCTTCACGTAGTATTGCTTCTGCTGGCCTGAATTCTTTACCCTGCGTTTTGTCAGGTAATCTGCTGTGAATGTCTTCTGTAGAAGGACATCTCCCATGATTTTTTCATTGGTCAGAATGTTATAAATCGTTCCTGTACTCCATGTTTTTTTACCGGTGGTGGTCTCTATCCCTGCATCTTCCAGTCTATACTTGATTCTCTCCAGGCTGTCTCCGTCCAGAAACCACCGGGCCATGTTTCGAATAACAGCGGCTTCCTCCTCCACGATGCACATCTCTCCATTGGGGGCCTTCCTGAAACCATAGCTTCTCTGCCTCGTAGATTCGCCCTTCTCAAACTTCCTTGCATATCCCCACTTGACGTTGGTGCTGATGGCCCGGCTCTCCTCCTGTGCCTGGCTGCTTAGGATCGTCAGGATCATTTCGGTTGAATCATCCAGGGTATTGATGTTCTCCTTTTCGGAGTAAATATAGTATGGAATTTCTTTTGATAGCACAAGATATAGTGTGTAGAGTTGAGTTTCTTGACTAAATGTTGTAGTATCGTTGAATGTGTTCAAGCGACTTTTGCCTATTTAAGCGACAAATAAGCGACAAATTTTAACCGCCTTGAGCGGTTTTCTTTTTGCCCGTGTTAGAGCGTGAAAAGCTGAAAAATATAACCCCGCCCATGCTCGACAGTCTGTTTGCGGATTTGCTTAGAAACGGCAATGTTGAAACGCATTACAGACTGAAAGACAAGTCGCTTTTAGACGGTTATAACCGTCAGGCGCTTGCAGACAAGGCGGGGATTGAAAAATCTACGCTGTATAACCTTATGCGGGGCAGTACACGGCGGGAAACGGCGGAAAAGCTGGCGGCGGCAATGGGAATGCCCCTTGACAGACTGTTCGACAGCATAGGGGAAACAGGATTGTCCGGGGCAAGCGTGAATAAAATCAAGCTGAACCTGTCCGCAATTTTCACAGCGGCAGTCAAGAAAGAGATTATGCGCCGCAATCCCTGCAAGCTGGCAACGCCCCCGAAAGTGGACACACCACCCGCCGAATTCTTTGATGAAGCACAAAGCCGCCTGTTCCTGAAAGCCCTGCTTGAACAGCCCGATTGTCAGGTTGATGTTATCTGCATTCTGTACCTTGCAACGGGTATCCGCTCCGGCGAATTGTGCGCCCTGCATTGGGAAGATATAGACTTGCAGACAGGCTTGTTATATATCCGTCATACGCTGGTACGGCTGAACGGGGAATTTGTCAGGGACACACCAAAAACAGCGGGCAGCGAACGGCGTATTGTATTGCCGCCGTATATCATCGACTTACTGAAAGAACACAAGCACAGGCAAGCACTGGAACGCTTCAAGGCGGCGGACGCTTGGAAAGTGCCGGACGCAGTTTTCACGAATTCAGTCGGAAACTATATAATAGGCTCTAATCTGAATGTAAAGCTGAAAAAGGTATGC
>Ga0192277_1074_pt1 | contig 21807 bp, 18 predicted proteins | sample Koala_Koa24_J3_FD_131302 | JGI IMG/M metagenome (GOLD analysis project Ga0192277, IMG submission 131302) | Enriched cells from koala feces incubated with labeled cellulose particles, San Francisco Zoo, California, United States - Koala_Koa2-4_J3 ...
GCCGCGTCAGAGGCAGTGGATACTTCTGAGTATGTGGAGCTGAAAATGTACCTGATTGGTGACCGGACGGCTGATTTTGACGCTGTTTACGACAAAATCAATGAGATCCTGCTGGAGAAGCTGAACTGCAAGATCAGTGTGGATTTTCTTTCCTGGAGTGAGCATGATACCAAATATTCTCTGCTCTTTGCCTCCGGAGAGGCTTTTGACCTGATTTTCACAGCTTCCAGCTGGTGCCATTATGAGCAGACGGTTGCCCTGGGCGGTTTCTATGAGCTGACGGAAGAGTTTATCCAGACCTACGCTCCGGATATCTGGGAGGTTGTGCCGGAAATGGCCTGGGAGCAGGCAAAGATCAGTGGTTCGATCTATATGGTGCCGAATTATCAGAATGAATTTGGGCAGGATGTGCTGGCTGTTCGCAGCGACATTATGGAACAGGTGGGAATTGACTCGATAACAAACTGGGATGAACTTTATGCGTTCTATGCGGCGTGTGCGCAGAATGGTATTTACGCAAGCCAGGGAGGTCCGTCATACCAGTATTTCCAGGATCAGGGAATGACGACTACAGGCGGCACACCGAACAATGGCGAACTTGTTCTGTATAATACGCAGGATCCTTCTGACCTGAATTTCTACTATATTCTTGACTGGGATGGCTTTTCAGAATATTGCCATCAGGCAAAAGAACTCGCGGATATGGGCGCATGGTCGCAGGATGTGTTAAGCTCCAGCGATGAAAGGCAGACCGGTCTTCTGACGGGCAGAACTGCTGCTATGGTCTGGAATCTTGGCTCCTGCCGCACTTATGCAAAACAGGCGAACAGCGAGAATCCAGACTGGAATGTGACACTGGTAGACCCTGTCTCTAACTGGCCGAAGCAGGTAAATTCTTATATTAATAACGGTGTCGCGATTAATGTCAGCAGTGAGCATAAAGAGCGAGCAATGATGGTGTTGAATGAATTTTATACCAACCCGGATGTATTTGACCTGGCGATGCTGGGTATCGAGGGCGTACACTGGGAGGCAGTAGGAGATGACCAGTATATTATCCTGGATGAAAGCGGCTATGGAGTGGACAGTAACTGTAACTGGGGCTGGACAAATAATGCAATAAAGAGGACAGAGTATATTGAGGATCGAACAGAACTGGACGACACTTATGACGCTATGCTGGAGGCATGGAACAATAATGTAAAAGAAGATCATCCGTATGATGGATTTAATCTGGATACTTCGAATATCTCTACACAATATGCAGCAGTTGAGGCGGCATTGTCTACCTATTATGATCCGCTGGTGAACGGCCTCGTAGATGATGTGGATGCTTCGATCGAGACATTCCGTTCCGCAATGGAAAGTGCTGGTATGCAGGATATTCTGGATGAACTTCAGAGTCAGGCGGAAGAATATCTTGCAAGCCTGTAATACCCCTGGCGGTTGGTAACGGGACTTTCTGAAAAATATAGAAACACGATATCCGCCGTCGCTTCGCGGGGCACGGAATGCCTTCCAGATTCTGGATTCTGGGCAATCCCGTGCCCTGTTTGACTTTTCAGGACAATCTGTTGAAAGTACCGTTTAGAAAGTGCGTCAAAGATTGGCATAGATGAGAAACAGTACGGGGGAGAACTTTATGAGCGATAATAACTGTATTTTTTACGCGGGAGCGGACATTTCCTCATTGCCGGAACGGCTGGAACAGGGAATGAAAGTAAGAGATCTGGACGGAACTGTGATGGAGCCGCTGGAGCTTCTGAAAAAATACGGAATCAACGCGGGCAGACTGCGCATCTGGCATACACCGGAAAATGCGCCTTATTCGCGCGGTTACTGTGATTTGGCACATACCATTTCTATGGCAAAAAAAATCCGGGCGGCCGGGATGGAATTCATGTTGGACTTTCATTATTCTGATTTCTGGGCAGACCCGGGGCATCAGGATAAACCGAAAGCGTGGGAAGACTTAAGCTTCGAAGAACTGGAGCAGTGTATGTATTCTTATACGCGGGAGACGCTGCTTGCCCTGCAGACGGAGGGCGTACTTCCGGGAATTGTACAGATTGGCAATGAGATCCGAAGCGGTCTTCTTTTTCCGGACGGTGAGCTTCCGGACTACGCGCATATGGTGCGGCTGGTGAATGCGGGGATTGCCGGGGCGCGGTCAGTGGCGGGAAAAGAGAAGATGCAGGTCATGATTCACCTGGATCAGGGCGGGCGGTATTTCTATCTGAGCGAATGGCTGGAAAAGTCTTTTGCGCAGGGGCTCTTACCGTTTGACTTGCTGGGTCTGTCGTATTATCCTTTCTGGCACGGTACCTTCCATGATCTGAAGGAGACGATGACGCGGCTGATTGAGGAGTATCATCTGCCCATCATGATCGTAGAAACGGCCCACCCCTGGAGAAAGAGCCCGAAAGGTTTTGTGGATGAGGCGCAGGAGAAAATTGCCGGGTTTCCTGCGACGCCGGCCGGACAGAGAACGGTGCTGGCGCTGATCCGGAATATCCTGGCGTCCCTTCCGGACGGCATGGGACAGGGTATGTATTACTGGGAGCCTTTGTGTGTGCCGGAGGAAAGCGGCGGCTGGTCGGAAAATATGGGGCTTCTGGATGAAAACGGGCGTGTTCTGGAAGGAATTCTTGGATATACGGATCCTCTTGCGGAAAATGCGGGTAAAAAGTCCGCGAAAGTTTATGCGCCTGAAATAGTGATGAGAGCTGCGAATACAAAGAATAATAATGCTTTTGCAGCAGAACTGCCCAAAGAGGTTCCGGTCTTGATGTGGGATGGCTCCATGGAGAACAGGAGTGTGACCTGGCTGGGGCAGTATACGGAGGCATCTGGACACGGCTTTTTGGCAGGTATCAGTTTGAACCCTTCGGGTTCATCTGTTGTAGAAGGGATCGTGGAAGGAGTAGCCGGGCAAATTGTGGTTCCGGTAAAAACGGAAGAGAATCTCTTGACGGAGAAAAATTATCTGACGGATGCAGACTGGGAGCAGGCTCTGGCACAGTGGAGGGTTCGTTGCAGTGGACAGGCCTTTGCACAGGTTGTTCCGGAAACGATCCGCCCATTCCCGGCTCCTCCCGTGAACACTCTGCAGGTAGAAGGAAAAAGAAACTTTTCATTTGAAATCAGTCAGACCATTTCCGGACTCGACGAAGGAATTTACGCATTTCAGGTGCAGATGCGCGGAACCGATACCACGAATGTCGATGTGCGTCTTTTTGCGCAGAACGGAAAGGAACGCGTGGAGCAGGTGGTGCATCTGACGGAGCACGAATGGACGCTCTGGCAGATCCGGGGGATCCGGGCAGCCAATGAAGCAAAGGGTGTGCCGGAGGCGGCATACGGGAACGTGACAGTGAAGTATGGAGAAGAACTGACGGTTGGCGTTGCGATTCATGCGTCGCCCATGTACGCCAAAATGAAAGGAATGAGGCTGATAAGGATTATTCCTTCAGCAGAGATTATAGGAGAAGCATAAGGAGAAGTATGCGAAGCAGGATTGAATACAATGAACAGTATCTGATCAGAGACGGCCATCCATGGTTTCCTGTAATGGGGGAATTTCATTTTAGCAGGTACCGGGCGGATTTCTGGGAGGAGTCGCTGCGGAAGATGAAAGCGGCGGGGGTATCAGTGGTGTCTGCCTATGTGATCTGGATTCACCATGAGGAAGAAGAAGGGACGTTTGATTTTACCGGCTGCAGAGACCTGGGCGGATTTTTAAAAGCCTGCGAAGAGGCCGGTTTGGAAGTGCTTTTAAGGCTTGGGCCTTTTGCGCATGGAGAGGTTCGAAACGGAGGACTTCCGGATTGGCTTCTGTCAAAGCCAGGGATAAGGGTGAGAAGCAACGACAGGGAGTATCTGCGCTATGCAGAGCGTTATTGGAGAGCGGTGCACGGACAGGTGAAAGAATTTCTCTGGGAAAATGGCGGACCTGTCATTGGAATGCAGATCGAGAATGAATATGGGCATGTAGGAGGTCTTCGGGGAGAGGAAGGAGAGGCGCATATGCGCACGCTGACCGCGCTGGCGGAACAAATTGGGTTTCGGCTGCCGATCGTGACAGCGACTGGCTGGGGCGGCGCCTGTATCGGAGATCTGCTGCCTGTAATGGGCGGCTACTGTGAAGCACCCTGGGATAAGCGGGTTACGGAGCTTGAACCGAACGCGAATTATGTGTTTAGCCATACCAGGAATGATGCGTTGATTGCCAGCGATTACGAAATGAGAGAGGCGGTCACGTTTGAGGAATCAAAGTATCCCTTCCTGACCGCAGAACTGGGGGGAGGCTTACAGGTTTCCAGCCATCGCCGACCGATAGTCTCAGGAAAAGACATAGGAGCGATGTCGACGGTAAAGCTGGGAAGCGGAGTGGCGCTTTTGGGTTATTATATGTACCATGGCGGGAGCAACCCGGAAGGAAAATTAACCACGCTGCAGGAGAGTACTGACACCGGTTCCTATAGCGATGTGCCCGAAATTAATTACGACTTTCAGGCTCCTATCCGCCAGTTCGGAACCATCTCAGACAATCTGAAGGAGATCAAACTACTCGCTTTGTTTTTGCAGGAATGGGGGGAGGATATTGCGGTGCTGCCGGCCGAAATAAAAGGGAATGTAGCCCCCGGAGATTTAGAGACGCTTCGTCTGGCCTGGCGTCATGATGAAAACCATGGCTATGTGTTTTTTAATAATTACGTCCGGCGGTATCAAATGGCAGAGCATGAAAATGTAATGCTGACCGGGAGGCGCGCATGTAATATCCTGTTTCCTCCGATACAGGTTCATGACGGTGACTATGGTTTTTTCCCATATGGGATGAAACTTGGCGATGCAAAACTGAATTACGCATTAGCGACTCCTCTGTGCAGAATCCGGACAGAGGCGGAAAACGTGTGGGTCTTTTACGGAGACTGGACACAGACGTGTCGCAGTGATTTTCAGGAAAGCTCCGGGAAATGGGAAGGGCAGGAGAGTGTCGCCCCAGTCTTTTCATGGGAAGGAGAAAAACGGGCAAGAATCCTTCATCTGTCTCGGGAAGATGCCCGGAATGCCTGGAAAATAACGCTTGACCGGGAATATCTGATTCTGTCAGAAAACTTTGTATGGGCGGAAAACGGAAGACTTCGTGTGGTGGGAGAAGCGTATACCCGCATCAGGGTCTTTCCTGCGCTGGGAGGAATTCTGCCGGATGGACAGTGCCGCGCCTGTGATACAGAGGATGAGTGGCGATATGCAGGTACGGCGAAGTCTTTGCTTCCGGAGTTTCGTGCGGTCGGGCAGGAAGGTGAATTTACTGTATACGAAAGAATGGTGGAAGAAGACAAAACCATCTGCGATATAAGAAATACTGCGCGTTTGGAGGGCGAAGGCGCTGCGGAATACGAGGTGTGTATTGATTATGAAGAGAGCAGACGAGCCAGAGATATTCTGCTGACTTTCGTCTGGGGCGGAGACCGGATGGAGGTTTATGCACATGGAAAAAAGATCAACGATTATTTTTATACCAATGGAGAGGATATTCTGAGTCTGCGCTATTTTGATTTTCCGGACAGGCTTCAGATTGTTGTGTATGAGCTGAGAGAAAACGACCAGATTTTTCTGGAGCGGAAGCCGCAGTTTACGAACGCAGGCAGAGTCTGTGAGCTGACGAGTGTGCGGCAGGAAGCGTTATTTTGGTGAGGATACCATTTTTCGGTATTCCTTTGGCGTGACTCCATATTTTTTCTTAAAGAGTTTATAGAAATGGGTTCGGTTTGTGAACTGTAGTTTTGCAGCCACGGACTGAACCGATTCACTGGTTTCAATCAGGTATTTTGCTGCCCGTTCCAGACGAAAACTCATGTCATAGTCATACAGGCACATTCCGGTATATTTTTTGACAACACGGTTGAGGTGTGTTCCGCTGTAGTTCAGCTGCCGCTCCAGATCTGCTCTGGACATCCGGCCATCGCTTTCTTCCAGAAGTGTAGTGATCTGGAAAAACAGGAAAAAATCACTGCTGTTTGAAATACGGATCCTGGTACAGTGATAATTTCGATCAGAGGAAAGATAATCCATAAAAGAACAGAACTGACCGGTAATTAGATGGGACGTGCCGAAAATGGGGTTAAACAGAGTCTGCATCATGGATTCTGTGAAATCTCTCAGCTGCTTTTTGCAGGATTCGTTTTGATCAACAGGAGTATATTTAAGGCAGACTTTCTCCGCCGGGTGCAAGAGATCCTCCTGGATGAACCGGAAGATATCTGTGTCGCAGAATTCTTTTTCACAGGGGAACAGAGAGTTCTCACTGGTATGCAGCAGTTTTTCCATAAATGGAACAGAAAGACCGATAAAGAGAACCATACACCTGGAGGAGTATTTTTCCAGATGACAGAGGCCGCGGTTAAGCAGACAGCAAGAACCAGCCGAGTACAGGCAGGGGGTTCCTTCCAGATATATTGTGATGGTGCCTTCCAGAACTACGACAAATTCATAGTAGTTATGAAAATGCGGGACTGACCAGGTGTAAAACCAGTTTTTCTCAGCAAGCGTCTGATAGCCCATCAGGGATTTCTGCGGAGAAAGTGTAACGGTATTGACGTAGCTGTCCTCCTCTGAACCAGAGCAGAATTCCAGCGTAATGTGAAATGGTTTGTCCATACGGTAAAAACGCTGCACGAGACTTTCAGTGGTATTCTGGATAATCGGCACGGTATCTGGCGGCAGGCTGTTATTTGTATCATAGGTGGTTCTGTCGGGGGTCATTTTTTCACAATTCCTCTTTTTTGAGTTTGGTTCGTAAGGCTCATTCTCATGTTATTATACACTCAGAAAGATGGAAAGTCTACCACTTGTATTTTTGGTCTTTCCATTGTAGAATAGGGACGATACGAACTGGAACGGAATCAGACACCAGAAGACTATAGTGTTAAAGGGGGAAAATGTATGAGAAAACGTATGAAAAGGTTTATGGCAGGTCTGGCGACAGGTGTTTGTATGGTATGCGCAATGAACTCTGTTGTGCAGGCAGAGTACTCTTCTTTTCGGGTATCTTATGTGGAGACAGAGTCTGAAAAAGAACGCGCCATGGAAAAATGGACGCTGCCGGTCGGCTCTCTTCGATGGGGAATGACGCAGGAAGAGGCGGAGTTATCCGCGAAGCTTCTTGCTTCACAGGATGAAGACGGGGAAGAACGGATTCTGGAGTCACCCTGTGAAGTATATCAGCAGGAGATGACGGTGACGCTGCGGTTTTTCGATTATGACATTGTCGACTATGGCCTGGCGGAGATATATGGTGCGTATACGGTGCAGGAGTATGGCGATCTGGCGGAAACGATCACGGCTGTTTTTGGCGAGCCGTATTCAGAAGGTGAAAATGAATACTATAAACAATGGGTCTGGCAGAGTGAACTGGTGTCTGCGTTTTATTCCGAAGATTATGTGCGGGAATGCTATGAACCGATCGTGAGCTTATTAGAGGAGGATACCTTTGAAAGTATGATCAAGACAAGAATGGCAGCCCCTCTGGCGACAATTACCGTGCGCGAGGATAGCGAAGGGGCAGGGAGTTTTGAGATGGAATACTCGATGTGGCAGCTTTTAGAGAACGAGTGAATAAAAAATGTACCTGTCTGTTGTATAAGCAGGAGATTTTTTCGTGAAAAAGCCCATAGAGAAAGTGAAATTCAGTTTTTTTTCTTCATAGTTTACGAGATTATAGTATAATAGCAGTAAATGATTGTAACTTGCCATGGGCGAAAACATAATGGCAAGTATAAATGTAAGAATGGATGATGACGTTTTTTTCAAAGGAGTTGATTCTATGACTACGACGCGTGTTGAAATTGATATACCAGAAAAAATGACACAATATGTAGTGTTGAATGACGAAAAGGCGGTAAAAATCAGGAATGCTATGGTTCTATATCCATATATAAAAAAAGGTCAGATTTCGCATGGAAAAGCAGCGGAACTTCTTGGAATGTATAAACTTGATCTGATTCGTTTATATAGTGAGATTGGATTAGATTATATAGATATGACGAAAGCAGAGTTTCAAGAAGAGCTGATGACTGTAAAGAAATTGACAGGAGAATCTATATGATTGTTGTTTCAGACACAACGCCAATTATATCTTTGATGAAAGCGGATCGGCTGGATTTACTGTATAAGCTTTACCATCAGGTTATTGTTCCCAAAGCGGTGTATGAAGAATTAATTAATAATGAACATTTTTCTGATGAAGCAAAGAAAGTACAGCAGTGTCCTTTTATTGTTGTACAAAAAGTCAGAAATTTACAGGCAATCAGCATATTAAGAAATGTGACCGGACTGGATGCGGGTGAGAGTGAAGCTTTGATTTTATACGGCGAACAGTGCGCTGACTTATTGCTTATGGATGAGAACAAAGGGCGAAAAGTAGCAAAGCAGATGGACATAAAACATATAGGAACAGTTGGCGTTTTATTGGAAGCGTATGCCAGAGAAATTTTAAAACCAAATGAAATTGCAATATGTCTGGATACAATGCTGGATAGTGATATTCGATTAAGCAAAGAACTCTGCAATATGGTTCTGGAATATGTAGGTCTTCCGCAAAAGTATTGATGTTTTTTTGGGGTGCTATGTGATTTTAGCTTCAGCGCGTTTTTTAAAATTTACCCCTTGCCACTCTCTGAAAAATGTGCTAGGATAGCCCCAGAAAAAGGCAGTGAAGGAGACTCTGTTTCGGGAACTTGACAGGAATTCGGCGTCACCGACTGAGAGCGCGGATGAAGGGAAAGGAACAATAGGGAACACTCTGGAGCCGACTGTTCGAATCGTTTTGAAAGACATAGTAGGGCAGTACGTAGCACGCGTTAAGTGTATATGAGAGGCAGATTTTCTGTTTCAGCCAGTTGTATGCTTCCGTTGTATTTATACGGAAACGGTGGAGGGAGAAAAATAACAGAGTCTGCAATGCGGGTGGTACCGCGGGTAATGATTATCCGTCCCGGAATATCGATTCAGATGTTCCGGGATTTTTTTGTTCCATAAGACAAATCCTCCCGGAACGCAATTTGGAGAGCCTCGCCATGTAATTTCTGGCGAAAATGGCGAGGCGTTGTTTTTGGTTCACCTGTGAATCAGGACATGACCAACGCAGCTCCGCAAAATGTGGAGACAGACAGCCAAAAGGAGGAGACCATTATGGAATTTTTATCAGGACTGACACAGAAGGAGACGCTGGAGCTGAGTGAGCTTCTCGCCCCGGAGCGCATCGGCACGGAAGTGAAGGTGAACGGCTTTGTGCACTCGATTCGCGATATGGGCGAGGTGTGTTTCGTCGTACTGCGCAAGCGCGAGGGGCTGCTGCAGTGCGTGTTTGAGGAGAATGTATCGGAGCTGTCCGCGAAGAAGCTGCGTGAGTCGCAGACGGTGGAGCTGACCGGTGTGCTGAGTGAGGACGCGCGTGCGCCGCACGGGATTGAGCTGCGGGTGAAAAGCGGAGAGATTCTGACGGAGACTTACGCGCCGCTGCCGCTGCCGATCGGCAAATGGAAGCTGAACACTTCTCTGGAGGCGAAGCTGGATAACCGCAGCATTTCCCTGCGCAATGTGCGGGAACGGGCGAAGTTCCGCATTCAGGAGGGTCTGGTGCGCGGATTCCGAGAGTATCTGACACAGCAGCAGTTTACGGAGATTCACACGCCGAAGATTGGTGCGAGAGGCGCGGAGGGCGGCGCGAATATTTTCAAGCTGGATTATTTCCACCGCCCGGCGGTGCTGGCGCAGAGTCCGCAGTTTTACAAGCAGATGATGGTAGGTGTGTTTGACCGTGTGTTTGAGACTGGGCCGGTGTTCCGCGCGGAGAAGCACAATACAAAGCGCCACCTGAATGAATATACGAGCCTGGATTTTGAGATGGGCTATATTGACAGCTATGTGGATATCATGGCGATGGAGACTGGATTTCTCCAGTACACGATGGCATTGCTTCAGAAGGAATACGCGGAGGAGCTGCGCATCCTGAATGTAACGCTGCCGGAAACGGAAAAGATTCCGATGGTGCGGTTTGACAAGGCCAAGGAGCTTGTCTCTGAAAAATACAATCGTAAAATTCGCAATCCGTTTGACCTGGAGCCGGAGGAGGAGAATCTGATCGGCCGTTATTTTAAAGAAGAATACGGTGCGGATTTTGTATTCGTGACGCATTATCCGTCGAAAAAGAGACCGTTTTACGCGATGGACGACCCGGCAGATCCGCGGTTTACGCTGAGCTTTGACCTGCTGTTCCGCGGATTGGAAATCACAACGGGCGGACAGCGAATTCATGACTACCAGATGCTGCGTGAAAAAATTGCGGCGCGGGGGATGACGGAGGAAGGCATGGATATGTACCTGGATACCTTCAAATACGGTATGCCGAAGCACGGCGGGCTCGGAATCGGCCTGGAGCGCCTGACGATGAAGCTCGTCGGGGAGGAGAACGTCCGGGAGACGACGCTCTTCCCGCGCGATCTGTCGAGACTGGAGCCGTAATTGTTACGGCCTGCTGTTCTGAATAGTTACAATTTCAGAACAGGGAATACGCAATCCACAGGGATATGAGTTATGAAAGGGAAATAGGAAAACAGTATGGCACGAAAGAATCGCTGTACGCTTTGCGGCGGAAAGGTTTCGCCCTCCGGCATATGCATGGAGTGCGGTTGGGATAATACGAAAAACGATGAGAAGTATCATCTGAATACCCACAATGAGGGCGGCATGAAGCTCCATTCGGGGGACTGTGAGGATATGCTCAACCACGAAAATCCGCGAAAACGGGCGCGGAAAGAGCAGCTTCGGATGGCACGGGAAGCTTCGGCGGGGGATTCCCGAACGAAATCCGGGGCAGGAGCCGGAGCAAGCCAGACAAGAGCGGGAAGCAAAGCTGGGGAGAAAACAGCTGCCTCGCGGCAAAAAGCGAATTCCGGACAGTCTCAAAAAGACGGAGCTGCGCCCCGCAAAAAACACCATCTGCTCCGCTGGATTGTGATTCTGTTTGTGGTCTTTGAGCTTTTTGGAAACGCGTTTTTTGATTTGTTTGCGGACGCCCTGGACGCCTTGGGAGACGCAACGTATGAAATTCGGTATGAGATTCGGTATGCGCTGGAAGAGCTTGGCTTCTGGGAAGAGGATTACGCAGACGAGGGCAGCTGGTCGGATGAGGATATCCGTTCCGTCAGCGAAGACCTGGAAGAGGCGGCGGCAGCCGCAGGCGATCCGTACTGGAATTCATCTGATTCAGAGGAACGCCCCGAGCGGAGAGCGTGGGACGAGGATTTTGAAGGCCATGTTTCCATGGAACTGCCGCAGGGATATTATTATGTTGGCTATGAGATTCCCGTGGGCGTTTACCAGCTGGAATGCCTTACAGACACGGCCTGGGTTTCTGTTTACCGGACGGATGAGGCTGGGTATTATGACTACTGGCTTCTCTATTCCGAGGAGGAGCAGGCGGCTTATCCGGATTATATGGATGGAGAGGAATGCCCCTGGTATGAGCTTTCGCCGGTGATTTCGCTGGAGGAAAACATGGTTCTGGTCGTGGAGGGCATGAGTTCCATGGTATGGCTGACCGGAGAAGGCGAGGGAATGGATTCTCTCATTGAACACGAAGAGCAGAATCTGGAGAACTGGCTTCTGGATGAAGAGGAGACGCTAATCGTCGGGCAGGGCGGATTTAAGGCTGGCGCCTATGATGTTGTTGCTTATGGAGACGATCCGGTTGCCTATGTAGAGATTGAATCGGAGGACGGCTATTATTCAGAAATCCTGCTTGGCGGGGAATGGGTGGAATTTTTGAGGTTCCCGTTTGCAGAGGGAGATACGGTTACGGTGACCCTATATTCAGACGATACAGAGGTGTGGCTGCTGCCGAGTTTGTAAGGAACTAAGTACATGGAATCTGGCCGCAAAATATGCTTGCAAATCATTGCACGGGTTGGGACAGGACATGTATCTGACATGATTTGTTATAGGTCGCACCTGTAGTGGTTAAGATTACGTAAATTTGATCATGGTGTGACCTGTAACCGTGATTCTGGTGCCAGATCAAAACAGGAGGAGAACATGGCAAATATTATCAGTGATGAGACGATTGAATATGTCGGCATTCTGGCGAAGCTGGAGCTGTCCGATGAGGAGAAGGAGCAGGCGAAAAAGGATATTGGCCGGATGCTCGATTATGTAGATAAATTAAATGAGCTGGACACGTCCGGTGTGGAGCCGATGTCTCATGTCTTTCCGGTCAGCAATGTGTTCCGTGAGGATGTCGTGACCAATGGGGATGAGCATGAAGCGACGCTGAAAAACGCGCCCGCGGCGAAGGAGCAGTCCTTTATGGTGCCGAAGACAGTCGAGTAACCTGTAAAGGATTTTCCGGAAGAGAGACGAAAGACAGATACAGCAATCAGGAATTGTGCGGGATGCATGACCTGTAATGAGTAATCAGGAAAGGGATGACGACATGCAGATTACGGAACAGACTGCCCTGGAGCTGGGCAGAATGATTAAGAATAAAGAAATCTCAGTCCGTGAAGCGGTGGATGCCTCTTATCAGCGCATCGCAGCGCTGGACGGTGAGCTGAACAGCTATGTGACGCTGGATCAGGAGGCAGCGTATGCGCGTGCGGAACAGGTGCAGGCGGGTATCGAGGACGGCAGTATCACAGGCCCGCTCGCGGGAGTACCGGCGGCGGTCAAGGATAACATTTGTACGGAAGGCCTGCTGACCACCTGCAGCTCAAAGATTTTGTATAATTTTGTGCCGACCTATTCGGCGGAAGCGGTTTTAAATATGGAAAAAGCCGGGGCGGTGATCCTTGGAAAGACGAACATGGATGAATTCGCGATGGGCAGCACGACGGAGACCTCCGCCTTTGGCCCCACGAAAAACCCCTGGAATACCGGCCATGTGCCAGGCGGTTCTTCAGGCGGCTCCTGCGCGGCGGTGGCAGCTGGGGAAGCGCCTTATGCGCTTGGCTCCGATACCGGCGGATCGATCCGGCAGCCGGGTTCGTTCTGCGGTGTGGTCGGGTTAAAGCCGACTTACGGTACGGTGTCCCGCTATGGGCTGATTGCCTATGGCTCTTCGCTTGACCAGATCGGACCGATTGCGAAGGATGTTTCCGACTGCGCGGCGATCCTGGAGATGATTGCTTCTCATGATAAAAAGGACAGCACCTCGGTAGCGCGGACAGACTGTGATTTTACCTCTGCCCTTGTCGATGATGTAAAGGGACTTCGCGTCGGCATTCCTTCAGATTATCTCGGGGAAGGTCTGGACGACGAGGTGCGCCAGGCGGTGCTGGATACGGCGGATGTCCTGCGCCAGAAAGGCGCTATCGTTGAAGAATTTGATCTGAGCCTGGTGGAGTACGCGATTCCGGCGTATTACGTGATCGCGTCTGCGGAGGCGAGCTCGAACCTTTCCCGCTTTGACGGTGTGAAGTACGGCTACCGCGCGGCGGAGTATGAGGGTCTTCACAATATGTATAAAAAGAGCCGTTCCGAGGGTTTCGGCGAGGAAGTGAAGCGCCGGATTATGCTCGGCTCGTTCGTTTTAAGCTCCGGTTATTACGACGCTTACTATCTGAAAGCCCTGCGCACCAAGGCGCTGATCAAGCAGTCCTTTGACCGCGCGTTTGAAAAATATGACATCATTCTGGCGCCGGCGTCGCCGACGACTGCGCCGGAGCTCGGCAAGAGCTTAAGTGATCCGCTGAAGATGTATCTCGGCGATATTTATACGATTTCAGTCAATCTGGCCGGACTGCCCGGAATTTCTGTGCCCTGCCGTCTGGACAGTAAGGGTCTGCCGATTGGTGTGCAAATGATTGGCGACTGCTTTAATGAAAAGGCGATTCTGCGCGCGGCCTATGCGTTTGAGCAGGCGCGCGGGCGGTTCCTGGTGCCGGAAATTGCAAAGAAAGATAACGCAAATGGTTGTGTATGCCAGAAAAATGCGGATAAATGCAGTGGGAAAGAGACTTCTTTTGCAGCAGCATCCGCGGCAAATGGAACGGAAAATATACAGAAAACAACGGCAGACAAGGAGGGCGAATAATATGGCGAAGCAGTATGAGACCGTCATTGGACTGGAGGTTCATGTAGAACTGGCGACAAAGACCAAGATTTTCTGCGGCTGCTCAACCGCATTCGGCGCGGCGCCTAACGCGCACACCTGCCCGGTCTGCACCGGAATGCCAGGTTCCCTTCCTATTCTGAATAAACAGGTGGTGGAGTACGCGATGGCTGTTGGCCTGGCGACCAATTGCGAGATTCACCAGTTCTGCAAATTTGACCGCAAGAATTATTTTTACCCGGATAATCCGCAGAACTATCAGATTTCTCAGCTTTATCTGCCGATCTGCCATGATGGCTATGTGGAGGTCGATACCTCGGTCGGAACGCGCAGAATCGGCATTCATGAAATTCATATGGAGGAGGACGCCGGAAAGCTGATCCATGACGAGTGGGAGGACTGCTCTCTGGTGGACTACAACCGCAGCGGTGTGCCGCTGATTGAGATTGTCTCTGAGCCGGATATGCGCAGCGCGGAGGAGGTCATTGCTTATCTGGAAAAGCTGCGCCTGATCATTCAGTATCTGGGCGCTTCCGACTGCAAGCTGCAGGAAGGCTCCATGCGCGCGGACGTCAACCTTTCTGTGCGAGAGCTAGGGGCAGAAAAATTTGGTACCCGCACGGAGATGAAGAACCTGAACTCCTTCAAGGCGATCGCGCGCGCGATTGACGGTGAGCGGGGGCGTCAGATCGAGCTGCTCGAAGAAGGGAAGCCGGTGATTCAGGAGACCCGCCGCTGGGATGACAACAAAGAATATTCTTATCCGATGCGTTCGAAAGAGGATGCGCACGATTACCGCTACTTCCCGGATCCAGATCTGGTGCCGATCGTGATCAGCGACGAGTGGCTGCAGGCTGTCAAAGAACGTCAGCCGGAGCTGCGCACGGAGAAATTGGCGCGGTACAAAAAAGAGTTTGACATACCGGAATACGATGCGGGCATCATTACCGAATCCAAGCGTATGGCAGATATTTTTGAGGAGGCGACCGCACTCTGCGGCAAGCCGAAAAAGGTGTCCAACTGGCTGATGGGCGAGACGCTGCGTCTGCTCAAAGAAGAAAACCGCGAGCCGGAGACACTGGATTTCTCACCGAAGCATCTGGCGAAGCTGATCGACCTGGCGGAAGCCGGAACCATCAACCAGACGGTCGCGAAGGAAGTCTTCGAGCAGATTTTCTGCGAGGATGTGGATCCGGAAGCATATGTGGAAGAGCATGGCCTGAAGACGGTCAATGACGAAGGCGAGCTGCGTACAGTCGTAGAGGGCGTGATTGCGGCAAACCCGCAGTCTGTGGCGGATTATAAGGGCGGTAAAGAAAAGGCGCTTGGCTTCCTCGTCGGACAGACGATGAAAGCGATGAAAGGAAAGGCAAATCCGGCGGCCGTAAACGCGATGCTGCGGGAATTGCTGTCCTGAGACATATGTGACGCGATGGAAACGCGTTTGCAGGGGATGGGCTTGCCCATCCCTTACGTATTTTGATGCGCAAAAGGAGAGCGATTCCTATGTTTTACGAATGTCATATGCATATTTTTATGAACGGCGAGAACTACCGGGCAGCGGCGGCTCATTACAAATTGGGCGTGGACGAGGCGGATATTCGCGAAAAGCTGGCTGCCTATGCCAAAGCCGGAGTGCTTTACCTGCGCGATGGCGGCGATCATTATGGGGCGTCGGCGCTAGCGGCGAAGCTGGCCCCGGAGTACGGGATTACCTACCGTACTCCGATTTTTGGGATTCACAAAAACAGCCATTATGGTAAGATTGTCGGGCGCGGATTTGACACGATGAAGGAATACCATCAACTGGTAATCGAGGCGGGCGCGGCAGGGGCGGATTTTATTAAAATAATGGTATCCGGCATCCTGGATTTTGAGCGTGAGGGCGCACTCACAGAAAGCTCTCTTGACCGGGAAGAAATCCGCGAAATGATTCACATTGCCCATGAGGAGGGCTTTGCCGTGATGGCGCACACAAACGGAGCCGACGCGGTGCGGGCGGTGATCGACGCGGGAGTGGATTCCATCGAGCATGGCAATTTTATGGACGAAGACTGCCTGCTGGCCTTGCGTGATAGCCGGACGATCTGGGTGCCGACCTTTGTGACTATTGCCAACCTGATTGGAAGCGGGCGCTATGACGATGCGTCGCTGTGCCGCTTAAAAGAGCGGCAGGGTGCGATCATTCGAAAGGGCTTTCAATATGGGGTGAAGATTGCGCCGGGCAGCGATGCTGGTGCTTATCGTGTGCCGCACGCGCAGGGCATCCGGGACGAATATCGGGAACTTTATGAGCTGTGCGCGGGTTTGCCGCATACGGCGGATGAAAAGAAAGAATTTGACCGAAAAATGGAAGATGCGGCACGCGAGATAGAGGCGAGGTTCCGAAGAGAATAAAAAAAGTGTGGAACAGGAGGTTTTTCTGTGATATACTGTACAAAAATAACGAGAGTGATGATTGCAAAGGAGATTTATGACGATGGAAGCATACAAAAAAGACTTCATTGAGTTTATGGTAGATTGCGACGTACTTCGCTTTGGCGATTTTGTGACGAAGAGCGGGAGAAAGACGCCGTTTTTTATTAATACCGGATTTTACCGGACAGGAGCGCAGCTTTGCAGGCTGGGTGAATATTATGCGCAGGCGATCAAAGAAAAGTTTGGCCTGGATTTTGATGTGCTGTTTGGACCGGCCTATAAGGGGATTCCGCTTTCGGTTGCAACGACTATGGCGATCAGCGACAAATATAAGGCAGATATCCGCTATTGCTCGAACCGCAAGGAAGTTAAGGATCATGGAGATAAGGGGATTTTGCTCGGCAGTCCGATCTGTAATGGCGACCGCGTGGTGATTATCGAGGACGTGACGACGGCGGGGACTTCGATTCAGGAAACGCTTCCGATTATCCGGGCACAGGGAGAGGTAGAGGTGCTTGGCCTGGTTGTTTCCGTGGACCGTATGGAGCGCGGCACGGGAGAAAAGAGTGCGCTGCGGCAGATTGAAGAGACTTATGGAATACAGACAACCGCTATTGTTACGATGGCTGAGGTCGTGGAACACCTGTATGGAAAGAAGTACAAGGGCAGGGTTGTCATCGATGATGAGATAAAAGCTGCGATTGACGCATATTATGAAACATATGGCGCCCGGTAAGCGCAGCGAATGCTATATCGAAAATGGTAACTATTCAGAACAGCAGGCCACAGGTCTACGCTTCGCTTCGGTTCTGAACTGTTACCGAAAATGTATGAAAAGAGATGGATGGATGATGGGAACCGAATATGACGAATGGGATGACAAGGAGGATCTGGACATGAATGAACGGATGGTACGAGCGACAGAGAAAGCAGGCGTATGGAATCTGGTGCTTGGCATCGTTGTACTGGTGACAGGCGTAGCGACCGGTATACTGATGATTTTGAATGCAGTGAGGCTGTGGAAGGCCGGTACCGGGCTGGGGCTGTAAATGAAAGGAAATGCTTTGCCAAGAAAAGTGATTAAAGCGTTGGGGGCGTGCCTGTTTCTGCTGTATATGGCCGGGCTGGTTTATTTTCTGTTTCTGTCTGAAGATTACGGACATGGCGGTGTGGGAGAATATGATTACAATATTTATCCATTTCGTGAGATTATCCGCTACATTCATTATTGGGAGCTGCTCGGAACGCGGGCGGTGCTGATCAATCTGTTAGGAAATGTGATTGGCTTTATGCCGTTTGGAGCCCTGGTTCCGCTGATGGCTCGGGGAGCCAGGCGCGCCTGGCGTATCACGCTTCTGAGCCTGGAGGTCAGTGCGCTTGTGGAGGTATCACAGCTGATTTTTCATGTAGGTTGTTTTGACGTGGATGATATGATTCTGAATACGCTTGGCGGTCTGCTTGGATATCTGGCGTTTCGGATGATGAGCCGCTGGTATCTGTCGTTTGAGACGCGCAAATCCGGCGCGGTGCTTTCGGTTGGGAGCCAAAGGGCTAAAAAATGCCGGGACAAGGGCTGACGAGGAGCGAAAATAAGAGGATACTCTGTCAGTATGGAACAGTTACAATAAGAGGACAAAGATGGCGGATAAAAGAGTTTATTCCTTTGTAGAAAAAAAGTATTCTTCGAATGGCATTGCGTCGCTGGTATTGAGTGCGATCAGCATTGTTTTATTTCTGATGTTATTGCTGATTTCTTATTGGCTGAAAGGCAGTGCCGGCACATGGATTGGTGCCTGCGGTGTGACAGGGATTGTGATGGCATTGCTGGGACTGCGCTACGGATTTGTCAGCTTTCGGGATGATTGTAAATCGAATCTGCCAGGTAAAGCCGGTATGATTTTGAACACGGTGGCTATCGTGGGATGGTTTTTCATCGTATGTGTTGGGATAGTAAGCATGATGTGAAGTCATCGTTCAAACTAGCGAACATGCGGCTTACACAGAAAGAGGAGTGACAGAAAAAATGAAAATGAACCCAATGAAGCTTATGCAGCTAAAGGGTATGGAGGATCAGCTCGTAAACAGCCACCCGAAGCTTTTTCCATTTTTAGAGGCAGCGGCTGCTGCAGTAGATGAGGGCTCGGTCATTGCGGTCGAGATGACGACTTCCGAAGGAAAGGTTCTTCGCAGCAATATCCGTGTGAGCGCGGAAGACATGGAAATGATTCGGAAACTGAAAGAGGCCAGGGAGTAGAAGAGCAGACGGTGCAGACTGCCACAGTGTGGTATTTTGCGCCGATTTTTGCATATAATGATACAAGGGCGCTGGACATCCAGTGGATGTCCGTTTAGCGCCGACCGAAGCAGAGCGGAGATTCGGGAGCACGAAGTGCGGAGAAATCCGTAGTATCATGCCCCGTTTATTGCTTGAATCATATAATGATACAAGGGACATATTGCGAACAATCACTGCATAAGAGAAAGAAGGTGTGCGCATGACGATTCGCGAGCAGACAGAAGAATTGGAATACCAGATATTTAGTCCTTATGCTTCCTACAGCCGGGAGAGCAGGGGGCGTGAGCGGGAGGAGCCGCAGTGTGATATCCGCACGGTATACCAGAGAGACCGGGATCGGATCATTCACAGCAAGTCATTCCGGCGGCTGAAACAGAAAACACAGGTTTTTCTGATTCCGGAGGGCGACCATTACCGGACGCGTATGACGCACACGCTGGAAGTCTCCCAGCTGGCCCGCACGATTGCGAAAGCGCTTCGGCTGAATGAGGATTTGACGGACGCAATTGCGCTTGGTCATGATCTGGGGCATACGCCGTTTGGACATGCCGGTGAAAAGGCACTGAATGAGGTGTGCCCGTTTGGATTCGCGCACTATCAGCAGAGTGTGCGCGTTGTGGAGCTGCTGGAAAAAACAGGCGAGGGTTTGAACCTGACCTGGGAGGTGCGGGATGGCATTTTGAATCACCGTACAGCGGGATATCCGCATACGCTGGAGGGTCAGGTAGTGCGTTATTGCGATAAGATCGCGTACATAAATCATGACATTGACGATGCGGAGCGGGCAGGGATACTGAAAGAGTCAGATATTCCGGAAGAGAGCCGCCGGATCATTGGCGATACGACAAGGAAGCGTTTGAATACGCTGATCCATGATGTGGTAAATAACAGTGAGGGGCAGGACCACATCGCGATGTCGGAGACGATGGAGACAGCGATGCGTGACCTGCGCGCCTTTATGTTTCAGAGTGTTTACCTGAATCCGGAGGCAAAGAGTGAGGAAGGAAAAGCGATCCGGATGATTCAGGAGCTTTATCGTTATTATAATGAAAAGCCGGAGCAGATGCCGCAGGAGTATCAGGATTTGATGGAAAAACGCGGGGAACCGAAGGAAAAAGTAGTCTGCGATTACATTGCGGGGATGACAGATCTTTACTCGATCCGAAAGTATACGGAGCTTTTTGTGCCGCAGTCCTGGCAGACGTGATGCAGTTGTTTTTCAGTTTCTCAAAATGTGCGGAAAAAGATGTAACTGTAAGGGGACAAGCCAGACAAAGCGGACTCTGGCGAGGAGAATGAGACGATGTATTATTCAGATGATGTGATTGAAGAAGTGCGCCTGCGCAGCGACATTGTGAGTGTTGTCTCCGGTTATGTGAAGCTGCAGCGGCGGGGGAGTAACTATTTTGGTCTCTGCCCGTTTCACAATGAAAAATCTCCTTCCTTTTCCGTCAGCCCGGGCAAGCAGATGTATTACTGCTTTGGCTGCGGGGCGGGCGGCGGTGTCTTCAATTTTATTATGGAGTATGAAAATTATACGTTTCCGGAGGCGGTGCGCTTTCTGGCGGACCGCGCGGGCATTTCGCTTCCGGAGGAGGAGTATTCGGAAGAAGCCAGACGGGAGCGTGATAAACGGAGCAGTGTACTGGAGCTGAATAAGATCGCGGCGAAGTTTTATTATTTTCAGCTGCGTTCTCCGCAGGGACAGCGCGGCATGGAGTATCTGAAGAACCGGGCGCTCTCTGATGAGACAATGAAGCACTTTGGCCTGGGATATGCCGGCCCGGACGGCAGTATGCTGTACCGTTATCTGAAAAAAAAGGGATATTCGGACGCACTTTTAAAGGATTCCGGGCTGATGCAGGTGAATGAACGGCAGGGGATGTATGACAAGTTCTGGAACAGGGTGATTTTTCCTATTATGGATGTCAACAATAAAGTCATCGGCTTTGGCGGGCGCGTGATGGGAGACGGCAAGCCCAAATATCTGAACTCCCCGGAGACGGTTGTTTTTGATAAAAGCCGGAATCTTTACGGATTGAATTTTGCGCGGACGTCGAAGGAGAAGAACCTGCTGGTGTGCGAGGGATATATGGATGTCATTTCCATGCATCAGGCAGGATTTACGAATGCGGTAGCTTCGCTTGGCACGGCACTGACCAGCCGGCATGCTTCCATTTTGAAACGCTATACGGACGAGGTGATTCTGACATATGACAGCGATGAGGCGGGCATCAAGGCCGCGCTGCGCGCGATTCCGCTTTTAAAGGAAGCGGGCGTGTCTACGCGTGTGCTTCACATGGCTCCCTATAAGGATCCTGATGAGTTTATTAAGGCGTTGGGGACAGATGCCTTTCGGGAACGGATTGCGCAGGCGGAAAACAGTTTTCTTTTTGAATTGTCTGTGATGGAAAAGTCATATGATATGAAGGATCCGGATGGAAAGACCCGTTTTTTCCAGGCGGTGGCGGCAAAAATCGCCGGACTGGAGCTTGAGATTGAGCGGGAAAATTATATTGAGGCAGTGGTGGAACGTTATCAGACATCCTATGAGGGAATGCGCAAAATGGTGCTGAATGTTCTCATGCAGGGGGCTCCGGTGCGCACCGCGCCGCGTTCTCTGGAGCGGGAACGCCGCACGGAAAAGGATGACGGAATTTTGAAATCCCAGCGTCTGCTTCTGACCTGGCTGGTCGAATATCCGCAGCTTTATCCGGCGGTGTCATCGTATATCAGCCCGGAGGACTTTACGGAGCCGCTGTACCGGGAGGTGGCCTCTATGCTGTTTGATCAGCTTTCGAAAAATGAACGGAATCCGGCGCGGATTGTCAATCATTTTATGGACCCGGAACAACAAAGAATGGTTGCTCAGATTTTTAATACGGAGGTGCCGGTTACATCCAGAGAAGAAGAGGAGAAAGCAGTCGCGGATACCATCCGCAAGGTAATGACAGGGGTGGTGGAGCAGAAAAATGCTGCG
>Ga0192277_1076_pt1 | contig 21059 bp, 16 predicted proteins | sample Koala_Koa24_J3_FD_131302 | JGI IMG/M metagenome (GOLD analysis project Ga0192277, IMG submission 131302) | Enriched cells from koala feces incubated with labeled cellulose particles, San Francisco Zoo, California, United States - Koala_Koa2-4_J3 ...
GCTGACCAGCTACTACATTGAATGTAGCTCCATCGTACTCAACTGTTCCGTTGTTGGAAGTGTCAAGAACACCATCTACTACTACGAAGAACGCGCCGTCGTACATTACAATTCCTGAATAATCAACAACCTGACCAGCTGCGATGAAGTACCAGTTGTCATCGCCACCGATTGTGGAAGAATACTGCCACAGGCCATTGTAGCTTGTCAGAACCTGACCAGCTGCTACCAGGAACTGTGCTCCATCATAGGTCACTAAGCCATTCTTGGTTGTATCCAGAATACCGCTGCTTACGAAGAACTATGCGCCATCATACTGCACCAGTCCGGTATACTGTGTCTGAACCTGGCCCAAGGATACATAGTACCAAACGCCGCCATAGAGGCAAAGGCCAGATGCGGAAGTATCAACCAGTCCGTCTGCGATGAAGAACAGTCCGCCATCATAAGATACGACACCCGTGAATAAGCTTGCAAATACATCACTCAGATAGTAACGGTATACGCCATCAGAATCCAGGGTCAAACCATTCTTTACGTCTGCATCCGGATCTGTGCTTGTTCCAGTTGTATTGCTCTGAAGTCTTGCCGTATAAGCGGACTCAGAAGTATAGTAAGCAAATGTGCTTGTTGCCGGAACTACAGTCTTTGTAATGCCAGAGTTCACTACATAAGTAGCTGTCAGGGTTACATATCCGCCTGCGCCATCGCTGTCCTGCTTGTTGATCGCGTCAACAGTTACTTTGATAGAACCTGTTGTGCTTTCGTTTTCTCCAGAGTCATAACCTGCGCTTGCCGGTGTAATATAAACTCTGTGCGGTGTACCTGTGCAGGTTGTGCAGAGTGTGTATGCTCTTGCATAAACTGCAAGCGTATCGTCAGTGGAAACACCGATGCGTACCCAGCCATCATTTCCTGTTACAGGAGATGTAGAATCAGTTACATCTGCAATTGTGATTGTGCTGTCCTTTGTCAGATAACCATTGATATCTACTACCTTAGAGCCTGAAAGCTCCAGATAAATCTTCTGGTTCAGGGTATCTGTGTAGTCATTGGAATCTCCATCGGAGCCATTTACCGGATGTCCGCCGCTCGTTGACAATTCATTCGTATGAGCCAGTCTTGCAAGCGTGTAGCTCTGTGTCGCTACGCTTGTATCAACATAACCGCAATTGTCTCTTACGCATGCATAAACTACATCATATCCGCCGTCAGCCTCGCATGTAGCATCAACATAATTTGTTACGATGTACTTCATGTCGTGACCCTTTGCGTAAACCGTAATGGTCTCTGTAGCCGCCGTGTTTACCTTATCAATTGTACAAATATAGGTAACCGTTACGGTTCCACCTGTTGTACAGGTTGAAGTATCAGCGGAAAGCTTCACATAATCTGCATAAGCATACTCTGTACCACTGATTGTTGTTGTACCTTTTGAAATCAGGCTTGAAAGATCCTCATAAGTAAGATCTGTTCCTTCGCTCTTTACCAGTGCCGCAATATCGTCTTTCGCTGCGCCAAGTACGGAATGAGAACCGCTCGGTGCTGCTGTCTTGGTCTCTGTAGAAACCACCTTATCGGAGCAGTTATCTACGCTGTTCAGATAATCTACTGAAATATAGTTCGTGGAGACATTCGGGTCTTTCTCATACTTCGCGCTGCAAGTTGTCGTAAGCGGGCAGTTCGCTGCCGTACACTCAACCTGCTCAACATAGGTTACGGTCAGATAGCAGGAATTGTTGGTAACAACCAGATTTCCTGAGCTGTCCAGTTTAACGGTGCACATATTCATATCAGACTGGCTGGAGAATACAGCAACCTTCTGCTCCATATGATGCGCAGTAATCGTAATCTTCTTTGTACCCTGCAGAGCAACTCCGTTTGAATCATAGTATGCAATAGTGATACTGCCGTCTACTGTGCAGTTCGCCAGTTCAATGTCATCATTATCCGGAAGCTGAGATTCTGACTCAAACTTCGTACCAGCCTTAATGTAGCTTGTAATCGTTGCATCATTCAGACCGCTTTCTCCAACGATAACAATGTAGCTTACCGTAGATGCCGGGATCGTAACTTCAACTGCTGCCTTAACTCCGCAGCCGTTTGCACAGGTATATACCTTGTAATAGGTAGCTGCCTGCGTGGTATCCGTGATGACCGGTGAGCCATCTGAGTTTGTCTTCGCCACCTGCAGGCCGGAAATGCTGCTGCCGGTAGCAACGCCGCTCGCATAGATGTTCGCAGAAATAGCTGTGGAAGAAGAATCTACTGTCACGTTGTCAGAAGACAGTGCATAGTAGGTATAGTCTCCGCTAAAGTCATAGTCATGTCCTGTAGCAGGAACTTCCACTTCCTGAGTATAAACAGAACCGCATACAGTACAGGTATATGTATAAACATACACACCACTTGTTGTACAGGTAGGTGCAGTCTTTACTTCATATACATCGCTGTCGTTCTTTGTATGTCCGGTTTTAGGGATTGCCACTGTCGTCGTCGCTGTCCAGGTATTACTGTCAAGTGTCACCTTATATGTTGCCGTAAGTACACCATCTGCGGTACAGGTAGCTGCAGTTGTTGTTGTTAATGTAGCGGCATGCTCCAAATTAACCGTCAGATCATCGGTTCCATCTGTATAGGATACCGTATAGGTAACCATATCATTTGTAAGATCTGTACTTGTAGCATAAAACGTGACTGCCACAGATGCAACAGTCGTTGTGTTTGTCCCACTTGTCGTCGCGGCAACGGTAGTTCCATCCGCAGAAGCGACCAGAGACGTTGCGCCTACAGCCATCAAAGCGGTCAACGCTAAGGCTGCAAACTTAGTCCTTTTTAACTTCATAGTATGAATGCAATGTGTATACACACAATTATGCTATTGTGGTATGTATTTTGGCTTTTGGTAATGAATTGATTTTTTCGAATAGAGCAGCGATGAGGAAGATGAAAATAGCAGTTTCTTATTACGCTATTGTTACATGATATTACGGAAAATACGTTACATCTCACGATATTATGTACCCTATATGAAGGTAACGCCAGTTGATCAAGAGAGTGAATAATGATCACAGATAAGGGATGCCGACCATGCAGTCGTGGCAGCTGACATCATTCAAAGTCCAAATCTTGTTTACATAATCAGTATATTATCAAATGAGTTTATAGATATTTAATAATAATTGTGTTGCATTAATTTTGACGCGTGGTATAATCATAACAGTTATTGAACTTCAATGGCATATCAAAGGTTTTTCTTTTATAAATTTTGTGGTTAGGTACTATCCCGGTTCGAAAAAAAATGATATGATATTCGAAAGAAAATCCTTCGGATATGCTGTCCATATCAGAAAGGAGATTCCTTATGACACAGACAAACAATGAGTTTATTATGCTTCCCACGAATGATTTCTGAGTGTCGGCCAAACGCGAAGCGTTTTTGCATGGACGACAAGACTTGCACCCGACCGAAGCGGAGCGTAGAGTGTTTCCATCAGTGGGAAGAGCGTGGAGGACTTTCAAACCATGGCAAATAAAAATGAGTATATTGGTGAGGCTTACAACACACTCGTAAACCTGAGTGCGGATGAGCAGAAGCGCCTGGAGTACGAAGCGCGCGAAAAAGCGATCCGGGATTACAACGCAGCGATCAGCTATGCGCAGAAACAAGGAGAGCAGATTGGAGAGGCACGAGGAGAGGCACGTGGTATTGAAATTGGTGAAAGCCGAACAATAAGAATTCTTACAATGCATAAGAACGGTGATTCGAATGAGAAAATTGCCGAAGCTTGTAGTGTATCCATGGAAGAAGTAAAACGAGTGATTGATTCTGTTTTTGGAGCATGAGTAACTTTCTGATCCGGTAAGGTTTTATGCGAATCCTGATTCATAAAATATAGAAAAGATTGTTGGAGGCTCGACTATATGGAGGATCAGAAGCTTGATAATCTGCTGAATCTGGCATTGGATGCGACAAATGAGGAGATGGAAAAATCGGAGGATCTGGAGGTTGGGTACGATAGAGACAGGCAGGCCTGGGGTGTGATTGTGCGCTATAGTGGTACGCCGCAGGATTTTTTTACGGCGCTTCCAGAGCGTTGGGAGAGTGTTATTCTTTCCGGAGGTTATGCGATCCTGACGGTTCCTGAAGATCAGATGCAGATGCTGGGGGAAATCTGGCAGATTGAGTATGTGGAAAAACCGAAACGTCTTTATTTTTCAGTGTCGGTCGGGAGAAGCGTTTCCTGTCTGTATTCGGTGCAGGCGGCGCCGCTGGAATTGTTTGGAGCGGGTGTACTGGTGGCAGTGATTGATTCGGGTGTGGATTATTTCCATCCGGATTTTCGCAAAGAGGATGGAACCACACGTATTCTGGCAATGTGGGATCAGAGCGTGAAGGGGCGCGCTCCGGCGGGATTCGTTAGCGGTGTGGAGTATACGCAGGAGGACATCAATGCGGCTTTGGCGGCAGGCTCCCGTGAAGCGGGGCTGGCGCTTGTGCCGGAGCAGGATTTGAGCGGCCATGGTACGGAGGTGCTCGGTATTGCGGCGGGAAATGGGCGCGCGTCTGGGAATCCGTATCGCGGTGTGGCGGCGAAAAGTGATATTCTGGTTGTGAAGCTTGGCGCTCCGCGTCCGGATGGCTTTCCGAGTACGACGGAGCTGATGCAGGCACTGGAGTATGTGGTGCGGAAAGCGGAGGAGCTTGGGCAGCCGGTGGCGGTGAATCTGAGCTTTGGGAATGTGTATGGCTCTCACAGGGGGAATTCTTTGTTGGAGACCTACATTGATATGCTTTCAAACCGGGGGCGAAATGTGATTGTGACTGGCACGGGAAATGAGGGGAATACTGGCGGACATATTTCCGGGAGACTCCGGGAAAGTGTGATTTCAGCTTTCAGTTCCGGAGAAGAGGAAATACGGGAGTATCAAAGAATCGAATTCCTGATCAATGATTTTGAGACGACCATGAACCTCCAGCTCTGGAAGAATTATGAGGATGCGTTTGGAATCACGATTGTGCACCCAAACGGCCGAAGTGCGGGACCGTTTGGGGAGGAGATTGGCACTGTGCGCTACCGACTGGGAAGCACAACTTTGCTGGTTTACTATGGTGAGCCGAGTCCGTATCAGGCGCAGCAGGAGATTTATATTGATTTTATTCCGGAAGGGGACTACATTGACAGCGGAATCTGGCAGATTCAGCTGACGCCCCGGCGCATTGTTACCGGGGATTATTCGGTCTGGATGCCGGAAGCACGCGTCCGGAACGACGGAACACGTTTTTTAAATTCCACGCCGGATACAACGATGACCATTCCTTCTACAGCGGCAGGGGTGATTGCGGTCGGTGCTTATGACGCGCGGCGGGATGCGTATGCGTCCTTTTCCGGCCGGGGCTGGCCGGATACGCGGTACCGGAATCGTCCGGATCTGGTGGCACCCGGCGTGGATGTCACGACGACAGCCGTGGGCGGCGGATATGTGACGGTATCGGGGACATCCTTTGCGGCGCCTTTTGTTACCGGGGCGGCGGCGCTGCTAATGGAATGGGGGATTCTCAGGGGAAATGATCCGTATCTCTATGGGGAAAAAGTCCGTGCTTACCTTTGCCGCGGCGCACGGCAGCTGCCGGGTTACAGTGTGTGGCCGAATAATCAGGTGGGGTATGGGGCGTTGTGTATGCGGGAAAGTTTACCGATGTAGACGGATGCCGTTGCAGGTCACACCTGTAGTGGCAGAAATATCGTAGATTTGGCCGTGGTGTGACCTGTAACAACGGTTCGCAGCGGTCGGTAGTGAAATTTCGGTTCCCCTTGCCTGCCCATCGCTTTTCTGTTATAGTAAAAACAGATAGAGCCTCGCCGGTTGGCATTCTCGTCCTGCGGACGGGATAAGTTCGGAACCACAGAAAGTCTTGATTCTATAAAAAATGGTTGAGTATGAACAAAAAGGAGAGTTCAGCTATGCTTTTCGACGTCATCCCCCGCAATTTTTTCGGGCCGCTTGCGGCACCGGGGAAAACTGTATACTGGGAATGTCTCTGTCGGCTGTTTGAGGTAACCAATCGGCAGCTTTCTTTTGGTGTGGAGCGGGATGTGCTGGTGGATGAGCTGCAGTTTTATTTTGACTCTGCAATGGCGGCTGATCTTCCAACGGATGAAACGTCCTCTCAAAACCGTTCGGCGGACTCCGCGAGCAATGGAGCCCCCGCTGATAATAGGAGAGGTGCTGTGCATTTGACCGACACGGATGAGCTGCATGAGGCATCTATGGAGTGGGATGGCGCAGACGCGGGTAGCATGAGCAGCCGCGATAAGGCAAATTTTATTCTCCGGCGGCTGGAAAACTATGGCTGGATTTCGGTGGAAACGGATTACAGTTATGTGCAGCGGGTGAGCTTCCGCGATTACGCGGTGCAGATTATGAAGACGCTCCTGAATATTCAGGAGGAGAAAAAGACCGAGTATCAGGGCTATATTTATACGATTTACAATCTGGCCCGGGCAGGGCTTGACAGTCCGGGCGTCGGGCTTTTGCAGATTGTGGAGAATACGGACGCGCTGCTGACGGGTCTGAAGAGCCTGAATGCCAATATTAAGCGCTATATTGATGATCTGACGAAACATAGTACCGTGGCAGAAATTCTGGACGCGCTATTGAATGATTATTACAGCAATGTGGTGGATAAGGCTTACCATCGGCTTTTGACGTCGGATAATGTGTCAAAGTTCCGCCCGGAAATTCTGGAACGGCTGGAGGCGAACAGCCGAAGTTCCCGTTACCTCAAAAAGGCGTCTGCGGAAATTGCTTCCCTGCGGGAAATTTCGGAAGAAGAGGCCCGGGAGCAGGTGCTTTCCATGCTGCACGACGTGATCGAAGCGTTTCGGCGGATGGATGATATCCTTGGGGAGATTAATAAAAAGAATACAAATTATCAGCGTGCAGCCATCAATCGGGCGCGTTTTTTGCTCTCATCCAGCGAAGATGTGCGCGGGCAGTTAAAAGAAATCCTGGTTTTTCTGAATGAGCGGATCACGGAGAAGCAGCTGGACTATAATGCGATTTATGAACTGGAGGAGATGGATGGGCTGATTCGTGTCTTTTCCTGGGATTATCTGGATATGGATTCGCTGTATGCGCCGATTGAAGGAAAGAAGGAATTTGCGCCGGAAAAGGTGGAGGTTCCCGTTCCGGATCTGGCATTGCGCCAGGAGAAGCGCAGGAAAATGAAAGAGCGGCTTGCGCGTGTGCTCAGTCCGCAGAAAATAGAGGCTTATGTAGAAGAGCAGCTTGGAGACAGAAAACAGATGTATGCGTCGGAGCTTCCGCTTGAGGAAGACGACACGTTTATTCGCGTGATTTATATACGGCTGTATGGGCAGCGGAAAAATATGAGCTATGAGCTGGAGATGAAGCAGGTTATGGAAAAGGATGGGTTCCGGTTCCGCGATTTTCTGATTCGCAGGAGAAAGGATTGAAAAATGGATTTATTCGAAGGAATGCTGCAAAAGGATAAGGATGAATTTCGCCGTGTCTGCAATAAACTGATGAGTACCTGTTTTGTCGTCAAACGCAATGAGGCGATGAAAGCGGACTATTATTTTATTCTCCGTATGCGGGATGTATTTGAGCATTATCTGGGGATTCTGGGCTACACGCTGGAAATCAACGAAGATTATGGCGTGATCCAGATGGTGAACCGCGAGAATTATAATCATTTGCATCTGAAGCTTTATGATTCCATTATCCTGCTTCTGCTGCGGATTTTGTATGACGAGAAGAAGAGGGAGCTGTCGTTGACGGATGTGGTGGTGAATCTGGGCGAGATTCAGGATAAGTATTTATCGTTGAAAATCCGGGAAAAACAGATCGATAAAACGACAATGGGCAATGCGCTTCGGCTGTTTAAACGTTATAATTTGATCGAAATACTGGATCGGGATCTGTTTCAGGAGGAGGCACGGATTATTATCTATGATTCGATTCTGATGGCGGTGCGTGTGGAGGATATCCGCCGTGTGAACGAGCTGATCGGGCAGTATCGAAAAGGAAAGAATGAGCCTGCGATGGCGGAGCTGGAGACGGCGCGGCAGTTGTCGGCTGAGCCGAATCGAAAAGGGATGGCTGCAAATTCGCGCAGATAAGCGACGAGGAGATACCAATGAAGAAACTGGAAAAAATACGCCTGATTAACTGGCATGCCTTTGTGAATGAGACGATTGAGATGGATGATTCTGTCTTGCTTTCCGGAGAAAACGGAGCCGGAAAATCAACGCTGCTCGATGCGGTGCAGTTCGTTATCACCTGTTCGAAGGCAAATTTTAATAAAGCGGCGCATGACAAGGGCAAGCGGACGCTGAACGGTTATATGCGTTATAAGACTGGGCGTGAGGATCGGCCTTATGAGCGCACAGGTGAGATCAGCAGCCATATTTCACTGCAGTTTTATGATGAGGCGAAGAAGCAGCCGTTTCTGATCGGCGCGGTGTTGGATTCTGCGTCAGAGGAAAAGGAGCCGAATGTCGTCTGGTATCAGATGGAAAAACGAGAGCTTTCCGATGATTTATTTTTGCGGGGAAACCAGGTAAAGTCTATTTCCGTATTTCGCTCGACGAATAAGGGAATCCATACGCTGGCGACAACGCAGACCGAGGCGAAGAAGATGGTACTCTCCCGTTTTGGACGTCTGGAGGATAAATTTTTCTCCCTGATTCCGAAAGCCCTGGCGTTTAAGCCGATTCCGGATATTAAGGATTTTGTCTATTCCTATGTGCTGGATAAAAAGGAAGTAAACATCGACGCCCTGAAGGAAAATGTGCGCAGCTATCAGGATCTGGAACGGATGCTGCAGGATGTAAAAACGCGTATTGAGGAGCTCGGCCGGATTAACGAGAAAGAGGCAGAGGTGGAGAAATATCTCCGTATCGACCGCAATCAGGAGTATTATCTCGCACGCGTGGATGTCGAGCTGGCTGTGCAGGAGCGGGAAGAGGCGGAAGAAAAGAAACGCTACGCCGGGCTTCAGCAGAGAGAGCTGGCCAGGCAGAAACAGGTGCTGCAAAAGACGCTGGCGGAACGTCAGGAGACGATTACCAGTTTAAGCGTGGAACTGAACGGGAATGAAGAATATCAGGCGCTGCATCAGATGAAGCGCCGGCTGGCGGAGCTGGAGGAAGCGCTCTCGCAGGATCGGCAGGAGATGCGGCAGCTCCGGGAAGCGGTGAAGCGCGCGCTTTCGGATGCGAAAAAGCTGCTGCAGGTAAAAGATACGGATCCGTGTGTCCGGGAGTATGTCCGGCTGCTGGAGACGATGGAGACGTGCGAGAGCCTTGCGGATGTGAATCTTGCGCTGGAAAAGGTCATGGACTGGAAGAAGCAGATGTTTGGCAGGGTGCAGGAAAAGCTGGCGGAGACGCGCGTGGAGTTGCACGCGAAAGAGCAGAGTATGACCGAATTGAAAGCGCGGATTGGTCAGCTGGAAAAAAAGCGCCTTACGTACCCGCCGGAAGTGACGGCTCTGGCACAGAAGATTCGGGAGCAGTTTGCCCGGGTAGGGCGTTCCGGTGAGGTGCGCGTACTCTGCGAGCTGTTGGATATCACAAACCCGGCCTGGCAGAATGCGGTGGAAGGCTATCTGAACAACCAGCGTTTTTACCTGCTGGTCGAGCCGGATGACTTTGACCTGGCGCTGAGCGTCTATGACCGGATGCGTGAAAATAAAAAGGCATATGGTGCGGGTCTGATCAATACCGGGAAGCTGGAGAGCTACGATGAGGCTCCGGAGGGCTCGCTTGCGGAGGTAGTGACGTCCAAAAGCTTATGGGCGAGACGTTATGTCAATATGATTCTGGGACGTGTACATCGCTGCCAGCGCTATCAGGATCTGAAGCAGTATTCAACCGCAATCACGCGGCAGTGCATGCGCTACCAGAACCATGTGGTCAGCGCGATTCGTCCGGAGGTGTATCAGACGCCGTACATCGGCGCTGAGGCATACCTGCGTCAGCTGGAACAGTGCCGCGAACAGGAAAAGGTGCTTGGTCAGGAGATAAATGGACTGAAGGAGAAAATCAGCAATCTGCTGTTTGTGACGAAACCATTGGATACGGAAGTGGATGTAGACGTCAAGTACCGCCTTCACATTCTGGAAGAGACACGCAGCCATCAGGCGCAGCATTTGCAGTGCTCGGAGGGCATTAAAAAGCTGGAGGAAAATCAGACACTGATTCAAAAACAGCTTCACCTGGAAGCCTTACAGAGGGAACTGCGCTCGATTCAGGACGATATTTCCCAAAATGATATCCAAAATGGGCGCTTCCAGCAGGAGGAGGCGCAGTGGACAGACCGGATTGCGGAGCTTCTGACGCAGATTTCCTCTCTGGAAGCAGTACTCGCGGAGGTTGTGGGCCGGCTGGAGACGGAATTTTCCGCCTGCAGCAGGGAATATGAGCGGCAGGTCGAGGGGCGTTCGCTGCAGAAGTTTAAAGAGAACTTTGAGCGTGCCAGAAAGGCAAACTGGACGCTGAAAGAAAAGGCAGAAATAGACATGAGCCAGCTGATGCGCGCATATAAGGTAGCGCATGATTTTGGCGCGGCGGAAACGATGGCAGGGTATCCGGAATTTCTGGCCGAATATGATAAGTTGAAGAATTCACAGCTTTTGGAATACGAGGAGAAGGTATTAAAAGCAAGGCAGGCTGCCGAGGAAGAATTCCGCGAACAGTTTCTCTCGAGGCTCCAGGAAAATATCCGGCAGGCGCAGAACGAATTCAAAGAGCTCAACCGCTCCCTGCGCGACATTCATTTCAGCCGTGAACAGTATGAATTTTTGTATGAGCCGAACCGGCGCCTGAAGAAGTATTACCAGATGATTATGGATGATTTTAATATCATGCAGGGCGAATCCATTTTCAGCGGGCTGTTTCAGCAAAACCACAGAGAGGTCATAGAAGAATTGTTTGAAAAGCTTGCCCTTGATGATGAGAGCAGCAGCAAAACTCTGGAGGAATATACGGATTACCGTACCTACATGGACTACGATATTAAAATTCAGAAGGACGATGGAAGCTATATGCTGTACTCGAAGGTCAGCCAGGAAAAAAGCGGCGGTGAGACACAGACTCCGTTTTACATCACCGTGGCGGCGTCCTTTATGCAATTATACCGCAACAGCATCGGAGGCGACGCGATTGGCCTGGTGATGCTTGACGAGGCATTTAACAATATGGATGATGAGCGAATCACCGGCGTGCTGGAATTCCTGACGCACTCAAACCTGCAGATGATTATTTCTGCGCCGCCGGAAAAAATTCAGTACATTGCCCCGTTTGTCAAAAAGGTGCTGCTGGTATTGCAGGATGACAAAGTGAGCTATGTAGAGGACTTCGGGCGGATGTAGATATAAATGAGAGAAGAAAACGCCTATAATCAGAGATAGGGAATATCCTTTCCGAAGGACGGGGATGCCATGCCCACAATCAGAGATTGGGGCATAACCCGGCGAGGGAATATCCGTCCGAAAACAGGGATACATAAAGAACGGACGAAAAGGAAAGACACGGAGGAACCTGCGGATATGGCTGTGCGCCGATATGATGAGAAAATTTTAAACAGCCTGCTGGATAAGTATGAGGGCAGCCTTCTCTACACTGGTCGGAACCGCCGCCGTCAGACGATCAGTTTTGCGGTAACAAAGACCACTCTGCCGGAATATTTTGACGAGGCATCTCTTCAATATGAGACGATCCACGCGCAGCTTGGCGAGCTGGAACAAAAGGGTTATATTCAGCTTGTCTGGAAGAACAGAAAGCCTGGCCATATTCTGGAAAAGTGTATTCTCTGTCCGGAAAAAGCGGAAGAGATATACGCACTGCTGCATCGTCTGCCTAAGGCGGAAAAAGAAGCCAGACTGTTAGCTGCTTGTGAGGAATGCAAAGGGAAACATCCGGTTATTGACCTTTATCTGGATTGGGTGGAGGAACGCCTGCATGCGCAGGAGAGCGTCCGGCCCTACGCAGACCCGGATACCCCTGAGAAGCTAAAGGAACGTTGCGATCTTCTTCTGGGAATTCTGAACAATCAGGAAGAAATTTTTTTACGGGAATTTTCGGTTCGTTTCTGGAAAGATTCGAAGATAGCGGAAAAAGAACTCGGAGGAGCGGCGTCCATCATCACCCGTTTTGCCGATGATGAGACATTGCGGGGGCTGGATACGGAGCAGCTGCTCGAAGAGTTTGGAATATATAAAAATCCATCCTGGGTTATGATAAAAGGGAGTGGAAAATTTTGGATGGGGGACAGCCGGAATAAGTTCAGAGAATCAAATGCTATTTCATTGGCAGATTTCCCTGGCGGAATTGGGTTATCCAGCGGAGATATCCGGTGTGTACGTTGGGATGCGGCATCTCTGCCAGCGAGGGTGATTACAATTGAAAACCTGACTTCTTTTCATCGCTGGAAGGAGGTGGACACAATGGCAATTTATCTGGGAGGGTATCATAACCAGGTAAAGAGAACTTTTCTGCAAATTTTGTATCGGGAGTGTCAGATATCGGAGAGCGAGGGAGTTACATTTGAACACTTTGGGGATATTGATTGCGGCGGTTTCCGGATCTGGAAAAATCTTTGTGAGAAAACGGAGATTCCCTTCCGGACACGCTTCATGGATGAGGCAACTTATTTCAAGTACCTGGAGTATGGAAAATCTTTGACGCCTCATGATCGGCAGGAACTGGAACGGATGGCAGAGGAGCCATATTTTGCAGCACAGAAGGGGCTGTTTGCGGCAATGCTTCGCTGTGGGAAAAAGCTGGAGCAGGAATGTATAAGATTATAATTTGGGAAAGGTTTATGAAACTCTCTTGACAATCGAACATGTGTTCTGTATAATAAAAAACCAGATATTGGTATTTTAAAGAAGGGAAAAAGAAATGGTTTATGATGCGTTAAGAATTGCCAGATATATTATTGGGCGGTGCAATGAAAAGGGTAGAGCGATCAGCAACTTAAAATTGCAGAAGATGTTGTATTTTGTACAGGCGGAATTTTTAGTTACGAAAGGACCGACATCGCCTTGCTTTAACGAGGAGATTGAAGCCTGGGATTTCGGGCCTGTAGTTCCAGTGGTTTATCAACAATACAAAATATATGGTGGAGCAAATATACCTGCATCTGAAAAAATAATAGGCACCAAAAATATTGCTGAAAAAGATCAAAATATAATTAATGGTATTGTGGATGAATGCGTAAATTACTCCGCGTCTGCTCTGGTGGACATAACGCATCATCAGACACCGTGGATACAGGCGTATCGTAAAGGAAGCCATAATAATGTGATTTCAAAGCAGAGTATTTTTGACTTTTTTGTTGAGAGGTAACAATATGCCTGGAATTGTGATTGATATTAATAAAACGGAAGACAACAATAAAAAGACCTCTATAAATACAGAAGACCAGATTCATGACATGATGGAGCAAATTAGTAATCTTTGTGAGAGCCTTTTTGTAGAAAATGATCGGTTTGATAGGGCAGATTTCTTTTGGAAATTAAAGGAATATCTTGCTGAGTATGATCGGATTCTGTATGCGCCCATAAGTAATATCATTTATAATTGTTACAACGAAAATGATGAGGGAGTAGCGGAAAAACAGATAGGTACTGTAATTTCTAATTTGGAAGCTGTTGTGGCGTATGTTTATACTTCTGAATGTTTAGAAGCGAAAAATATGGGTTCAGGTGAAAAAGCATATGAAGATTCGAAAAAAGCAGTATTAAAAATATGGGACCATATCAATCTGGCAAAACAGCAATATATGGCTTTAAAACAATCAGATGAGGAGTATAAGAAAAAGTTTACCGCAAATATTGAGCCGATTAAGGAGGGTATTTCGAAAGATTTAAATTCGCAGCTGCTGTCAATAGTAAGTATATTTACTGCGTTGGCATTTTTGATTTTCGGTGGGATAAGTTCTTTGGATAATATTTTATCGAACCAGGGTATTCCGCTGTTTAAATTGATAATTATTGGAGCTGTTTGGGGACTGTGTATATTAAACCTGATATTTGTATTCCTTTTCTGTATCGGGAAAATGACAAAATTAAATTTTAAATCCACAGACGATGAAAATGCTACTATATTTCAGAAATATCCAATAGTATGGTGGACAAATTTGATTATTGTTTCTATGATACTGGCGGGTATCTGGGGATATTATTTAACCAAAAAAGGCATTTATACATGGTTCGATAATATCTGCTATGAAAGTCCCGTATTAACGACACTTATTGGAACGTTATTAATTAGCTTAGTGATTACACTAATTGCGTGGAAACTATTAAAAGAAACAAGGTATTCTAAAGATAATGAAAATTAACGCTTGTTTGATTGGCATGATGTAGAAAAGAGGCAAGCCATGAAAGCAATTTTAATCGGAAATCGGGAGCGGTTTGAAAAGTTTTATCCGCATACGGCGTTTGCGGATATAGTGGAAAAGGTTTACCTGTCGATGGAAGAGGCGATGCAGGGTATACCGGCGGAGGCACGGGACGCGCAGTTTCTGGCGGCGGACGCCATTGCGCGGGTTCCGGCGGATCTGATGGCGCAGCTTCCGGATTTGAAAATCATTCACTCAGAGGGCGTGGCCTATAATGGAATCGATTGTGCTGCCGCGGCAGAGCGAGGAATTTATGTTTGCAACAACCGCGGCGTGAATGCGGACGCGGTGGCAGAGCAGACGATTCTGCTGATGCTCGGCCTGTTGCGGAGTGTGACCGCAGGGGACGCAGCGGTTCGCGCAGGGCAGCAGATTCAGCGAAAAGAATACATGATGGTGAATGGAATCACGGAGCTGGGCGAGTGCCGTGTTGGACTGATTGGTTTTGGCGACATTGCGAAAGCAGTGGCGAAACGGCTGATATCCTTTGGCTGTGACGTTTTTTACAATGCAACGCACCGGAAGGATGCGGTTCTGGAGGCGAAGTATGGCGTGAAGTGGATGGAGCGGGAAGAGATGCTGAAAAGCTGCGATATCATCAGCATCCATGTTCCCGTGACGCCGAATACCGCCGGGATGGTGAATGAAGCTTTCCTTAAAACCATGCGTCCCAACGCGCTGCTGATTAACACCGCGCGCGGGGAGATTGTGGACAATGCGGCGCTGAAAAAAGCGCTCATGGAAGGATGGATTGCGGGAGCCGGTCTGGATACGGTTGCTCCAGAGCCGGTCGCGGCGGCTCATCCGCTGCTGCATTTGCTGCCGGATATGGTGGATAATGATAATTCGCGCAAGGCGACCAGGGCAGCTACTCATATGGACGATGCGAATAAGAAAATTTTATTTTCCCCGCATATCGGCGGTGTGACAACAGGCGTTTTTCGGAAAGGGCACCGCAATATCTGGCGTGCGTTCGAGCAGGTCAGCAAAGGAGAGCGCCCTGTGAATATAGTAAACGGACTTTAATTGGGTTGTAAAAGTAATCTTTAACTCTCAATCCCGCCCCGCGCCCGGATGCCCTGGTCAAACGGATGCCGGATTTTTCGGATCTCGGATACATAATTGGCCTTTTCAATGAGTGCCTCGCTTGGTCCCTGCCCGGTCAGGATGACTTCGAGATGCTCCGGCTTGTTTTCGAGGAACTGAAGAAGGAGTGCTTCGTCGAGCAGACCGGCCCGGATGGTGTAGATGATTTCGTCCAGGAATAACAGGTCGTAGTTCTCATCTGCGGCTTTCTGTGTTACGGCTCGGAGCTGATTTTCGTAGTAAGACGTCCGCTCCGCCTTTTCGTCTGGAGTCATCTGGAAGCTGAACTTTTCCTGCGGAAGGCCGTCTACGATTGTGATATTGTCGGAAAGGTTCAGCACCTTTCGTTCGCTGGTGGAATTGTCTTTCATAAATTGATAAATCAGAACATGCAGACCGTATCCGGCAGCCCGGGCGCAAAGCCCCATTCCGGTTGTGGTCTTGCCCTTGCCGTCTCCGCAGTAGATGTGGATGAGGCCGGTGCTGGTATTTGCTTTCTTCTCTGCCATAAAAAAGTTATCCTTCCTTTCTTTTTACTGACTATCCTGTTTTCGGAATGGCGCGTTAGCGCCGACCTGCGCCATGATGTTCTGAATTAATACATTTTTTAACTTCAGGGAAACAAAGCACGGCATCGTTCGCTGGAGAATAGCGTTAAGAGCGCTTCTTTTCACTCAGATGTACATCCATCTGTGGATATGGGATGTGCAGCCCGGCCTGGTCAAATTTCATCTTGATCTGTTCATTCATCTGCCAAAGCACAGGGTAGTATTTGTCTGTAGGAACCCAGCAGCGCAAGCCAAGTACTATGCCGTTGTCTCCAAGCTCAGATACGAACACAAGGTGCTCTTCTTCATGCAGTACATCTGCGTTTTCCTGAATCAGTCGCTCCAGAACTGTTTTGGCGGCTTGCAGGTCATCCTCATAGGAAATGCTTACTTTGACCTCGAGTTTTCGCCGGTCGGCAGCGGTGACATTCACCATGACATTGTCTGCGAGCGTGCCGTTTGGCACAATGACCCGGCGGGTATCGGTGGTCAGAAGGGTGGTGTACATAATCTCGATTTTTTGTACGGTGCCTTCCATTCCCTGTGTGATGATATAATCACCGACGTGGAATGGCTGAAAAACCAGAAGAATAAATCCTCCGGCCAGGTTTGAGAGACCGCCCTGAAATGCCAGGCCGAGCGCAACGCCGCCGGAAGCTACGACCGCGGCGACCGAGGTCTCTGTCACGCCGAACTGCATGCCGATCCATAACACCAGAAGACAGTATAGCAGAATTTTGACGATGGAGCAGGAAAAGGTGACCGCTCCCTCCTGCATTTTAGAGCGTTCCAACATCTGGCGGAATACGCGCATCAGCCAGATAATGACTTTTCTGCCGACCAGATAAACGATGATGCACAGAATGACTTTTAATAAAAAAGCGACGACGAGTGGTACAGATTCGCCGATATAGTTCTGAATGCTAAAGTACCAGTTTTCCAGCATAAATAAATCCTTTCAAAGATGTCCGTGCGGTTGTATCCGTCAAAGTATAACATACTCTGGAGAAATATGGTAGTCTGGTGATTTACTATTTTTTTTGAATGTGGTAAGATGATACAGGTCATGCCAGCGTCAGATGAGAATTTGCCTGGTGTGTAATGAACGAAAAAAGAGAAAGGAATCGATCAATGAGGGGTAAAAATCGAATTCGCTATATGGGGTGTGCCCTGCTGCTGCTGCTTGCGGTGTTTACCGGCGGCTGTGCGATGGGGGAGTCATCCGGGGAGAAGACGACGGAAGGGCTGGCGGCGCTCTCGGAGGGCAGCTATCAGGAAGCGGTGACGCTTTTCGAGGAGGCCGTATCTGACGGTGAAACGCTGGTGCAGGCTTACCGCGGACTTGGCCTGGCTTATATGGGGCTTGGGGATTATGAACGTGCGGCGGAGGCCTTTGAGACGGCACTGACGCATACGGATTCCCGCATGCCATCTACAACGGAGGACATTCGTCTGTATCTTGCCACGGTGCAGTACCGCATGGAAAGCTATGCGGATGTGATCGATACCTGTAATGATATTCTGAATGACTCCGAGGAGGGCAATGCCGACGCATATTTTTTGCGCGGCGCGAGTTATCTGTGCGAGAATGAAACGGAAAAAGCGGCGGCGGATTTTGACGCGGCGGTTGCTCTTTCCCCATCGGATTATGATTTGTACCTGAATATTTATGAATGTTACGCGCAGGAGAGCCTTTCGGCTGTAGGCGTGACCTATCTGCAGGCGGCACAGAGCCTGACAGGCGATGATACGGAGTATTATTACAATCAGGGACGGATTTACTATTATCTGGGGAACTACAGTGAAGCGCAGCAGATGCTGATTGGCCCGGTGGAGGAGAAGTACGAGCCGGCCATGTATCTGATCGGTAAGGTTTACCTGGCGATGGATGATTATACGCACGCGCTTTCTGTTTATCAGCAGATTCAGGAGGAATTTGGTGAGAGCACCCAGTGCTATAATGGGCTGGCATTGTGCGCGATGATGCAGGGAAATTATGATACGGCATTGAATTATATTAGCCTTGGCCTGGCTTTGGATGGCACGGATGGAAAGCAGGAGCTGTATTTTAATGAAATTGTAGCTTATGAAAAAATGCTGGATTTTGAGACGGCTGCGAAAAAAGCGGCGGTTTATATAGAGAATTATCCGACGGATGAAGCCGGGCAGAAAGAATGGGAGTTTCTGCAGACGCGGCAGTGAGACGGTGCAGTGCAAGAGTCTGGCTATCGACGCTTTTACAATTATGATCATACAGCAGACAATGGAAAAACCGATTGCTCCGTGCTTCGTACTCACGCAATCGGTTCCCGTGTAACCCGTATAATGAGGAGTGCCCCCGGTATCTGGCATACCGGAGGCTATTATGAAAAAATTTATCAATATGTGTAATGGAGCATTACAACATACAGGCGAGAATTGCTTCTCTTTAAGAGGTAATTATACTATAACAGGGGAATATGAACAAAATATGAACAAAAAATGAAAATATAGTTAAAATGACATAAAATAGAACTAAAATAAAAAAACAGTTGTCAGATATGCACATAGAATGTTAAACTATAAGCAAATATGCTTCGTCAAAATTCAGAGGCATAAAGAAGAAGGAGGAAATAAATTATGAGTCAGACACCTACCCCGCACATTGCGGCAGCACCTGGAGATTTCGCACGGACGGTTTTGATGCCGGGAGATCCGCTGCGCGCAAAGCACATAGCGGAAACTTTTTTTGAGGACGCGGTACTGGTTAATAATGTCCGCGGCGTCAACGGCTACACAGGGACTTATCATGGAAAGAAGGTTTCTGTGATGGCGAGTGGCATGGGAATGCCTTCGATTGGCATATATTCATATGAGCTGTTTCACTTTTACGATGTGGAGAATATTATCCGCATCGGCACGGCTGGAGCGCTGACTAAGGAATTGCATCTGCGCGATCTGGTATTTGGTATGGGGGCGTGTACCGATTCGAATTATGCAGCGCAGTTCGAACTCCCGGGTACCTTTGCACCGATTGCCTCGTATGAGCTGCTGAAAAATGCAGTGACTGCGGCGGAGACGATGGGGATGAACTACAAGGTAGGAAATCTGGTTTCTGCGGATGTATTTTACAGTGACCGCCCGACGACAGAAAAATGGCAGAAGATGGGCGCACTCGCAGTCGAGATGGAGGCCGCGGCTCTCTATATGAACGCGGCGCGCGCCGGGAAGAACGCCCTGGCGATCTGTACGATTTCAGACAGCATGGTGACTGGTGAGATAACGACTTCGGAGGAGCGCCAGAATAGTTTTGATAATATGGTGAAGGTTGCATTGGAGATCGCATAGACAATGGGATAGGAGACGATAGGAAATGCAGGTAAAACGGGTATTTGTCATCGTGCTTGACAGCTTCGGCATAGGCTATGAACCAGATGCGGACTTATTTGGAGATGTCGGGGCAAACACCCTGGCAACGATTGTGAAATCAGACCGCTATGATACGCCGAATCTGGAGCGGTTTGGCATGTTTAATATTGATGGAGTGACCTGTCGGCAGGGCGAGGACGCGCCGATTGCTTCCTATGGCCGTTTGCGTGAGCGCTCGATGGGCAAGGACACGACGATTGGTCATTGGGAGATTGCAGGCGTGGTTTCGCCGGAGCCGATGCCGGTGTATCCGGATGGTTTTCCGGAAGAGGTGCTTGCGCCGTTCCGGGAGCAGACCGGGCGCGGTGTGCTTTGCAATAAGCCATATTCCGGCACGGATGTGATTCGTGATTACGGAGAGCAGCACATGAAAACCGGAGACCTGATTGTCTATACCTCGGCAGACAGTGTATTTCAGATTGCGGCGCATGAGGAAGTGGTTCCGCTGGAGACGCTGTATGATTATTGCCGCAAGGCGCGGGCGATTCTGCAGGGAAAGCATGGCGTTGGGCGTGTTATTGCGCGGCCGTTCGTGGGTGATAATGCGGCGACCTTTACCAGAACCCGAAATCGGCATGATTTTTCTCTTGTACCGCCAAAGCGCACGATGCTGGTGAGTCTGCGCGAGCATGGATTTGACACGTATGGAGTCGGCAAGATCAACGATATTTTTGCGGGGCAGGGAATTGCGCATACGACGCCGATTCAGGATAACGAGGACGGCATGAATAAAACGCTTGCCCTGATGGATGAGGATTTCACCGGACTCTGTTTTGTGAACCTGGTAGATTTTGATATGCTTTACGGGCACCGCAATGACATAGACGGTTATGCGGCAGCCGCGACGCTCTTTGATCGGCAGCTCGCCGAAATGATGAGCAAAATGCGTGAGGATGATGTAGTGCTGATCACGGCGGATCATGGCTGCGATCCGGGATTCCCGGGAACCGACCATTCGCGCGAGTATGTGCCGATGCTTCTCTATGGCAGGAGTGTTCGTCCAGGCGTGTCGATCGGTACGAGGAGCAGCTTCGCGGACATTGCGGCGACCGTACTGGAGATGTTTGGCATTCCGGAGCGTCTGGATGGGCAGAGCTTCTGGGAAGAAGTGAAAGCGTAAGAGGGCGCTTTGGCTATAGTGTGACTTCTGATGATTTTTGGAGCTGCGGGAGCACGGTGCGCGTGCCGGAAAAAGGCCGACAGGCGGAAGCGGAGGGGAAGATGCAGGAACAGGAGTTAATTAAGCAGGCATATGAAGCGCGGCAGCGCGCGTATGTTCCCTACTCCCACTTTGGGGTGGGGGCGGCGCTGGAGACGGCGGATGGCCGGGTGTTTCTGGGATGCAATATAGAGAATGCGTCCTACACGCCGACCGTCTGCGCGGAGCGCACTGCGATTTTTAAGGCGGTATCAGAAGGGTATCGTCAGTTTCGGCGAATCGCGATTGTCGGAGGATCCATGGAAACGAATGCGCCGCTGCAGCGGTCATCGGACGCAGTGACAGGAAATGACCGGCTCCTGGATGGAAATATTGTGAATGAAAGGGGATTTTCAACACCGGATTATTGCCCGCCCTGCGGC
>Ga0192277_1080_pt1 | contig 19700 bp, 18 predicted proteins | sample Koala_Koa24_J3_FD_131302 | JGI IMG/M metagenome (GOLD analysis project Ga0192277, IMG submission 131302) | Enriched cells from koala feces incubated with labeled cellulose particles, San Francisco Zoo, California, United States - Koala_Koa2-4_J3 ...
ATTATACACGGGAGCGCCTGATTTATCAAGCGCTCCTTTGTATTTTTCAAAAAAATGAAAACAACTTATTAGAAAAGAAAGTCTGGGTTTCTGCTCAGGCTTTTTTGATGCATAGATCTCATGCAGGGAGCTTGTGCTGTCTAAGAGTGAAAGAGGGGATTTTAGATTATGATGGACAAAAAAGTATTTCAGAAAATTGGACAGGGGTTAAAAAGAATAGCGTCAAAAGCTTTGGCAGTAGCTCCGCTGGCCGCGATGACGGTTCAGAGGACGGCGCACGCAACGAGTGTGGTGAGCCAGATCAACAGCCTTAATTCATTTGTGCTTTCGATTATCCAGGCGGCAGGGGTGATCGTCACGGCGTGGGGCATTTTTGAGTTTGCGAATGGTTATCAGTCCCACGATGGTACGCAGCAGACTTCGGCGCTGAAAAGGATTATCGCGGGGCTGATTATGGTTGGCGCCGGAACGCTGATGAGTATGCTTGGAGTATCGGTTTCCTGATGAAAAAAAGATCGCGCAACGGACAAGGGCAAATGGGTTCTTATCTGATCAGAATTTTTTTGAGAAAGGAGGTCACCTGGCATGGGACTGATAAGCAATGCGATCAACTCCGCTTTTGAGAGTTTTGGCTCTTCCATGATGAATGTCGGGGAATGGATGATGAGCGCGGGATACAATGTCTGGAAGGGCAGCGGAAGCATTGCCCTCCAGTATGCGCAGAAAGACCCGATGAGTGTTTCCAACGCCTGGGGGACGGTGACCGGAAGCATTTACAGCACCATGCTTTCGGTTGCGGCGGCCCTGGCGGTGCTGTTTTTTGTGCTCGGATGGCTGAATGAGAGCATTGATATCCGGACGAATTTTACGCTGGAAAGTATGTTCCGATTTTTTGTCCGGTATGTAATTACGGCGTCGCTGATCGTAAATTCCCTGACATTGGCAACAGGGATTACGCGGTGCGCGACTGCCCTTGTTTCGACTTTATCAGCGGAAGTGGAAGCCGAGGATGCGGGCGGGCTATTTGATGAAATGAAAGAGGAACTGGAAAGTTCCGATGCGGACGGCGGTACATGGTTAGCTTATGGGATTGTGGCAATGATCGGGGGCGTGATCGGTGGGCTTGTCATTATCGTATGCGCGGTTCAGCTGATTTTGTCGGTTTTGTCGCGGCTCTTTAAGATGCTGCTGTGCATACCTTTTGCTCCGGTGGCGTTTGCCGGGTTTGCCGGCGGGCGGGAGTTTTCACAGTCCGGAATTTCGTGGCTGAAAACGTATGTCGGATACTGCCTGGAAGCGGTGGTGATTATCCTGGCAATCGACATCAGCTATGGATTGTTTCAGGACACGTCCGCATTCGGGAGCGTCAGCGGGGTGGTCGGCGTAGTGCTTGGAATCTGTGAATACTGCTTGCCGATGATAACGGCGTGTGCCTGTGTGAAGGGGGCAGATACAGTGGTAAGACGCTGCCTTGGACTGGGATAAGACAAGGAGGATGGATGTGCAGATACCTGTAAATAAGGATATTGACGATTACAAGGATGATTTTTTTAAGGGAATGACATTGCGGCAGACTACGATGTGTGTGCTTACACTGGCGGTAGGTGTGGGCTGCTATTTTCTGTGTAATGGCGTGCTTAGGCTCCCGCAGACGGTTTCGCTTTACCTGGTGTTCCCGGCAGCGCTGCCGTTCGCGGCTGCGGGATTTGTGAAAATAGACGGGGTATCCCCGTTTGAATATCTGAAAAGGCGGCGGGCAGTGACCAGGAGGCCATTGTATCGGTATCAGCCGCTGGTATTTAGAGAAGTGGATGCCAGTTGGAACCTTCAGCAGGAGATGCAGCCGCCGGACGGCCTGGAGAAACCTGTAAAACCGGGCCGCATTAAAAAGAAGGAACGGAAGAATCTGCTGGGGCCATATGAAGGAAATGGGGAGATGGCGGAATGAAGATGCAGGATTACAGGAGAAAAACAGAAAAGCCTTATAAGATACCGGAAACTGTGCAGGAGCTTATCCCGGTCTGCCGTATCAGCGAAGACGGTATTTTTGAACTGGAAGAGAAGCCGGACGGGTCGAAGAAGCTCTATGACCGGGCCTACCTGTTCGAGGACGCCAATTTTGCGACCATGGACGATTATGAAAGGGAAGATTTTCTGAAACTTTACTGCGGGATGCTGAACAGCCTGAATGTTTCGTTTAAGATCTGTATTATGAATAATAACCGTGATATGGACCAGGTGCGGAAAGAAGTCTTCCTCCGCTGCCGGGACGGACAGCTGAAAGAGCTGGTGGATTCCCTGAACAGCCATATTGAGGAATCTCTTGTGCAGGGACGCGCCGGGATTGAACAGGCCAGGCTGTTTGTGATCAGCTGCCAGAGGGAAAATGAGGGGCAGGCAAGGGATTATTTCCATTCCCTGGAAGCAAACCTGGCGCTCTGCTTTGGCCGTATGAAGTCGGCACTGGTTCCGCTGAATGCCGCGGAACGCCTACGCTATCTTTTTGCGTTTTATAACATGGGCGATGAGGCGGAATACAAGTTTGATTTTAAGGCGGCCGGGTGGAAAAAGCTGGACTGGAAAAGCTATATTGCCCCGATGACGGTCTGCCAGTGCCAGGATGAGTACGGAAGGTTTGACGGGATGACCATCCAGATTGACGGGCGCTATGTCCGGGTATTGTATCTGCCGAAATTTCCGAATACAATTGATACTTCCGTCATTCAAAAGCTGATGGGCGGCTCTCAGCACGTGATTCTGACCATTGAAGCTGCGGCAATCCCGCAGGAGGTCACCCGTAAGGAAATGGACCACCTTTACCTGCAGAACAGCAGGGCGATTGAGAAGCAGCAGGAGGCGAGGAACAATGCGCGGGCATGGTCGTCGGACATCACCTACGAGCGGCGCAGGGAGAAGGAGGAGCTGGAGTCCTACATGGATATCCTGAATGAGAACGATGAGAAGATGTTTTATGTCGGGGTTTACGCGATCCTCACAGCTGGAAGCCTGACGGGTCTGGAGAATGACGTGGTAGCGTTTTGCCAGACAGCGGAGAGCGAGGGCTTTGTGTTCCGCCCGGCGAGGTGGATGCAGATAGACGCGGTGAACACGGCACTGCCGATTGGGACGCGATTCTGCACAGACGGCATGAGGCCGCTGTTTACCCAGCCGCTCTGCGCGATGACGCCGTTTGTTGTGCATGAGCTGTACCATCCGGGCGGGCAGTTTTACGGCATAAACCAGGTGTCAAAAAAATGTGCTGGTCGGGGATCGGAAACGTCTGAAAAATGGGAACGGCTTTGTACTGGGGACTACCGGTTCTGGGAAAAGCCTGTATTCGAAACTGGAGATTACCGAGGTGTTCCTCCAGCTCGAGGATGAGATTATCATTATTGACCCACAGAACGAATACAAAGGAGTCACGGAATATCTCGGCGGCCAGTATGTAGAGTTTGGTTCCGGTGCCGGAAATTATATCAATCCGCTGGACACAGATACCCTGGAGTTTATGGAGACGGACAAGTTCCTGGTGGATAAAACACAGCTGATGTGCAGCCTGTTCACGCAGATTAAAGGTGAAATCACCGGGCAGGAGCGTTCCCTGATCGGGCGGTGTGTGAAAAGGGTTTACGGGGAAGTCCTGAAAAAACGCGGCAAACGGACTCCTGCGCCGACTCTGCTGGACTTTTACGAAGAACTGGGGGAACAGGATGAACTGGTAGCGCAGGAATTGAGGCTTGACCTGGAGGTGTTTGTAAACGGTGCGCTGGATATGTTTTCGAAGCCGACAAACGTAAACGTCAGAAACCGCCTGACGGTGTACGGGATTGCAGACCTGGGGGAGGAACAGAGCGGGATCGGGATGCTGATTATGCTGGAAGGAATCCGCGCCCGGATTGCCCGGAATGCGGTAAAAGGCAGGGCAACCTGGCTTTATGTGGATGAGTTTCACAACATGGCCGCGCATCAGTATACGGCTAATTTTTTCGAGAAAATCTGGAAAGAAGTTCGAAAATTGGGCGGGATCTGCACAGCAATCACACAGAATATCGCGGACTGCCTGGCATTGAAAACGATCGAGACGATGCTCTGCAACAGCGAGTACATCGCATTTTTCAATCAATCAGAGATCGAGATGGAAATCCTGCGGAGTACGCTCCGGATATCGGACAACCTTCTGGAATATGTACAAAATACGTCCCCCGGATGTGGCCTGCTGAAATTTGGCGGCGGGACGTTCATTCCTGTAGACGCGCGGATACCGAAATATTCTGAAATGTACCGGCTTGCGAATACCAATTTCCATGAAATCCAGAGGACAAGGCGGAAAGACCGGGAGAAGATGAAAAATGTTGTACAGAAATTACCGGAGGATGTGCTGGAAAGTATCCGGGATGACCCGACTGAACTGGAAAAAGTGTATCCGGGAGATGATTGACCGTAGTTGAGATTTGGAAACGGGTTAGGAGAGTATCTTGTGGCGGTTGCGATGTACGGATGAAAACGAAGCCATTACGAGCTTTGATTTCCGCAGAAGGAAGTGACGCAGATGCAGATCAGACAAAAGGAAGAGGCGCGGGATATCGATACCAGGGATGTCAGTCTGCGTGCCGTTGGGGAAACGGGCATTTGGGTGCATCGGGCGGCGCTGGCTTCGCTTTCGCGTGAACAGAAGAAGCAGTGGAACAGCTACAGTCACCGTGAACAGGTGCGGATTCTGGCTGTGGTGGAGAAAAAGGTGGAACGCCGGACAAGGTATCAGAGCGGTGGGGTGGCGGAGACTCAAAAGCCGGTTTATCAGAATCGGGGAATACAGCAAAATTCGATTTATCAGAAACAGGAAGAAGTAAGTCTTGCGTACCGAATATCAGATACCGGACAGAGGCGGATACAGAACCGGACTGGACGGCGGGGGCAAAGTAACCGGCTGACAAGAGTGACTGTGGAAGCCGATGGTAACAGAAGTATCGAATATGATGTAACGGCGCAAAAACGCAGATCAGATAGATCGGTTCTGGAAAGTCAAAATAATCCGAATGTAGAAAAGAAGCTGGTAAAACAAAGCGGCGGGGAAGAAGTATTCAGAATGCCAGCAAAGATTCGCCGTGTGGATGATGATGCATTCAGTGTTTATCATAGTCATACCGACCAAATCGGTGGAAGCCTCCAGAGAAGTCAGTCATTTAGAACTGACCAGACTGAACAGGGAAATCCGTCAGATAAGGGAGAGCTGGTGGTGGGAAGGGACACCGATAAGGGGATGAACGCCCGGAAAGCGGGTGCTATCCTGACTGAGCGGAAATTATTGCAGGATAAAGCTGATATAGATGAAGAAATCTTTTTTGAAACGGGCGAATCTTTTTTGCAGCAATCGGAATCACCGTCTTTTTCAGGACAATGGTCAGGGCAGGATCAGGCTATTCCTCCTGCGGCTGTGAATGTGGGAGAAATACGTACATCATCAGAGCACGGAAGAATCTGCAAGGCAAAGGGTGATGAAGTATTTGTATATATAAATCCTTGCATTTCCAGGGAGATACTTGAATCGGTTCGGCGCAGTCAGGCAATGAAAAACATTCAGCAGGAGAAAACGCCGCCACCGCGAATTACGGGGGCATTTCAGAGAGTCCCGATGGGTCAGGACAATGCAGGAATACAGGGAATCCGCCTGCAGAAGATGGTTCTGGTTCAGCGGGAAGTAAACCAGGCCGCAAGTATGGGTGAGGTTTTGCAGAAGGAACTGGACAGGCTGTCTGGCAGATCACAGGCTCATCGCAGAGAGAGTATCGGAGCCGTACGAAAAAATGGCAGAGAAAGAGATGCCGGGAAGCCCGACGTTTGTGATGCCGTTTACACGCCGTATTTGCGTAAAACGACAAAAAAGGAAGCCATTCTGGAACACAGGGCAGAAATAGAACTAAAGAAAGAAGCTGTGACGGAGAAAAGGCTTTTTGTACGTGAACTGGGCAGTCTGCTTAACCAGGATGCAAGAAAGCGGGAAGCTGTCAAAAAGATGCAGCAAGAGGAGATGATCGGACAGGCAGAGCTGGAACGGGAAACTGCTGCAGATGCAATCCGGACGGCTGGTCTTCCAGCCAGAATCCGGATGGCGCAGATAAAAGCGCAGCTGCAGCAAAAACTGGTTGGGGCAGCAGCCGGGATCGGGAAGTATCTTGCCATATTTGGGGGAGTGATTTTTATGCTCCTCTTTCTTATTGCTTTTTTTGCGGCCCTGTTCGGGAGCCTTGCCGGGGAAGAGGAAGAAAACAGTATGCAGTATTCCGTGTCCGGAAGTGAGATTGTCGAATACGCGCAGTCCTGGATTGGGATTACCCAGTACTCCTATGGAGCTGGGCGGGGCTCGGCAACAGACTGGCAGGATTATTCGGATTGCAGTTCATTCGTACATGGGGTTTTTAACCATTTCGGAATTGAGACGGGCTGGACAACAACAGCCATGGAGGATGATGGAACGCTAGTGGAAGGCGGATTAAGCGATGCACTGCCGGGAGATATTATCCTGTTTTATACCGGTTCGGTTCATTCCGGGGGCAGCTCCCATGTCGGTATCTATGCCGGGAATGGGATGATGGTACATAATTCCGTAAGCAGGGGTGTCTGTATGTCGAGCGTGGCATCCGATGGCAGGTCTTATGTCGTGCGGCGGATTGTCACAGGGACAACTTCCGGGAACAGTACCGACAACACGGCTTATACGCAGGCACAGATGGAAACGATCTGGGCAATCGTCTGCCAGGAGGACGGCGGCAGTTATGCCGGCGCGCTAGCAGTGATCAGCACGGCAATGAACCGTGTGGACAGTGCGCAGTGGTCTTACCTTGGCAGCAATGCCTACGCGCAGCTGACCGCGCCAGGACAATTTTGCTATAGCATTGATACTTACTGGCAGCGGTATCTGAACGGAAACGTGCCGGATTATGTCAAACAGGCAGTCAGTGATTGTCTGGAAAACGGAATCCGGAATCACAGTTATACAAGCTTTCGAAGCTATTATACGGAGGGTTCCGTACAGATCGGCGGCGGAAACTACTACTTTGGTTAACAGTCCAAAACAGCAGCTTCTGCGTTTTGAAACATTGAAGGGGATTGGGATTATGGATAAAAAGAAACTAAAGTTATATGTTATTTTGCTTGTACTTCTAATCGCAGTTTCTCTTTTGCTGCCCTGTGTAATAAATGCAGTTTCGGATGTGATTGTAGGAAAAATTACCAATCGTTCCACAATAGAGACAGAGGCAGAGACGGAATTGGAAACAGAACAAGAGACGGGGGTGGAACTCGAATTGATTTTTGAAAGTGAGGCTGAATCAGAAATGGATTCGCAGTCGGAGTTGCCGGATGAATCTGAATCAGAAATAGATTTAGAAACAGGCTTAGAAACAGAGATAAAAAATGCCAACGGTTCGGAAAATGATGCGGTAGCAGCTACAGGAATAGATACAAAAATTGAAGACTCAGATGCAGCGGAGTCGCTTTTGGCATCATCTGGACTGACTGGGACTGTGAACCAGGAGGAGACGCAAAGTTCGAGTGAAGGCAAATCGGAATCCACTGATTTAGCGCAGGCGGAAGGACTGAATGAAATGGAAGCATTTGTGGCTTCTTTCCAACCGGATATCTCAATGTCTGATGCGGCTGCAGATAGCTACACGGATTTTCTTAGTGGCAGGGAAGAGCAGTTCCTTTCCGCAATCGGGGAGTATATCTATTCTATTTATGATGACCTGGTACAGGTTACGAGAATTGAGGTGGTTGAGATGGTGCGGAACAATGAGGAGGAGTGTTCCTGCCAGATTGAACTGTTTACGGAAGACGGGAACTCGGAATTGTTTATTTGCAGCTATAACAAAAAATGGGATTACTACGGGGTGTACTCCCTTTACAGCGTTGATTGAAGCGCCTGCCAGGCAGACGCGAAAGTTTGGAGGAAAAATTATGTATAAGAAGAAAAGCAAGAAACCAATCTATATTGCAGCCGCGGCGGTCCTTCTACTGGTCGCGCTTCTTGTAATTGTGCAGTCTGGCCTGTCAAGACAGATCGGGCAAAAAAAGACCACGGAGACGGAAACAGAGAGTGAGAAAGCTGTGGAGACAGAGACGGATGTACCGTCCCATAATATTCTGCTGTATAAGAGCAGTTCCGGGACAATTGAGTTTGACGCAGGCTGGCTGGTATCGGATAACGATTCTGATTCTGTGCTGCAGGTGGAAGAAAATATCCTTGTGACCATGCTGATTACGCCGTCAGAGGGCAAGGCGTTGGAGAGTGTGGATGTCCTGGATTATGATATGCAGACGGTCAGCAGTGTGGTGCGGTCTGTGTCCGGGACAGAGGATGCGAGCGGGCAGATGCGGCTTAGTTTTGTCATGCCGGACCGGGACATCTTTATCAATTTTAATTTCATAGATGTCGCGTCGGAGACAATAACCCAGACCGAAGCAGCCGAGACAGAGGAAACATCCCCATACGGTCTTACCCTGCATGGAGTTACGAATGAGGTAATGAGCAGTTATAACGGGGCGTTAGACGAGCAGAAATTCCTCCAGGCAATCGGTGATGCGCTTCAGATTGATTCGGAAGACAGCGAATATCGGATGGTGACGGATGTGTATTTTGGCGATTCGGTAGACGCTGGCGATTCCGACACGCCGAAAGTCTGCTACTACATTTATTTTAACGGTTACGAAACCTGGAGGGTTCTCTCGATATATTATGTGGCGGAGGATTCCTGGGTATTCACGAATGTCACGGGTGAAACAGAGGCAGAGACGGAAGCAGCGGACGCAAATATTATTATAAGCGGTACATCAGAGACAGATGCGGTAATCAGTGTAGATTCTGACGCAGGCACAAGTACGGGGACTGTAAGCTCAGATGCAGGGATTTCTGCTTCCAACACGTACAATTCAGAAGGTACAACTACGACAACGACGAGTTTTGATATCCTTTCGGTTTCAACGGTATTTTTAAGCTATGTTGGGGATGAAAATGCGTTTTATCAGGCTGCTTTTGAATATATCCTTGGCAAGGGATATACCGGCAGTATTACCGGAACTATGTCATCTTATGAGATTTCCCCTGAGAACCAGACAGCTACGATCCGGATCATGCTTAGTACAGGCGGGACAATCACAGGGACATATAATAAGTCTGCAAACACGTACAGCTTTTCCGGGCTGTGATGGGAGGTCAATATGAGTAAGAGAAAAAAGGCAGGTGGCAGAAAGCAGTTGACCGAAGAACATCTGGAGGTTCAGGTGGAATCGGTAAATGACAAACAGATAGAAACCGACAATGAGATTCTGACGGAGACCTTTCCAGAAAAAGAAGTAACGAATGACTCAGATGAAATTGCGCCGGAAAAAGATGCTGTAGAGGAAGATGAACAGGACGATCTGAAGGTGGAAATTGCTGCATTTGAGGAATCAGTGACCGAAAAAAATGAACCAATAATCGAAGAAAATGGTGCCGGCCAGAAGAGCGGAAATCATTTATGCCAGTGGCGACAGTGGCTGGCAGGGATGCTCCTGATGATTCTTGCAGTAGTGTATCTTCTCGATAATGGCTCAAAGAACGTGGAAACGAGCTTGCCACAGGAGATAGAAACCTTCTCAGCCGAATCAGAGTCCGAAACTGCTGTGACAGCTCAAACCGTCCAGGTGACCGGCATGAGCGAAACGAATGGAGTAGATAATTCTACGGCAGGGATAGATGATGCAACAACTGAGGAAAATCAGGGAGGAACAGACAACCAGGAGGACATAGCGTCTGAAACGGGAAACGCAAGTGAAACCAGGGAGTGGCAGAAGACTATTTTCGGAGAAGCGGAAAGTACCGTTCTGTCATCCATAAAGGTTTCCGGCCTGACAGAAGAACAAAAAGAAAATTCCGGCTACCGTGAATCTGATTTTCTTACAGCCCTGTCAGCGTTTTTGACAGACAATGGGCTGGCCGGGGTGACAGAGGTGATATTTGAAAATGAGCTTTTCTGCTCTTCGGATGGAGCGGTTGCTTACAGCGCAAAATTGGATAATTCAGAAAGCAGGATCGTCATTATCATGTATCCCGATTATCCAGGGCAGTACATTTTATTACTTGAGGAGGCATCGGATGCTGCGGAAGAATCTGAGCTTGTGGAAGAATCGGAGTGGCAGACTGAGAACGAAGCAAATGAGCGGGCTCAGGAAGCGATTGAGATTCAGAGTGGGCATGATTTCAGTGAAACGGGAAGAAAGTACGATGCCACGACACTTTCCGTGACGGGGATTCCGACAACACTGCTGAATTATCTTTCAAACCGCTATGAGCTGCAGTACACACTATACGATTATCTGTATCGGAATGGCTACAGTGATGTGACTGCCGCAGCGATTAGTTCGTATGAGATCGACGCGGATACTCGGACGGCGACGATTACATTCACTTTGTCGGATGGCAGCAGCCTGACTGGAATTTACAGCCGGGATGACAATTCCTATTCGTACCAGTAGAAAATAGGAGATGGACAGAAGTGATTTTTTTATGTGAATTAATTTTACGCGAGCTGAGGCAATTTTTGCAAGCGATTTTGCAATGAAAAGAAGTGAAAATTTGCGGTTGACAAACTATCCATGTCAGAATAAAATAGTGCTGCAAATCGGCAAAAATGATTGAAATTGCCGATTTGCAGTATGCGGGAATTGGAGGTGGCTGTCTTGGAGCAATTCTTATATAATTTGCCAAATAAAGACAATTTTTCACGTTCGGATTTTCTCTGCGCACTCAGGCAGGAAAGGAAACAGGTTACAGAATCCGCAGGCAGATTTTATTTACAGAAGATGTTGGACAGAGAGGAAATTGTCCGTGTGGGAAGGAACGCATATTGTGTTGTTAATGAGAAAGTCAAAAAGTATGATTATGAATATTCGGAAGCTTCATATAATCTTGCCCGGCATATGAAGGAACAATATCCATTGGTCGAGTTCCGGATTTTTGAGCTTGTACAGTTGAACGAATTTGTAAATCACCAGATCGCCCGCAATGTTTTTTTTCTGTCAGTGGAATCTGGTCTTGGCGATTATATTTTTGATGCGCTTAAGGATGATTATGCAGGGCATATCCTAATAAACCCAACAGTTGATGTTTTCCATCAATATTGGTCGGACAATATGGTTGTTATTGAGAAGCTAATTACGGAATCGCCAAAGGGAAGCTTCGAAGTATGGCATACAGGTCTTGAAAAAATGCTCGTTGACCTTGTCTCAGATAAACTACTTCTTTCCTGTGTAGGGCGTGGCGAGTATGAGGGAATATTTACACAGGCATTCCAGGATTTTTTTGTGGATGAGAGCCAGTTTTTTCGCTATGCACGTAGGAGAAATGCGAAAGAAAAGGTAATGGAATATATTGATAAATCATGGTTAAGGACGGTGTGAGAAGATGTTGACGAAAGACAATTTCACCGAGGAACACATAAGGGAGCTGCAAAGCAGGAGCCGGAGAGATCCGGTCTTGTTGGAGCGGTCGGTGTATGCGTTTGGGCTATTGGAAGCAATTGCACGGGTAGGGATGCCATTTATTTTCAAAGGAGGCAGCTGCCTCATGCTTTTGCTGGAGCACCCTATGCGATTGTCGACTGACATAGATATCGTGGTAAAGCCCGGAACAGATATCGAGGACTACATAAAACGCGCATCTGAAATATTTCCGTTTATTTCCTGCGAAGAGCAGATTCGGGTGGGTAAGAACAATATTGAGAAGCGCCATTTCAAATTTATATATTCATCTCCGATCAACAAGCGGAATATATATATTTTGTTGGACGTACTTTTTGAAGATGCAAAATATACATGCCTTGTATCAAAACAGATAAAAAATGAACTGCTTATAACGGATGGGGAGATACTGGACGTTTCGATTCCGAGTGTGGAATGTGTCCTGGGTGATAAACTTACAGCATTTGCTCCGCATACGACAGGTGTCCGATTGAATGATAATAAAGACATGGAAATCGCAAAACAGTTTTATGATGTCCTTACTCTGATAGATATTGCGAGCGACTTTGAAAAAGTTCGCGATACATATTTTAAACTTGTGCAGGATGAAATCGCATACCGTGGATTAGAAATTTCCGGTGAGGATGCCTTGCGGGATACATATATGACAGCAGCCTGTATTGCTTCCAGAGGAAAGATTGACAAGGAAGACTATGGGTTTTATTTGCGTGGTATCAGAGACGTCCGCAATCATATTTTTTATGAAAATTTCTCAGCGGAAGTTGCTTCGCAGCGTGCGCCGATTATTATGTATTTATCAGCCTGTATGATAAAAGCTGCTCCGTTTGAAAAAAAGATTGACGCAAAAGAATATATCAACAGGAGTTTTATTGACAGCAATGTAAAAGCAGTGAAAGAGCAGCGCAAGATTAATCCGGTTGGATATGCGTATGCGATTAAGGCTGACAGTATTTTGAATGGATGATCAGCAATCTTGACTGAACAATATGGTGTGTTGTTTTATCAAAATTTTGAAATGTGCATAATTTCACGCGTGGAAGGAAAGCCGATAATATGTGTACTGCTTTGGAACAATGGGAATTAAAAGAGTTTAAAAAGGGGGAAAAACAGGGATTCGAAAAAGGTGCCTTGCACGGGATTATGCAACGCGATAGAGAGTTAATTCATAAATGGACGGCTCTCGGTTATAAATCATCTGAAATAGCAGATCTGCTTGGTTTGCCAGAGGAAGAAGTGCGTAAGAAACAGGCTAGAAAATAGTCTGACAATCATCTAATGAAATCAATAGTTTTACAAGAACCGTCTTGTTTTTGCAGGGCGGTTTTTTGTTGCCTATTTTTAAAAAAAGAGATTTGCAAGATTTTTTGGGAAGGTATATCAATGGAGAAGATAATCACTGCTTCTGGGAAAGGGGTTCAGGCAGGAAATGGAGATTTTCTTGAAAATGTGCAATGCCTGCAGATCGTTGTACTTTTAGAAAACCTGCTTGGCGAGAAGATTCCGGGAAACCGATTTGAAGCTGGCAAAATATCCAGCGGAAGAAAAAAGCAGAAGCAAATCGAGAAACAAGTAAGTGAGATTCGAAGCTGGGTGCGTTTTTTGCAGTTCAGTGAAGAGGAAGCGATTATCCTCACACCATCACTCAAAATATTGGATGAGGAAATTCAACCGCTCACATTGGATGACCTTGGAACTTTGCTCTTTGCGGATCAGAAAAAATCTGGATTCATCAGCCAGATGGGAGGTGAATGAAAAATCAGTTGTTGTTTCTGTTCCTTGTGTTGAACGGGAGAGGCAGGTCTTTTGTATATGACACAGAACCTTATTTTGATTTTTATATTTGCCGTCCTCCAAACGGCGTTACCAGGGGTCTCAGGGGAAAACGAAGCGAAGCGGAAGAGTTTCCCCTGACAAGATGCCGTTGTGAAACGAAAGTGAAACAGAAGTGAAACAACAGGCGTATCTTGCCATTTCCTTTGGAAATGTAGACTCCTGCAGCCCTTCAATTGAGAGTGGCAGCCTGGAAAATGTTACGGAATTGTTACATCCAAAAACGAGCAGAAAAGTTGTTACAAAAATGTTACAAGCCAATTTGGGGCAGCCCCAAAATCTGAATTTTTGAAGCTGCCCCCGCGAAGCGGGCGGAAATGGAAAATGAAAAAAAGCACAGAAAGGGGGGCAGGAGCTTATGGCGAACAAAACAGTCTGGAAAGCGTTTCGCTGCACAGATGAGGAAGCTGCGGAGCTTTCCAGGCAGGCCGAAAAAAATCGGCTGACTGAGTCGGAGTACATCAGACGCAAGGTTTTTATGCTGCCGCAGGAGACGAATCTGCTGCTGCAGGAGCTTAAGCATTACGATTTAAAAATCGGAAATAACATCAACCAGGTTGTGCGGAGCTGCAATTCGAAGAAATTCATCAGCAGCTATGATTACCAGAAACTGGTGGAGTGCCTCGAAAAACTGGATGAGAAATATTATGAGCTGATCCGGCAGTTAAAGGAACAGAACGAAAACAGATTTTACCTGGCAGGACTCACATATCAGCCGGGAAATGGATATGAAGGAGAAGAGCAGAATTCCGATAATGATTCAGATTCGGAAGAATGTCTTGCGGATGAGGATTCTGAAAATAATGCAGCCGCTGCAGACGGAAAGGGTGGATAGAGATGGCGGTGACAAGGCTCCTTCGCATCAAGGAGACAAAGGGGAGTAACAGGGCCTCGCACCTGAAAAAGAATATTTTTTACATTTGCCGGGATGACAAAACGGCGAACGGTCTCTGGATTGGGGGAAACGCGGGCAGGACGCCGGATGTGATTTACCGGACGATGGTGGAAAATAAAAAATTCTGGTGTAAGGAAGACGGGAGCCAGGCATTCCACTATATGCTTTCTTTTCCGCCGGACTGCGGCATTGATGAAGCGACGGCGTTTCAGGTCGCGGAAGAATTTTGTAATGAACTGCTGGGGGAGAACTATTACTATGTTTTTGCAGTCCACAATGACCGGGCGCATATGCACGTACATATCACGTTTGATTCCGTATCAAAAACCGATGGTCTGAAATTTCATTCCCCAAAGGGGGATTGGGAGAAACGCATCCAGCCGATCACGGATAGAATCTGTGAAAAATATCATCTGCCGGCACTGGATTATGGTGAGGAGCGGCGCGGAAGAAATTACGGGGAGTGGAAAAAATCGAAACGGATGGAAAAGGGCGAGTACTACAGCTGGACGGATATCATCCGGGATGACATTGATGAGGCAATCGAACATTCGGAGGACTACGAGATATTTCTTACCTATCTGCGGGAGGATGGATATACAGTGACCCGTGATGGAAAGTTTTTGTCTTTGCTTCCAGCCGGAGCGGGGCGGGCTTTTCGCACGGGGAGACTGGGGAACGGATACGCAAAAGAAGAAATCATACAGAGGATTGCAGATAAAGCGCAAAAGCCGAAAATCGAATATCGATACAAGACTTACGGGGACAGGCAGGAGATGCGGGAGGTGATTTACGCAAAAATTGTTCGCAGCCCAGGATGGAAGATGACTCCGTTTCAGCGAAAATTCTGGCGGAGGTGGAATAACACCTACTTTATCCGGAAACCGGATCGTGTGACAAAAGAACAGCGGCAGCGGAATAAGCAGGATATCCTGGAAATCCGGAAATTGTCAGATGCCATCCACTATACGATTGACTATGATATCTGCGATGAAGCGGATTTGGAAAAACGGAAAGTGGAATTGAAAAAGGAGCGGGATGCACTTTCCCGCGAGCTTTCGGTCAGTCAGACGAAATATTATAAGAAGCAGCCTTTTTACTCTGTAGCCCGGTGCGAGAAGCTGAAAGAAAAAAATCCGAAAGAGCGATCACCTGATGAGGAACAGAAGATAAAAGAACTGATGGAAATGGTTGAATCCGTTTGTCCGTATGAGGAAGCAGTTTCGATGTGGCGTGAGACGAAGGGAGAAATGGATAAATGCCGCTGTGCAATCCGGGATATCAAAAAAGAAGAAAAAATCGTCGATGATATTTTTCGACTACATTATCAGATGGAGCCTCCCATCGAGGAGATCGAAGTTAAGAAAAAACCGGCGGAGCCGGAGAAATCTGTGAGAACGATTGGTTCGCAAAATCATAAAAAGCCAGGGCGTGAAGGCAAACGGGAGCAATCCCGTGCTTCACGCTTTTTTTCTGAAACAGAGGATATGGCTAAGGATGTAGGTCACACGGTTATTACAATTAACAAGAAGCTTTTCGTAAACATGGATGAGGGCGAAGGGTATCTCACCCGGATACCTTATCATCAGACGTTTGTCCGTATCCCAAAATCAGACGGATATCTATCAGAAAACGAGGAGATGCTGACCGCATGGCTCCGGGATGATCAGGTGTATCCGATTACAGATGCGAAGGGAATCCCGTCCGGGACAGTGGAAGGAAAAGATTTGAAGGTTCATTACGAAGACAAAACAAAACGGAAAAGAAAGGAATCACGAAATGGAAGAAAATATAGCGGAAAAGAGTGGACAGCCGGCGGCAGCATCCGGAACGGTTAAGCCGAAGCCAGCTCCATCATCAGAAGAACAGAGGGTTGTATTTGGTTGTGATCTGGAGGGGCGGGAGGTATCTGTTCAGGCAGCAGAGGAGAGAAAGCGGGAGTTTTTACCTTATGCGGCATACCTTTCTTCTGATGCGTCTTATTCCCATCACGTAGAGCAGCTGTATCTGATGTGCAGGGAGGGATTCAGCAAAGAGTTCATCGAAGCGATCTTCTGCCGCGGTGTGGATATGGGTCTTGTCAGTGTAGATGTGATGCGTTGCCTGGCACTTGTGGCGGGTGAGGATTTCGCGATGGAATATTATCGGAAGAAATTCACGCTGAAAGAAGCGACGGAGGCGCTTTATGATCAGGCCGCGCGTGAGAAATTTCAGATATTCGACAGCATCGACAAACTTGCCGGGGAAGTGAAAACCTCACGGGAACGGTATGATACGCAGATGGCATTTTTGAAAACGGCGTATGAGAACAGCAAAGCATATGCGGATGAGAGGATTCAGAGGGAACGTGAAACCTTCGAGCAGCTCCGGGAAGCAGACCGGAAGCTTTATGAAGAAAAGCTGCAGTCGCAGAAGACCACATTCCATACGGAAAAAGAACTTCTACAGTCGAATATGGATAAGGAGAAAGACCGTCTGGAGAATGCTGCAGGCCAGTATTCAGAAAAATATGAGTCTGCACAAAAAGAAATGGAGAAGCTTCGCGGCCAACTGGAAGCGGAGCAGAAGAAAAACGGTGCGTGGCTGGAAGAAAAGGAAAGTCTGATTCGTGAGAATAAGAAAATAACGGCTCAGTTAGAAAAAATGACAGAGATCGCGGAAAAAGCGGGGAAATCACAGAGTCAGAGTGATTCAATAACTGCTGCCGACGGAATGAATTTAGTAAAAGTGCAGAGCCAGGACTTCCGCAGGAAACGTTTTCTTTCTCTTTCCCAGAAGGACAAAAGAAGAAAAAAACGGAATGATTTTATTGTCGCCCTGATTACAAATACGGCTTATTCGGATGAACAGTTTGAGATTATCTATCAGGCGGTAAAAGCGGGGCTTCCGCTGAAAGAACTGGAACAGATCTGCAATCCGAAGCTGCCGCCGCGGAATATGCAGATGCTGGCGAATTATTTTTTGAGACCGGAAGATGGAATTATCCTTGGAAAGGGGGGCAGATGGACATGGAAGTACCAGTGAAATTACTTCGGCAGGAAGATCTGGCGAAGGAGCTTGAAAGTCTGAAGGAAGCGATACAGAATCTTCTGCGGAGCTATGAATCCATGAACCTGACATTCCATCAGTACCTCGCAGAAAATCCAGAACTGGAGGAACACTACAGCGAGTTCCTGACAGAGAATGGCAGAACGGATACAGATGTTGTCCAAAAGCGGGAAGATGAAACGCCGGAGCAGACCGTTGAAGAACCGGAGCAGATCAAACAGGAAGATACGCGGCTAAAGATGGAGGAACAGGAAGAAGAAACCAGGCAGAGAAAAGCTGGAAAGGCATTGTAAGGGGGAGGATCGCGTGGCAAAAATAAATGAGATTATAAAGCTGGCGGAAGATCATGCCGCGGAGATAACAGGGTCTCCGGCATCCTGGATGGATTATCTGGATACGGCGTCCCGACTTTATCGCTATTCATTCGAGGATAGCCTGCTGATCCATGCGCAGCGCCCGGATGCTACGGCCTGCGCGGACTTTGATGTCTGGAATAAGAAAATGAACTGCTGGATCAGGCGGGGGTCAAAGGGAATTGCGCTGATAGATAAGCAGGCCGGATCGCGTCCCCGGCTGCGTTATGTATTTGATGTATCCGATACCATCCCATCGAAGGATGGCAGGCATCCGGTTCTCTGGCAGCTGTATCCGGAACATCGGGATGCCCTAAGGGATCATCTGCTGCAGGCGTATGGGATTGAGGAGAATTACTCTGAAAACCTGCAGACGGCTCTTTTGGGAGTGGCAAAGGTTCAGACGGAGAGCTATCTGGACGATGCGATTGAAAGTTTGTTCGTGGAACCGGGAACCGCCACCCTGGGCGGCGATTCATCTGCTGTTAGAAATGAGTTCCGATATCTGATGGCTATGAGCATTTTGTATACGGTTTCCAAACGGTGCGGCCTCGACCCGGCAAATTTTCTGGATGCGGATGATTTCAAAGAGATTGTAAAATACCGGGACATTGGCCTTCTGGCTCATCTGGGGAACGCGGTATGGCAGGCAAGTGAACCGGTATTGATTGATATCGGGCGCACCGTGCGAAAAATAATTTTGGATGAGAACCGCGACAAACTTGCAAATCAGAATCGGGGAAGCTACAATACTGCCAACAGAGAAAAACAGGAGCCTGAAAAACCAGAAAGAAATTATCCCGCAACACAGGAATCTGAGAAACTGGAGATAGAGCATACAACAGCGCAGAAAGCGGAAAGGCCGAATGCGAATAACACAACAGAACGAACAGGAGGAAATGACCATGGAAATGAGCTATTACCGCAGCGGGGATTATCTGTTCCCGAATCTGACAATCAGCGACGGGACACCGGAAGAGAGCATCGGGAAGTACGGGATGCTCCGGGAGACTTACCTGAAAGAGAACAAACGGGGGATGTACTCGTCACTCCTGCTGACAGGGAAACTGAACCGTTATCTGGCGGACGTCGAGAAAGCGGCACAGGAGAGACTGGAAGTCCTGATGGACGGGCTGCAGAAAGCGTATCCGGGACCGGAGAAGAGCGACCAGATGGCGTGGGTAGCGCATCAGAACAGCTTAAAGGAGATGGCGGAAGAGACCATTTATCAGGAACTGATTTACATCTGATCGAAGATCCGGAACAAGGCGATGAAGTCAATGAAGCATCAATCAGTGAAGCAGAGGCAGAAACAGTCTCTGCTTTTTCTTTCCCCATAATTCCATCCATGGATGATCAGATCCGCGCTATTGAGGAGCGTCAGGCTGTGCTTTATGCCTGGGTAATTTCAATCCCTTCAGAAGTAGTGGATGAGATTTTGCGGACTGGTGGCAATAAAACGCATAGCCAGCTTCGCCTGATCCATAATTTTATGTCTGAACAGACGAATGAGGAATATACGGAGTTTGTCCGCACGGAATATGGTACAGGCGGGAAAGGCTTTGAGATTGATGGAACAGAGTATTCTGTGTGGTTTGACCCGTCCGGGAGGCAGATTGTGGCCGGGCATTCGGTGCATGACGAGGTTTTGGACAAGACATTTTTATCCTGGAAGGACGTAAGCAGCCGTATCCACCAGCTTTTGAAACAGGGGGAATATGCCCCGCAGGCAGTATTGGATTCTGCCCGCGGCACAGTCATCCGGGAACACGCGCAGTCGCTGGCCTACTTTAAAATGGAAATGGCAAGTGGTGTGGCGGAACACGTTTTTGCGGATATGGAACCATTTACAGGTGTTTTTCCGGAGGTGGAGGAAAAACTGGAAGCCCTTCTGGGACAGCGGGGGTTCCTGACGGACCTGAATGCGCGACTGGAAGGGTTTGTGAATGTCTATGGGAACAACCATGACCTGATGCGGACGCATTTCTATAATCCTGAAAAAGTGCTAGAGCAGTTTCAACGTCTGGCGGCAAGGACAGTGCCTTATCAGGCACGGC